>Ga0206948_1003_pt1 | contig 113177 bp, 116 predicted proteins | sample Alteio_BWOrgHeat_FD_153236 | JGI IMG/M metagenome (GOLD analysis project Ga0206948, IMG submission 153236) | Enriched cells from forest soil in Barre Woods Harvard Forest LTER site, Petersham, Massachusetts, United States -... | ecosystem: Environmental > Terrestrial > Soil > Temperate forest > O... | reverse complement strand
TAAAGAAAGAAGAAGCTGATAAGAAAGAAGCTGAGAGATTAAAGAAAGAAGAAGCTGATAAGAAAGAGGCTGAAAGATTAAAGAAAGAAGCAGCTGATAAGAAAGAGGCTGAAAGATTAAAGAAAGAAGAAGCTGATAAGAAAGAGGCTGAAAGATTAAAGAAAGAAGCAGCTGATAAGAAAGAAGCTGAGAGATTAAAGAAAGAAGAAGCTGATAAGAAAGAAGCTGAGAGATTAAAGAAAGAAGCAGCTGATAAGAAAGAAGCTGAGAGATTAAAGAAAGAAGCAGCTGATAAGAAAGAGGCTGAGAGATTGAGGAAAGAAGCAGCTGATAAGAAAGAGGCTGAAAGATTAAAGAAAGAAGCAGCTGATAAGAAAGAAGCTGAGAGATTGAGGAAAGAAGCAGCTGATAAGAAAGAGGCTGAGAGATTGAGGAAAGAAGCAGCTGATAAGAAAGAAGCTGAGAGATTGAGGAAAGAAGCAGCTGATAAGAAAGAGGCTGAGAGAATAAAGAAAGAAGAAGCTGATAAGAAAGAAGCTGAGAGATTAAAGAAAGAAGAAGCTGATAAGAAAGAGGCTGAAAGATTAAAGAAAGAAGCAGCTGATAAGAAAGAAGCTGAAAGAATAAAGAAAGAACAAGAAAGAGCTGAGGCTGAAAGGAAAGCAGCTGTAAAGCTAAAGGCCGAAGCAAAAGCTAAAGCGGATGCAGCTAAAACAGAAGCTGAGAAAGTAGAAGCTGATAGGCTAAAAAAGGAAGCAATAGATAAGAAAGCAGCAGCGGCAAAAGCAGAGGCTGATGCGGCGGCAGCAAAGGCAGCAGCGGCTAAAGCGGCGGCAGCCCAAGCAGCGGCAGAAAAAGCTGCAGCTGAAAAGCAACGGAAAGCTGCTGAAGATAAAGCGAAAGCAACCAAGTTAAAAGCTGATAGCGACGAAGCTGATAGGTTAATGCAAGAAGCATTAAATAAAGCGGCGGCTAAGGCATTGGCGGATAAGGCTGAAGCTGAGGCAATAGAGAAAGCTTCTATGCTAGATAAGGAGAGATCAGCGGTAGCAATAGAAAAAGCAAAGTTTGATGGAGATATAAAAGAGTATATTGCTGAAAAATATGTGGACAAAACAGCTGCGCCTGTTCATCATGAAGCTTTGCATGCAAAGATATTTGATATCTTTGATAATTTTTAATAGACATAAGGCAAAATATGATACTTGATAGTTTACCTAAATCACCATGCTCTTCCTTGAAAAGCATTGGACTAATATTTGCTCTAGGATGCTTGCTACCATTAATTTCTGTTAATGATGCATATTCTGCAGATTACAAAGTGTACGTCAAAGGTAATGCTGGATACTTAGGTGCTATACCTAAGGCTAAGACGAGCTATTTTTACCAGAAAAATAAGAAATTAAAATCAACTTATCAGGCTTCTCTTGGTGCAGGGTTAGTCTTTAAAGATAAGATTAGAACTGACCTTACATTCTCGCATTTTGGGGATTTAAAATACAAATCCTCAGTACCCACTCTTAGTGGGAAAATAGTTGATGAAGTCCAAAAAATAAGAGTTAACACTTTTATGCTGTCGGCCTATTATGATTTTTTACATGAGCAAACTGTTTCACCTTTTGTAGGGGCTGGAGTTGGTATTGCTAACATCAGGCCAACTAATGCTGTACAAACTTCAGCAACCAGTAGTGTTACTACCATTAATAGGATGAGCAATACAAATAATGCGGCTTTTGCTGTATCAGCTGGTGCCAATGTCAAGGTTCAGAAAAATGTATTCTTAGAAGTTGGATACCAATTTACTTACCTTGGAAAGCTAAAAAAGTTCAGCAGAGCGGATAGTTATAATGGAAGTGGTGTCTTAGTAAACTCTAATGTGCCAGGTGGTCTTAAAAACTACAGACTCAGCACCCAAACCGTATATGCGGGCTTAAGGTACGTATTTTAACGGTCAGTTAAGAAACACCAAAGTCCATTGCTAAATACTGATTCTTATAGTAAAATTCAGCATCAACCTTTTTAGTGTTTTACATGCCGCATTTACCATTTGCCTTACCTGATATAGGAGATGAAGAGATTAATTCTGTAGTTGAGTGTATGCGCTCCGGCTGGCTAACCACTGGTAAAATATCCAAAACCTTTGAAGAGAATTTCGCTAATTATATCGGGGGTAATGTTGAAGCCGTTGCTGTCAACTCCGCATCTATGGGTTTAATGCTTGCATTAGAAGCACTAGGCATAGGTGCTGGCGATGAAGTGATCATTCCTACATATACCTTTAGTGCATCAGGGATGATGGCGCTGCATTTGGGCGCTAAGCCTGTGCTGGTTGATATTGATCCCAAAACCATGAATATTGACCCTAAGAAAATCGAAACCGCTATTACCGACAAAACCAAAGCGATAATGGTCGTCCACTTCGCTGGCCTCGCATGTGATATGGATGCAGTACATGCCATAGCTAAGAAGCATAAGCTCTTTGTCATTGAAGATGCTGCCCATGCTTTGCCTACGACCTATAAAGGCAGGCTGATAGGCAATAACACCAGTGATGCCACCATATACAGCTTTTATGCGACCAAAACTATTACTACTGGTGAAGGTGGGATGATTGTAACTTCTAACCCCAAGGTTGCTGCACGTTGCCGCATTATGCGCCTGCATGGCATATCGCGGGATGCTTTTGACCGCTATACCGCTAAAGGTTCGAAATGGTACTATGAGATAGTTGCCCCAGGCCAGAAATGCAACCTTACTGACCTGGCATCGGCAATCGGAATTGAACAGCTCAAGAAGGCTGGTAAATTTCACCTGCGCCGTCAGGAGATTGCCGAGCAATATACCAAGGCATTCAAGGACTTGCCCCTCATACTCCCAGATCAGGCACTGGATGGCGATACCCATTCGTGGCATTTATATGTTGTCCGCCTGGCTTCCGGCGCGAAGTTATCGCGTGATGAGTTCATAAAGAAAATGGACGAAAGCGAGATTGGCTGTAGCGTGCATTTTATACCTTTGCATCTTCACCCCTACTGGCAGGAGAAACTAGGCGTTGCTCCTGGTGATTATCCTGCAGCTGAAGGCGCATTCTCGCAGGCGATAAGCCTTCCTATATATACTAAGATGACCGATGAAGATGTCCTTAAAGTCATTAAGGCGGTGCAGGGAATACTATGCTAAAGGCAATCTTTGATTATATTTTGGCGGCCGTTGGGTTAATCCTCTTTGCCCCATTGCTAATCATCATTGCTCTTTTAATAAAACTGGATTCCCCCGGCACAGTGTTTTTTCGCCAGGAGCGTGTAGGCCAAAACGGGCGTATATTTTCTATTCATAAGTTCCGTACCATGTATACTGACTCTGACCCACCCAACACTTTAACTTCTGGTACAGAGGACGCGCGAATTACCAGAGTTGGCAAATTGATCAGAAAGCTTCATCTTGATGAAGTCGTCCAGCTTATCGACGTCTTGCTGGGCAACATGAGCATTGTAGGGCCGCGTCCTGAGGTAAGCAAATACACCAGCTACTACCAGGATCAATGGAATGAAATTCTGCAAGTTAAGCCTGGCATCACCGGATTGGCTGCAATTAAGCTCGCGAGTTGGGAATACAAGAAGCTCTCTGTCACAGCCTCTCCTGATGCGACTTATATCAAAACCATCCTTCCCCGAAAGCTGCGCTTAGAGAAAATATACGTCAAAAGGCGCAGCCTTCTTTTAGATATCTCAATAGTATGCTCCACAATTTATTATATTTTTCAATAAAAGAACCCATAACACAATTAAATTGAATTAAATATCGAGTAATCGGTTTTTTTATTGAAACTTCAGCTATATATGATATAATTCCTCGCAGTGTAACGTAATTAAGAGTGTAAAATGTTGAATAAAGAATTTGATAAAAAGAAACCTACCATAGTCATATTTTATGAAGCTCATTCAGACCCAAGACCAGCCCAAACCATTTCTCCTTTATTACCTTTTCTACGATAAAAAGGCATAGGCCTTTATTGTTCAGAAGAGCCATTTGATGAACCGTCACATCATTATAAAGTTCTACTAGTACAACAAATAAAAGAATATGAAACAGTATTAAACGATTCTCGGTCATTTGCAGTTTCATTAGAGTATCACAAGAATATCTCATGTAATAGTGCGATAACTACAGAAGATTTTAGAAGAATGTTATTATCTTCTATTGATTCTTGCAAAGCAACTCTTGATTTAATCAATCAAGTCGAGCGCCAAGGCTTAAAATACGTTAGTGTGGATATAAAACGAAATAATAGAATTGCATGCGAAAAAGTGCAAACTATAGGTAAACTTACAGCTAAGAGAGACCAGCATATGGTAGATAAAATATCTCAAGTATGTGATACACATAAAACTGGTGCAGTTTTATTAGTAGGATTAAATCACTTAGGAATAGAATCAAAATTAAGAGATAAAGGCTTTAATGTGATATCTTTTTATACTCCTGGTATAGCTCCGGCCTATGCTAAAGATGCTAGTAGCTCACTGCAAAAATCAGATCATGAAGTAAGAAATGGCGTTACAAAAATTGCTGGAAAATATCTCAATTCTATCAATGTAATAGATGTGTCGCAAAATCCTTATCTAGATCCAGTTAAAACATGTAGAGAGTTAATGCAGAAATTTTTTTCAAATAAAAAATCTCCTAGTTTGCAAAAAAGTTCTTCTGACATAAAGGGCGATGGTGCTATTGCCATAGTACAGCAAGCTATTGATTGCAAGAAAGATGAAGGCTTAAGTTGTGGAGGGTCTGCGGCTACATCAATGTCTAACCAACATGGTATACAATGTAACTATAAAGCAGTGATAGTGGGTATGTGTGGCATATTGTGCGTGGTAGGAGCCTATCTTTGTTCGCAATTCTCCAATTCAGAAATGGGCAGATAACGTTATAGTAAGGTCAAAGACGGGTTCATATCTATAAGCAATAAGCTTATTATATCAAAAACCCGTCAAGCCATACTTATACTGTGCACTGAAGGACTTCACAAGATGATTCAATTAGGTTTACTTGTCTTTCAGCTCGCACTTTAGCTCAAGTATCTTAGGTTCGCCATATAAATCATTCAGCACATATCTTTGGGTCAGATAGTGGCCCCCACCGAATAAGACAAGCACACGATTATACTTCTGCGTCATTGAGTTAATAATGTTTATGATATTCTGATCCCGAATTCTTATCTCATTGTAGGACATCTTTTGAAAGAAATTTCCGCTAAAATCCGGGGATGTAATGTAATAGCGGTCTACCAAAACATTAAGGGTAATAGGCTTGCCTAGTTTCTCACTCAGCCACTTATAATACTGATCATAGGTAATATTCTGGGTAAGCATGTCATAATACCTTCGATTTTTACGGAACTCTTTTTCCAGATCATCCAGCGATGCTATGATATTCTGCTCATACATCCCGGCAATAGAGACTGTAAAAGCATAGCCGAATATATCGAGTTCATTATAGCCAAGGTCTTTCATGAGGCGCATCATGTCTCGGTCATCAGGTTCGGCGCCCACAAATGGAATGCCTAAGCTTTTTGCATAATTTGCTGTATATAAAATCTCATTGCATTTAGGTGAAACGTTTGTAACGCAATATTGGTTTGCTGATGCGATGATATAGTCAGGGGAAACCCCGTTGCTATACTCAAAGCCTTCCAGGATAATAACCTGGGGTTTTTGCAAGGCAATGGCTTCTTTAATCAGGGTAAAAGTATTGCTTTTAGGTTCATTAGTATGCGACGCCGCTATATAGAATAATGAAGAGTCACCAGCGCTATACTTGACTACAAAGGGTGGGTTGATGCCCCATTTTACCTGCTCACCTGAATCAAAACTCTTCAGTTTGGTCAAATCTGGAGCTTTGTTTGCCCAGGCACAAAGCAGAAAACAGGCTGAAAATACCAAGAGTCTAAAAATAAGCTCCATTCAAATAACGGGTTTTGTATTATATCATCTCTTTAACCTTAACATTCTTGTATTGTATTGCGAAATAAAAACTGGTATGAAAATATCTGTCATCTATCTGTATTGTAACCAATAAGGCATTAATGCCCACTCTACCCATATTTGACAAGCTATATAAAAAAATTAGAAAGGATATTTACTTTTTGCAAAACTGCTGTAAAATTACTTTTCAGTATGAACAACATTTATTGGATATAAGATGTCAGTCAAAATTAGATTGCAACGCTATGGCGGAAAGAAGAGCGCATATTACCACATTGTGGTTGCTAATTCACGCTCTCCACGCGACGGTAGGTTTAAAGAAATGATCGGGACTTATGATCCCCATCTGCAAAATGACGATCCAAAGCGGGTAGTTATAAATAAAGAAAGAGCAACTTACTGGTTGGGTTGTGGTGCACAACCAACTGAACGGGTTGCAAAATTCTTTAAAGCGGTTAGTATCGGTACAGCTGCAGCAAGTAATTAAAATACTATAATTAGGAGTTCAAGGTATGACTAAGAGTAATGCTTCTTCTAAAGACTTTGATATATGTGTCGGAGTGATCACCTCGGTTAATGGTGTAAAAGGGCATGTAAAAATTAGAAGCTTTACAGAAAAGCCTTCAGATATTGCCAATTTTAATGCGCTTTTCGATCAGGATGGAAAAGAGGTATATAAAGTTTCCGTAGTAACCTCTAAAAAAGATTATATTATCGCGGGGATTGCGGGAATTAGTAATCGCAATGAAGCAGAGAAGCTTAGGAATACTAAGTTGTTTATTAAAAGATCAGAACTTCCCCATTCCAAAGGTGATGAATATTATCATGCAGATCTGGTTAACCTGGAAGCCCGCTCCGAAGAGGGTGTACAGCTTGGAATCGTTAAGAATATAGTCAATTTTGGTGCAGGGGATATTATTGAAATATATGATATTAGTACGGAAAAAACCATCTACTACCCATTTACCAAGCAATTCGTTCCAGAAGTAAATATTGAAAAAAAATATATTACCCTTAAGCCGTTGGAAGAAGTCATAGCAGCCGCTGACTAATTTTTCCATTTTTTAATTGATACATAAGTGAGCCGTTTCAACGTCATCGCGAATCCCCCTTGTGGGGTGAAGCGAACCAGTTGTGAGGTTTGTGTGAAAATATTTAAATATCACGCAAATATAGAGACTGGGTCACCACGTCGCTGCGCTCCTCGTGATGACGGAGATTCGGCTCCATTTAGAGTAAATAGGGCTGTTAAGCAGCAACTAGTTAGCTACTTCGGGATCGACGGTCTTCTTGCCTTTTCTCACTGAGAAGTGCAGCTGGGGTTGGGTTATATTGCCGCTTTTGCCCACGGTACCAATGCTTTCGCCCTTTTTAACCTGGGCTCCACGCTCCACTGCTATGTCATCGAGGTGAGCATATGCAGTCATAATATCGTTGTCGTGCTTCAGAATAACTAGGTTGCCATAGCCTTCAATGTTATTGCCGATATATGCGACCTTGCCTTCGGAAGCTGCGGTCACAGGCGTTCCTGATGCAGCTGCAATATTAATCCCATCATTGAACTTGTTGGCGTTATTTCCATAACGAGAAAGAATTTTGCCATGCACAGGCCATTCAAAGCGCTTGGAATTTATCGGTGCCGGAACCTTGAAGTCCTTGTCTCGGGTCGCAACTTTAGCTGCTGGCTTCTCGGGCTCTTTGCTGCTTAATTGCTGCTCTTCTTTCTCTATCTCCAGTTCCCTGCTGGCTTCTGCAGCTGATAATTTAACCGGCTCGTGTTCAGCCTTGGCTGGCTTTGTAGAAGCGGCAGTAACTGCTGCCACAGGTGTGTCGATGTCCGTAAGTTTTTGTTCAGAGATTTCTGGGTCTTTTGACCAGGAGCTGGCCGGTAGTTTTGCAGCGTCTGTACTGCCACTTCCACTCTCTGTAGTTTTTTCCGTAACAGTGGTTTTCTTGCTGTAGAAATAGCCCATATTGCTTTCTTTGGAGCCGGAGCCGTCTGCATAGACAGGACGATAGCCAGTGGTGGTGTTCTCAGTGCTGACGCTGGATGTAGCGGATGCCGATGCAGGTATTGCCAAAGTCATTCCTGGTTTGATATCGGTGGGCGATTTCAGGCGGTTTAAGTTGACCAGTTCAGCTTCGGTGATGCCGTATTTTTTTGCAATGAAATTAAGGCTTTGGCCGTGTGCTAACACAATATACTTAGAAGCTCCGGCGCGGCTATAGAACTTGTCCTTATTGTCTACCACTGCAGCTTCTTTTTGGGTGAAGCAACCGGTTACTGTTAGTAAAGAAAGTAATGCTAATAAATGTTTGGCCATTGTTAATTATATTTAATATTAATGATTTTGATTAGTAGCTTGCCCTTGTGCAACTTGAGTTTTTTTGCCCGATTCAAGCTCAGCAACCATTTTTTCTGTCGATATCATTTTGTCTTGGAATTTTGCCAGTTCTATACCCTTTAGCGGTGCTATCTTAGGAAAGCTAACTTTGGTTGGGTTCACTTTTTGCCCCTTCTCAACCACTTCATAGTGCAAGTGCGCCCCAGTGGTCATTCCAGTACTGCCCACGTGCCCAATAACCTGACCTTGCGCTACTTTGACACCAGGTCTAATGCCTGGAGCAAATTTGCTCATATGGGCGTAAAGGGTTGAGTAAGTGCCATTATGCTTAATCTGTACATGTTTGCCATAACCCCGAACCTGGTTTTTAACCAGCTCCACAACACCATCGCCTGCAGCAAGAATTGGTGTACCTGCAGCTGCTCTGTAATCCAATCCTTTATGCATCTTAGAATAGCCCAAGACAGGGTGGGATCGCAGACCAAAGCCTGAGCTTACTTTTGCCCCATTAATTGGCGTCCGTAATAGCGCGCGTTTAACGCTTTGTCCTTTAGCATCGAAATAATCAACCCTGCCAGACTTCATGACATGTCTAAAGACTTCCCTTTCACCATTGCCAGCAACTAAGTTACCATAAATTATTTTTGGCTTGGTCATGACTTTGCCTTCATGATTGACCTGATATTCATAAAGTACTTTAAAATAGTCTCCAGGTCTAAGATCACGTTGAAAATCAGTGACATAGCTAAATAGATTGATAAATTCCATCGCAGCCCTAGGGTCGACTCCGGCTTTTTTAACAGAGCTAAACAGACTGCCCTTAACTATGCCAGTGACAAGTTTAGTTTTGGTTTCCAGAGGTAATATTATATGCTTGGCAGTGTAGATATTCTTTTCCTGATCTAATATAACTTCTACTTTACTTTGATCGGTCAAAATATGGAATTTATTGAGGGTAACTTTTTCATTCGCACCTTCATATGACTTGTAGATATCATCGAAAACCAGCTTATTGCCAGGTTTTATGCTTTTTAAAGGAAAGATTTGATTGATGGCTTGCGTTACCTTAAGGACATCAGGCTGCGCAACGCCAGCTGCTGTAAGCAGGGAGGTTACTGTATCTTTGCGGCCAATGACGGCATCCTCTAACAGTTGCGGAATATCTAATTCAGTTTCAGTAAAAAAAGCTTCATCGTGATCCCCTGATAAATCATCTAAGTCTTCATCCGGTGTTAAGAAAACTAAATAGAAGTTCATTGCGATTGAAACTATTGTTATCAAAGATAACAATGCTTGAAACTTGAATTTTTTTATTACTCTTACCATTCTCTAATAAAAAAATAAAACTCAGCCCTATTTATACATCTTGTAATTTAAAAGTGCAAGGATGTATTCTATAATTATACAATTATAGTAGATATTTATGGAATCAGGTCAAGCTTTTACAGCAACTACAAATGGGATTAAAGTTATCGCTATCCCATTGTTTGTTCCAGAACAGTCAATAATCCATCAGAATATGTTCTTTTGGGCTTATAATATACAGATTGAGAATATGAGGCCTGAAGTGGTTCAGCTTATGGGTAGACACTGGCAAGTTGTTGATGCTAATGGAGACGTACAGGATGTGCAGGGCGTTGGCGTTGTTGGTCAGCAGCCAATCATTCAACCCGGGGGCCGGTTTCAGTATTCAAGCGGTACCTTTTTAAAGACCCCTTCAGGTATGATGCTTGGGCAATATATCATGCAAATATCTAATAATGAGGAGAAATTTGAAGTTGAAATACCTGCGTTTTCACTCGACAGCCCGTATGAAACTCATAAACCTGCTTAAAGATGTGCTAGCTAATATCCTCAATAAATTTCTTAGCAATAAAATCATAAGTATGGTTCTTTAATACATATGCTCGGCCGTTTTTGCCCATTGCATTTAGCGTTTTCTTTGGGGTTTGCATGGCTTCTCTAATTAAATTCACTAAATCAGGTACATTGTCTGGTTCAGATGTAAATCCGCATTTCGCTTTTTTTACAATATCGCTATTGGTGTTTATGCTTTGAATTATAGGTTTGCCAGCCATCATATAGTCATACATTTTATTAAAACTCATGCCAAATCTATAAATGGGTTTATCCTGTGTACCAAAATACAAAAAGTCCATTTGCTGCAGAAAGTTATGAACTTCCAGCTTATTTATGCGGCCAATAAGGTAAAAGTTGTTTAATTTCAAAGACTTAGTCGTAGATTTGAGATTGGCCAGCTCCTGACCATCCCCCACTACAATAAATGCTAGATTCTCTTTCCGCAGTTCAAAAGCTGATTTAACCAATATATCCAGGGCATTTGCTACACCTATGGCTCCGGCATATCCAATTAATGCACGGCCTTGTTTTTTTTCTCGATTGATCAAGAGCTGCAAATGTTTGGGAATGGGCAACGGATTGTTGTAATCATCTAAGTTAATGCCGTTTGGGATGTGGACGAAACTCTCCTTTTGCACCCCAAACTTCTTGACGTGCTCAAAGGTTGCCGGAAGTATGGAAACAACTTTATCAGCAGTTTTATAGGCGAACCACTCACCCAGCTGCATTAACAAAATAAAAGGGTGCCATTTACTCATCTTGCCCAGCTCAATGGGGCTTAGCGGCCATAAGTCATGAATCTCAAATACTAGCTTGGCTCCACTCAGCCTTGCCACCAGCCAGGCAGGGAAGATATCCAGCGGGTAGGTAGAGGAAGCAATAACCACATGAGGTTTTGTTTTCCAGGCTAGGTAAAATGTGAGTATTGTTAGCTGGACTACAAAAAGGATCATTGTCAGGAAGCGACTGAACCCATTGCCTTGGTACTTGTTTGTCCAGAGCCATAAATACTCAATTCCGTCAATGGTTTCCCAGCCAGCTTTTCTAGGTTGGTTTCGCCTGAGGTGTGAATACGTAGCTCCTACAATAGTAGTTTTATGTCCCATCTCATTCCATTTTTTTGCAAGGTAATAAGGCCTAAATTCCATGCCTAGATGCAGGCTACCTGCGTAATGGTTGATTAATAGGATGTTCATATTTTAAGAACCTGTATCAAGATACCTACTTACTAGAATAAAACAGTCATGATTGCAAGAACCCATATCTCTGCTTCTAAACTATACAGTTGCGCTCTTCAATTTTGAGTTCCAGGTATCAAACGAATCTAATGCCCTTTTAGAGTAGAATGTCTTGCGGGCATCGCCTCTAATCTTGCCTGGGATTTCAGGGAATAGGCCATAATTGACATTCATGGGTTGAAAAGTATCAGAATTGGCATTGTGGGTAATGTGCCTTAACAATGCGCCGCACGCAGATTCTGGGGGTAGCTCAGGTAAATTATGAGCGCATGCTTCAGCAGCGGTAAATAGGCCCGCAAGTAAGCCAATGCAGGCGCTTTCCAGGTAGCCTTCTACGCCGGTGATTTGCCCCGCTACCCTGATGTTAGGTCGATTTTTCAGCCTGAGCTCAGAATCAAGCACACGAGGGCTGTTGATGAAAGTATTGCGATGCAGGCCACCAAGCCTAGCAAAATCCGCGTTTTCCAACCCCGGAATAAGCCGGAATATGCGTTGCTGGTCGCCATATTTTAGCTTGGTTTGAAATCCAACCATATTGTAGAGCGTGCCAATTTTATTGTCCTGCCGAAGCTGGATAACCGCATAGGGTTTCTCAGGAGAATGCGGATTGGTGAGCCCGACAGGCTTCATGGGGCCAAAGCGTAAAACATCTTTGCCACGTTCAGCCATAACTTCTATAGGTAGACAGCCGTTAAAATACGGCGTATCTTTTTCCCACTCTTTGAACTCTATTTTCTCAGCTTTTAAAAGCTCTTCTACAAAATTATAGTATTGATCGCGAGTAAGTGGGCAATTGATGTAATCTTTGCCGTCACCTTTGTCATAACGTGATTGCATCCAGACGACGTCAAAATTGATAGTATCTTTAAAAGCAATTGGAGCAATAGCATCAAAAAATGCTAAATACTCTTCGCCAGTGATTTTTATAAGCTGCTCTGATAAGGGTTTACTGGTTAAAGGGCCTGTGGACAATATGGTAAAGCCATCTTTGGGTAAATCTATAACTTCCATGCGCTCGATTGTAACCAGGGGGTGACTTTCCAGTGCGGCCTGAACAGATGACGAAAAGCCATGTCGGTCGACCGCCAGGGCAGAACCTGCTGGTATACGATGGGCATCTGCGCACCTCATAATTAAGGAATTCATTCGGCGCAACTCTTCGTGCAAGAGACCGACAGCGTTAGTTATGTCGTCCGAACGGAAGGAATTTGAGCAAACAAGTTCTGCAAGATTGTCTGTAACATGCGCTTCAGTATTTTTTACCCCACGCATCTCATAGAGCTTTACCTTCAAACCACGTTCAGCCAGTTGCCAGGCAGACTCGCTCCCAGCTAATCCTCCCCCTATAACTTTGATAAAATCGCTCATGAGTGTTGGCTCCCACAATAATGTGAATTAGTTCTATATAAAGTAGTGGATAATTACTTCTTTTTCTCAGGGGCCTTAGCAGCAGCTTTGTCGGCAGCGGCTGGGGCAGCAGCGGCAGCACCTGGGGCAGCAGCAGTAGCAGCACCTGGAGCGGCAGCAGCCTCAGCTGTTGCAGCAGTTTCAGCTGGTTTCTCTTCTTCTGCAGCACGTCCCATAACTGATACAATGGTAAAGTTTGATTGATCAACAGGAGTAATGCCTTCAGGGAGAAGAATGTCATTGATATGAACGTTTTGTCCAATATCCAGGCCGCCAACATCGATTTCAATATGATGTGGAATATTACTTGGGTGGCATGCGAACTCAATGGCGCGGTGCACAATGTTAACTATACCGCCTTTTTTAATACCGATAGATTTATCCTCATTTATAACCTTGATGTTAATGAAAATGCGGACGGTGGTATCTTTGCCAACTCTTAAGAAATCTACATGCTCAGGAATATCGGTTACCGGATGTAATTGAATGGCCTTTGGAAGAGCAGTGATAGCTTTGCCTCCATGGACAAGCTCTACAAGCTTGGTATGAAAGCTGCCTTTTTGGTATTCGCGGTTAAATTCTTTGAGTGAAAGGACAATTTTCTGTCCAGCATCCTTACCACCATAAATAATTCCTGGTAGCATGCCAGCACGTCTGTGCGCCCTTGCAGCTCCAGTACCAATTGTTTCTCTGCTTTCCACTGTGAACTTAACTACTTCTGTCATAACCGTAACCTTCTAATATGTTTTTTTCAAATAGGCTTGATACTGATTTTTCATCAACTATCCGCCTGATTGCCTCTGCAAAAAGCGATGCAATCGAAATTACTTTTACTTTATTGCTGTATTGTAGCTTATCTGCATCAAAAATGCTATTAGTAACAATAACTTCTATTAAATCTGACTGTTCTATACTCTCTACTGCACCCTGAGAGAATACCCCATGGGTTATAAAAGCCCTCACACTCTTTGCTCCTTTTTGCAAAAGAACCTTAGCAGCATTACAAAGTGTACCGGCAGAATCTACTATATCATCGACAATTATGCAATCGTTTTTATCTATATTGCCAATAATATTCATGACTTCTGATTGGCCGGGGCGCTCACGACGTTTATCAATGATTGCCAGATCCAGGTCGAATTTCTTGGCCAGCGCGCGCGCTCTTCCCAGTCCACCAATATCGGGTGATACCACTACCATTGCAAGGTTGCCATAATTTTGCTTTAAGAAATGCTCAAAAATGGGAGTTGCGTAAAGGTTATCGACAGGGATATTGAAAAACCCTTGAATTTGATCGGCATGTAAATCCAGAGTTAATACTCTATGCGCACCTGCTGCAGTAATGATGTCTGCAACCAGTTTTGCTGAAATAGGGGCGCGTGGTGCAACTCTCCTGTCTTGGCGGGCGTAGCCAAAGTAAGGAAGCACTGCAGTGATGCGTTTTGCAGAAGCGCGTTTGAGAGCGTCCTGAATAATGAGGAGCTCCATAAGATTATCGTTTGTAGGGTAACAAGTTGATTGAATTACGAAAACGTCTTCCCCCCTTACGGACTCGTTTATTTGTACGAATATTTCTTTATCTGCAAAGCGCTTTATGAGGGCGTTAATTAAGGGAGCGCCTAAAAGGGTTGAGATCTCCTTTGCCAAAGTCAAATTGCTATTTCCGGCTATTAGCATCATATGGTTTCCGCAATCAGTTGATTCACGAAGGTGATCACCCCCCACCGCCGTTGTTTTTTAAGCCTTTCGGCCCGTAAGATCGACAGCAGCTTTCGCAAGCTTTCGTCCAAGTCTTTATTGACTATGGTATAGTCGTATTCTTGCCAGTGCTGGAGTTCGGAGTTTGCTTTTTGCATTCTTAAGGCTATTGTTTCATGAGCGTCCTGAGCGCGCTTTAGCAAGCGCTCGTGGAGCACCAGCTTAGATGGCGGCAGTAAGAATACACTAACTACATCAGGTCTAGCGATAGCGGTAAGGCTGCGATTACCTTGCCAATCTATATCGAAGACAACATCTTCGCCCGAATTTAAATATTTTTCCACTAATTCTTTTGGTGTGCCATAGTAGTGGCCGAACACTTCTGCATATTCCAAGAATTTTCCCTCTTTAGCCATGGTCAGAAAAGTTTCTTCATCGACATAGTAATAGTGTTTGCCTTGCTTTTCGCCTGGCCTTGGTTCTCTGGTTGTGTATGAAATAGAGGGGTGAATATGATTGTCAGCTTTTAGTAATAAATTTGCTAAAGTAGTTTTGCCTGCCCCCGAGGGAGAAGAAATCACTAGCATCAACCCGCGCCGTTTTATTGCTGCCATTAAGTTCCTGTTACTTTTTTAAAGGTATAACAGAGATCCCTCATATTGGCAAGAAAACTATTTAATAGTCAGAGCTGAGGTTTACTCGATTTATAGTCAATACTCAGCAGCAAACAATACTAAATTAAGAGGTGGAGCCCATTTTCTCAAAGAAAGCTTCATTGGTTTTTGTACCATGCATCTTATCGATTAAGAACTCTATAGCATCAACGGTTCCCATCGGGTTAAGAATTCGGCGTAAAACCCACATTTTTGTGAGGGTGGCTTTGTCAACAAGCAAGTCTTCTTTACGGGTTCCGGATTTCGCAATATCAATGGCTGGGAAAACGCGTTTTTCGGCTATCTTGCGATCAAGAACGATTTCGGAGTTTCCTGTACCTTTAAATTCCTCAAAAATAACTTCATCCATTCTTGAGCCGGTCTCAATAAGTGCTGTTGCAATAATTGTCAGTGAGCCTCCTTCCTCGATATTACGCGCAGCTCCAAGAAAACGTTTAGGGCGTTGTAATGCATTTGAGTCAACACCACCACTCAGTACCTTACCTGAAGATGGAACAACGTTATTGTAAGCGCGGGCAAGTCTGGTAATGTTATCAAGCAATATAACCACGTCTTGCTTATGTTCAACAAGGCGCTTTGCTTTTTCAATGACCATCTCAGCAAGTTGCACGTGGCGTGTTGAAGGTTCATCAAAGGTTGAGCTTACGACCTCACCCTTAACTGACCTAGCCATATCCGTAACTTCTTCTGGGCGCTCATCTATAAGCAACACAATAAGCTTCACTTCTGGGTGATTGGTTGTTATAGAATGGGCAATATTCTGCATTAAATGGGTTTTACCAGTTCTAGGGGGAGCAACTATAAGAGCTCTTTGTCCTTTTCCTAATGGTGAAACAATATCAATTACGCGAGAACTTAGGTCTGATGTAGGAAGTGTTTGCATCTCTAATTTAAGCTTTTTATTCGGGTAAAGTGGAGTTAAATCATCAAAATGCTGGCGGTGGTGCGTTTTGTTTGGGTCTTCGCTGTTGACAGTAAGCACTTTAACCAAGGCGAAGTAGCGTTCCCCTTTTTTTGGTGCCCGCACTGGTCCGGTAATTGAGTCTCCGGTTCTAATTCCCAGACGCTTAATTTGATTGGGTGCAACATAGATATCATCTGGTCCTGGAACATAATTAGCTTCCATAGAGCGCAGAAAACCATAGCCATCAGGCAGCACTTCTACTACTCCATCTCCAATGATAACTGCGCCTTTTTCTGCAAGGCGTTTTAGTATTGCAAATACCAGATCATGCCTTACTAGATAGCTTGGATTCTCCACTTCAAGTGAGATAGCAAGTTCAATTAGATCGTCTGTGCCTCTTTTCTTAAGGTCTCTTAAATTAAAAACCATCTCTGGGTCTTCAGGGATTTCAAAATTGCTATATGGGTCCTGATCCTGTCCATAATCACGATTGTTATTTTCACGGTCTTCTCTTCCAAATCTCTTGTGAGTTTTGTGATCTTTATGTTGTCCTCTAAAACCAAAAGGTTCTGTTGGCTTAGGTGCTGGAGTGATTATTTCAGGAGTTGCTGGGCTTGCTAGAAGAGTAGGTACTTCCGCCAGGACTTGATCCTGAGGCTCTTCGATAGGCTTGTTTGCAGTTGCAGTTTTACGAATAGTAAGTCTAGATTTCTTTTCTTTTGAGTGTACTGGGGTGGCTTCTTGTTTTAGTTCTTCATTCTGGGGTATTTCGTTATTATCCAAAGGATTATCAAACGCTTTATGTGCCATAAAACCTTCTAAATTAGAGTTAATTAAATTTTAATGAATGAAATTCACAAATATTCTTTGATGATTGATTTATGAGAAAGCGGATATGCTTATAAATAGCCTCGCTCGTTACATAAATGCTAACTTTTTTAGATGCGATTGTCAAGAGAATAATTCGCAATCAGTAACTTTTTTTTTAGAATGCATGATGAAAAGATGGGCGGCCACCATAGTTTACAGCAAAGATGGCATTGTGCATGTCTTGAGAACTTGAGGTTATATACTCATAGCTCTTTCAAGAAGTGGTTAGGAATGCTCGGGTTACGCATGCGGCGCGTATACTTAATACGTAACGAAATGTTAATCCCGAAGCATGATGCCACCAACTCTTGAAAGGTGAAGAGTCTAGTCTATTCAGATTTTGCTGCAGCAAGTTGCGGAAGATCCCTTCTTTCCTCAATACGAGCAGCTTTGCCTTGTAGTTTACGCATATAATAGAGTTTTGCACGACGGACTTTACCACGTTTGACTATCTCAATTGCTTCGAGACGAGGTGAGTAAAGAGGGAAAGTTCTTTCCACATTTTCACCATTGCTGACCTTTTTGACAGCAAAGGTCGAGTTTAGGCCATCGTTATGCTTACGGATAACTGTGCCTTCGAATGCTTGTACGCGCTCAGTAGTTCCCTCAATTATCTTAACTTTAACCTTTACGTTATCACCAGCACGAAAGTCCGGGATAGATTTGCCATCAGTTAGTTTAGCAATTTGTTTTGCTTCAAATTTCGCTAGTAAATTCATTGTTGCTCTCCTTTAATGCATCGGTCCCACAATTCGGGACGTACAAGTTTTGTCTTTAATTTAGCCTGTTCTAGTCGCCACTTATTAATATTTGCATGGTGACCAGAAAGCAGAATATCAGGAACTGTATGTCCTTTCCATTCAGGCGGCCTGGTATAATGTGGATATTCTAGTAAGTTCTTGTAGTCATACCGATTGCCGAAACTTTCCTCTATCAAGGCATCGCCTTCCTCTAAAACATTTGGAAGAAGCCGTATACATGCATCTAATATTGGTATTGCTGCGACATCTCCGGAGGAGAGTACAAAATCACCCACACTAATTTCTTGGATACTGTACTCTGAAAATATGCGTTCGTCAACTCCTTCGTAGCGCCCGCATAAAATATTGATACCTGACCATGTGGAGAAATCTCTTGCATAGTCTTGATTAAAAACCTTACCTCGGGGTGAAAGGTAGATGATGGGGTTTTTGTTAGGAAGAAAGCACTTTTCAATAGCGCGTCCTAAAATATCAGCGCGTAACACCATTCCATTGCCGCCACCGTAAGGGGCATCGTCGACGGTCTGATGCTTATCCTCAGCATAGTCGCGAATCTGGTGCGTAGTAAGTGAACAGATACCTGTAGCTAAAGCTTTGCCTGTCACTGACAATGCTAGAGGGCCTGGAAAGATTTCAGGAAAAAGGGTTAGAATATTTACTTGCCACATGATTTGATATTTATAAATGAAATATGAATTCTTAAGACACTAGTGTATCAGAAAAAAACAAATTTTACATTCACAATAAAACACAATAGGCTTTACTACTATTAGGATTGAAGAATCAGCACAATATGAAAGATTTTATTTTTAAAAACAGAGGGGAGATATTACTTGTCATCACTATCATAGATATTTTCTTTTCTATATTTATGGTCGCTGATGCGTATGACGAAATTACCCTGTATTGGTATATTGAAATAAGCTCTAATTTCTTAGTAATTGGCATTGCAATATATCTCTATGTCAAGTTAGGTGAGTATGAATACTTGGTGACTCGGTACGAAGTAATAAATAACCATTCGCCAGCAGTTTCTATCTATTATGATGCAAAAATGAAGCAGTTAAATGTTAGTGAAAGCGCGGCCACACTACTCAACCTGCCGGCCAAAAAGCAATATAATATTGAAGATCTCAAGCCGGTTTTTGAAAAAGAAGACTGGGAAGGAATCAAAAAGTTTTTTAAACATGAGCAAGATTATAAACTAATAGATAATACCGGCTCAATAGCGATACAGAATAGAGATTACTCGCAGCTTTTTCTGCGATATCATGCCCATCATATATCAAGTGCAAGTCATGATCTGGAAGGAGTGATATTTTGGTTTGCGGACTTTACCAATTCCATGAAGAGCGAATTTGAACTTATTGACTTGGTAAAACGCTATCGACTCATCGCTTTTGAATTCGATGTCATATTTAACCATCTGCCATTTCCAGTGTGGAGAAGGGAAGCCAATGGTGAAGTTGTGTTTTATAATAAGGCTTTTGCTGAACTAGATATCGAGCTTAAGAAAGAGGCTTCTGCTAATGTTGCGTTAGAGAAAATAATGAAAAATCTTGCAAATGAAGCGATGGGTACTTCACAGCCTGCACGCACGAAAAAGCACTTTATTTTCCACAATACTCACCATGTCTATGAATTTGTTGAAATCCCATTAGGCAAACATATTGGAAATATAGGGGTCGCACTTGATGTTAGGGGGCAAGATAAGCTTGAGAAAACGTTAAAGTCATTCCAAAGCATATTTGAGAATATTCTGGAATATAGCAATAATGCAATTTTTGTTATCGATAATAAACGGCGGGTGATCCAATTTAACCAGGCTTACGTAAATATGTTTGAATTAGATAGCCTGTGGCTTGCGACTCAACCCCAATTTACGCAGCTGCTTGATAAGCTTAGAGAAACAAAGAAGCTACCCGAAGTTAAGGATTATAAGGATTATAAAGAGCTTCAGGTGCAGATGCTTGGGGAGTTCTCCCATCCGCAGACTAAGTTTATGCATTTACCAAATGGGCAGACGTTAAGGGAATCAATTATTCCTTCTAAAGGGGGTAGCATAATATTTATTTACGATAATGTGACGGATATTTTAGGTGTGGAGATTTTATATAATGAGTTGCAAGGAGTATATGCGGCAACTCTGGAGAGTGTAGCGGAGGCGATAGTGAGCTTCAATGCTGATGGCAGACTAAAAAGTTATAACCAGAAATTTGTAGGGTTATTTGGTCTCAATGATGACTATCTTATGTCTCTACCGCACTTTAGCAACGTTCTAGAAAAAATGAAGAATGTTGATGAGGCTGGAAAGAAACTATTTAAAGCCGAGTTGATTTCCTGCTTAGAATCGCGGAGTGCTAAGTCATGCCAATTACAGTGTGGCCAAAATAATTGCATGGTCAATATACGCAGTATGCCTGATGCGAGCATTTTAGTCGTGTTCAGTTAGTACTACTCATGAAGGCCATTTGCTGTTACAATCTAAAGTCAGGTAAGTACTTTTGCAAATTTATATATGGTCTCATTATTGCAACAGCTTCCAGTGACCCGTGGGAAGTATAGAGAAAGTGCCAGTTTGGCAAAAATGTGTTGGTTTCAGGTAGGAGGCATTGTTGATGTTCTTTACCAACCTGCCGATAAAGAGGATTTAGCCCAATTCATGTCAAATCTGCCAGACCACATATCTTATTTTGTCTTTGGGGTAGGTTCTAATATTCTGATTAGTGATAAGGGCTTTAAAGGCGTGGCAATCCGCTTGGGTCGAGGTTTTAATTACGTTAGCAGTGAGGCTTCTCTAGTCAAAGCCGGTGCAGCGTGTTTGGATATAAATATCGCTAATTTTTGTTGCGACCAGTCAATTGCAGGTCTGGAGTTTTTATCAGGAATCCCTGGAACTTTAGGTGGAGCATTAGCGATGAATGCTGGAGCCTATGGTCTTGAGATCAAGGATGTGTTGCTTGAAGCCACTGCAGTTGGTAGAGATGGACAAATAAGGCAGTTTAAGAGTGAGGAAATCGGATACACCTATCGCGGAAAACAGCTGGATAAAAATTGGATATTTGTTGAGGCGCTATTAAAAGGACAGGAAGGAGAGCAGGCAGAGATCGCCGCCAAAATTGCTAATATTCAACAGCAACGTTTAGGTACGCAGCCTATAAAGTCCCGTACCGGCGGTTCTACTTTTAAAAATCCTGAAGGAATGAGCGCGTGGAAACTAATTGATGAAGCCGGATGTAGGGGGCTAACTATTGGAGGAGCCCAGGTGTCGGAAATGCACTGCAACTTCTTTATCAACACAGGGGACGCTACAGCAGCTGATTTAGAAAACCTTATGAAGGAAGTAAAGGCTAAGGTTCATGCTAAAACCGGGGTCATGCTTGAAGAAGAAATCAAAGTGATTGGAAACTAATCCTTGCCGCCGCCGAAAACTAAGGCTATAAAAAGTTTAAATTATAAATTTGGTTTATGCATGGCGATTGAAATACTTATGCCGGCGTTATCGCCTACAATGACTGAAGGCAATTTGGTTAAATGGCTGAAGAAAGAAGGGGATAAAATCAAGCCCGGGGAAGTAATAGCCGAGATTGAAACCGATAAAGCTACCATGGAAGTGGAATCCGCAGATAGCGGCATCTTAGGCAAAATTGTTGTGCCTGCAAAAACCGATGGCATTGGAGTTAACCAGCTGATTGCAGTTATCCTCGAGCCCGGTGAGGATGCCAAGGCAATTGATGCACTGTTGGCAAAACATAAAAATGCTGGTTCTGCTCCGGCTCATGCGGTTGCGTCGCCTGTAAAACAAACAGTAAATGCTCCTGTAGTTACAGCTCCAGCTGCACAAACCGGTGAAAGCCGAATATTTGCCAGTCCATTAGCCAAGCGAATTGCTGCGAATGAAGGGGTTAATCTAAGTACGATTTCTGGAAGTGGGCCGCACGGAAGAATTGTTAAAGCTGATATTGCGGTAACAACTTCTGCCAAACCTGTTAAAATGGCTTTGTCATTAGGCCGTAATGCCCAGGAATATACCATTGAGCCTCTGACGCAGATACGTAAAGTAATAGCCAAAAGATTGCTGGAAGCCAAACTGACTGTTCCCCATTTTTATTTAACTATAGATTGTGAAATGGATAATCTTCTGGCATTGCGCAATGAAATTAATGCTAACGCTCCAAAGGATAAAGAAAATCCATTATACAAGATCTCAGTTAATGATTTCGTTATTAAGGCTTCAGCGCATGCACTTAAGACAGTGCCAAAGGCCAATGCTTCTTGGACAGATGAAGGTATTGTACGGTATAACAACATCGATATTTCGGTCGCAGTGGCAATTGAAGATGGACTAACCACTCCCATAATTCGCAATGCTGACCAAAAAGGTATAGCTCAGATTTCCAATGAAATGAAAGAGCTGGCTAAGCGAGCCAAAGCCAATGCTCTAAGGCTTGAAGAGTTCCAGGGTGGTAGCTTTAGCATCTCCAACCTGGGCATGTATGGTATCAAACACTTCAGTGCGATAATTAACCCACCTCAGTCCTGTATCCTCGCAGTGGGTGCAGCTGAGCAGCGTGCGGTGGTAAAGGAAAATAAAATTGAAATCGTTACTATGATGACCGCGACAATTTCCTGTGACCACAGAGTTGTCGACGGTGCGCTTGGAGCAGAACTTCTTAATACATTTAAGCAATATATAGAAACCCCAGCGCTTATGTTGGTGTAGGATTCTCTAAACGCCGACAATAAAAATCTTATATTCATTGGCGAGCTTTAGGGTTTTAGCCTGCTCTAAAATTAGGGAGGAGCCGGCTTCTGCTGCGATGCCGCGAATGCCAAACTTCTTAGCATTTTCTATAGTGTCCGGACCGATGCAGGGCAGGTCAACCCGACGATCTTGATCGACTTTGCAAATCTTAACCATGATTGGTTTGTCGCCTTCCTGCTTAATTTCCCCGCAGCGTTTTAATAAATCATCTGTACCTTCTGCGGCTTCTACGCCAAGAATCAACCCATTTTGGATAATCATCGCCTGACCAATATCATAAGTTGATATGCCTTTAAGTATCTTCAGTCCTTGCTTGATATCAGATTCAGCGCTGGAGTCCGGCTTGGTCTTGGTAATAGCGCCTTTTTGGAGCACGATATCAACAGCGATTTTCTCCGGGGCAATAAGCTCAAAACCTTCGCTTTCAATAAAGCTGATAATGGTTTTAAGGATGGCGTTGTCACTGAGACCATTGGCTACAATGAGTGCGAACAACTTTGCCCCCTTGAGATCGAGGAGAAGCCTGGATATATCCGCTCTTCTCACCTTGCCAGCTAATGTAACATGGGTGACTCCATTTTCCCGCATATACTTTACGATTTTGCTAATATGGTGAATCTTGAAACGTGGAATCTCTATATCTTTAAAGAGAGCAAAGTCAGTTTCTTTTTCTAAACCAATAACAATACAGTCAACCTTCTTTTTCTTGCAATTATCATAAACATGTCTCGGTAAATAACCCGCCCCTGCTATAATTCCCAATTTTTTTAAGTTCTTTATATTCATCTGCTATATAGCCTTCTTGTCCTTTGGTAAACAGATGGCGCGGGAACTAGAGTTTTTGACGAAGTCCAGTATTTCCATGACTGTCTGATTATCAGCATATTCTTTTTCAACAGATTCTATTCTTTTGTCAAAGGTATCATAATCTTCAATAAATAAAATAGTAAAAACTTTGCGGAGGTCATGGATAACTTCCCGATCAAAATTTCGGCGCTTAAGCCCAACAATATTAAGACCAGCCAGATTAGCGCGTTCACCCATAGCGTTGCCATAAGGGATGACGTCGGCTGCAACGCCACTCATTCCACCCACAATGGCATGGCTTCCAATTCGAACAAACTGATGCACGGCAGACAGCCCGCCAATTATTGCAAAATCACCGACATTGACATGACCACCTAATGTCGCACAATTGGCCATGATAACATTATTACCGATGATGCAGTCATGAGCTACATGGGAGCTGACCATAAAAAGGCAATTCTCCCCTATACGCGTTTCCATCTTGTCCCCGGAGGTTCCAGGCTGGATAGTAACATACTCGCGAATGGTGTTATTTTTGCCAATTACTACGCGGGATTTTTCACCGCTATATTTAAGATCCTGAGGTTCATGCCCTATGGAAGCAAAAGGAAATATTCTAGTATTTTCTCCTATCTGGGTAATGCCATCAATACAAACGTGAGAGATGAGCTTGACATTGGGTTCGATGGTTACATCTTCTCCGATAATGCAATAAGGGCCGATGACAACATTGTCGGCAATTTTTGCAGTTGGATGAACTATTGCAGTAGGGTGGATTTGAGTCATAATTTTCCTTTATTTATCAACTATCATTGCGGTGAATTTTGCATTAGCTACCCTAACGCCATCAACTTTTGCTTCGCCTTGCATTTTCCAAACGGCTCCACGATTTTTGATTTTTTCAATGTGGAGATGAATAGCATCCCCGGGAACAATTGGTTTACGGAAGGTTGCTTCTTCTATTGACATAAAGTAGACAACTTTGGTTTTAGGATCAATATCTTCGCTATTCATAACGAAAATTGCCGCTGCCTGAGCCATGGCTTCAATGGTTAACACGCCGGGGAATACCGGGTGATTAGGAAAATGCCCACTAAAAAACTCTTCATTGATGCTGACATTTTTCAAGGCAACTAGCCCATTTGGCTTAATTTCTAAAATTCTATCCACCATCAGCATAGGATAGCGATGTGGTATCAACTGCATTATTTTTTCGACATCGAGGAAATTATGTATTGTCATATTGTCACCTAATTTTGTTCTTTGCTTGACATCTTTTTTAACATGGCAGTAATCCTAAGCCATTGTTTTACTGGTACGGCAGGCGAGCCTCCGACGGTTGAGCCCGGTTCCAGATCGGACATAATCCCACTTTTGGCAGCAAGCATGCAGCCTTTGCCAATAGTTAAATGTCCGGCAATCCCTGACTGCCCACCGATCATAACTCCATCTTCAATGATGACGCTTCCAGCAATACCTACCTGAGCAACGATAAAGCAATTACGGCCTATTTGCACATTATGCCCGATCTGCACCAGATTATCAATTTTAGTTCCATCTCCTATTATAGTATCCTCTATCGCGCCCCGGTCAATTGTACTATTAGCACCTATTTCAACGTGATTACCAATAACCACCCTGCCCAGCTGTTCAACTTTGGTGATGCCCAGAGAGCTGGGCGCATAGCCAAAGCCATCCTGACCGATCCTACAGCCGGAATAAATAGCACAATTATTGCCAATTAATGTATGACTAATAGTCACATTATGCATGATTTTAGTATTGTCTCCAATGCTTACGCCATCACAAAGCACTGTGTTGGCGCCGATAAAACAATTGCTGCCAATTTTAACATTTCTGCCTATGACCGCGAAGTCAGAAATATGGGTTTTTACTCCAATGCTAGCAGAAGCATCAAGAACCGCGGTTTTAGCTATTGTTGCTTGTGCAGGGAGTGGTTTATAAAATTTCTGGGTAACTAAAGCGTAAGCCGCATAGGGGTTGGAATTTACTAATAAAGTCATGCCGCGGGGGGCGAGTTCTATGGACGCATCGTCGCAGATGCAGACTGAGGCCTTGGTTTGCGCAAAAGCTCTTTTGTATTTGCTATTGCTAAAAAAGCTGATTTCCCCAGATTTGGCAGACTCTAAGGTATTGATATCAGTCACTTTGACCGTCGCATCACCGATTATTTTGGACTGAGTGTGCTCTGCTAAATCATTAGCAGAAAACGGTCCACAATTCTTAAAAAAATTAACATCTGCCATAGCTATCACAAGAACATTTAAGGTAATCTCACGCAAAAATTTTATGGCGGATATCCCCTAAAGTCAAGAAATTGCTTGTGAATTTAACTGCTGCCTTTAAGAACTCTTGCCTTCTGTCGGTTCCAATCTGCTTGCTTTATGGTTTCGCGCTTATCATATAGTTTTTTACCGCGCACGACTGCAAGTTCAATCTTCGCCCGGTTCTGTTTATTGAAGTATATAGAGAGCGGAACCAATGTCGTTCCCTTGTCTTTAAGCGCACCAAGTAATTTTTTTATTTGGCGCCTGTGGAGCAGGAGTTTCCTAGGTCTTCTGGGGTAATGATTGGACATTGAAGCTTTTTCATATTCTGGTATATAGGCATTTACCAGGAATATTTCGTCACCTTTGATCTCAGCATAGCTTTCAGTAATACTTGCGGCGTTGCAGCGCAGGGATTTTACCTCAGTTCCTGATAAAACGATTCCAGCTTCAAGAACATCGTCAATAAAATAGTCGTGCCGGGCTCTGCGGTTTTGGGCGATGATCTTCTTGAAATCTTCGGTTTTGCGCGCCATATCATGCTGCCTTTTTAGCCAATGCATCAAATGCAGATATATCTTTAAGCAATGATTCCAAGTCGGTAAAAGGGATCATGCATGGGCCATCGCTAGGAGCATTATCGGGATCCGGGTGGGTTTCAATAAAGAGACAGGCAACGCCTATAGCAACGGCGGCGCGTGCCACAGTTTGCACAAACTCACGCTGCCCCCCACTGGCTGTGCCCAGCCCCCCAGGCTCTTGGATTGAGTGAGTGGCATCAAACACTACGGGGTACCCGGTTTGTGCCATAATCGGAATCGCACGCATATCATTAACCAGGCGGTTATAACCGAAGGTAATGCCGCGCTCGGTAAGCATGATTTTATCGTTTCCGGTAGATGCGACTTTTTCAGCAACCTTAGCCATGTCCCAGGGCGCCATGAACTGACCTTTCTTAATATTGACTATTTTACCAGTTTCGCCAGCGGCCAAAAGCAAGTCAGTTTGTCTGCACAAAAGTGCTGGAGTTTGAAGTATGTCGACTACTTCACCAACAACAGAGCATTGTTCTGCAGTGTGAACATCAGTAAGTACCGGGCAGCCATATTTTTTTTTAATCTCAGCGAATACCGGTAATGATTTTTCCATCCCCAAGCCACGTCGGGCTGAAACAGAAAGGCGATTTGCCTTATCAAAAGAGGTTTTAAAAATAAAGTTCAGATGGAGCTTCTTGCAAAGCGCGCTGATGTAATCAACGCATTCTAATGCATGATCGCGTGATTCCATCTGGCAAGGGCCTGCAATAATAGTGATGGGCTGTGTATTGCCCATTTTAAAATTCCCTACATCAATTATTTTTCCGGTCATCAATATATCCTTGTAATTTAACTGTTACCTGCATTATAACTGCAGATAACATCATTAACAATGGCAAAATTATGGTTTACCTGCCGCACTGGCCAATACCCCATGGTAAAAAGCCGATAGATTTGGATCTCGCCCGAATAAAAGAATTGCTAGCAAGGTTGGGTAATCCGGAGCGCAATCTGCCTCCGGTCATTCATGTGGCAGGTACAAATGGCAAGGGTTCTACTATTGCATTTCTCAAAACCATGTTTGAAAATGCTGGCTATAAAGTTCATAGATATATTTCACCTCATATCTCTCGATACAATGAGCGCATTCTGCTTGCGGGTGAAGAAATCGAGGATAGCTATCTCCATGAGATTGTTGAGGAGGTCAGGATTGCCGCAGGTGATTTGCAAACGACCTTTTTTGAAGGCACTACAGCAGCAGCATTTCTTGCGTTTTCCCGCGTACCAGCTGATGTGCTTTTGCTTGAGACAGGGCTAGGGGGCAGGCTTGATGCTACAAATGTAGTCGATCGTCCGCTTATGACGATTATTACTCCTATATCGTTTGACCATGTTGAATATTTAGGTACAACCATAGAGAAAATTGCAGGAGAAAAGGCAGGTATTATTAAGCCCGGCATTCCATGCGTTATTAGCTGGCAAATGACTGAAGCCATGGAGGTGTTACAAAAACGCTGTGCTGAATTAGGAGCGCCCCCTTATGTCTGGGGAAGGGATTGGAATTTTAATAAACTTGAAGAGGGATTTGAGTTTTTTGCCGCCGACTTGGATCATTCGATTAGGCTGCCTGAGCCTGCTTTATTCGGTATTCATCAAACAGTAAACGCAGCCACAATGGTAGCCGCTGCACTAAAGATCAGTGAGAGCAAACAGTTTAAGCTGAATTATGAGAACCTGGCATATGGCATCTCGCAGGCAAAGTGGCCAGCGCGCATGCAGAGAATCATGAGTGGGGTCTTATATGATTTATTGCCTGATGGGTGGGAACTTTGGGTAGATGGTGCCCACAATACCGGAGGTGCCCAAATGATTGCAGCTACACTTGAGGTTAAGTGGCAGGATAAGCCGACATTCCTTATCAATGGTCGCACAGGAGATCGCGATATCAAAGGATTCCTTGAGTACTTTATCGATAAGGTGCCTTTTGTTTGTGGAGTGAAAGTTAAGTCCGAGCCGTTAGGCGAAGCCGCAGAGAATATTGCAAATGGTGCGAAGGAGCTGGGTTTTGCAGCATTTGCCTGTGCGAGTATCAAGGAAGCAATAGAGCTCATTTTAAGTAAGCATGCGCAATCTGGACGTATTCTGGTCGCCGGGTCATTATATCTAGCAGCAGACTTGATGCTCGCGAACAAAGAGGGATAATAGACTAAGCGGCAGATTGGATAAGGCGTTTGGCGGCCGCCAGCGACTCATCGGTTAAAGCATCGCCTGAAAGCATGCGTGCGATCTCCTGGTTCTTGCTAGCAACATCAAGTTCGGCCACTGATATTTTTGTGGTTTTGCTAGAGGACTGCTTGGCAACCAATAGGTGGTTATGGCCATAAGCAGCAACCTGGGGTTGATGTGTTACAACCAGCACTTGGTAATCATTGGCCAGCAATGCAAGTTTCTTGCCAACAGCATCGGAGACCGCCCCGCTTATACCAGTATCGATTTCATCGAATATGAGCACCGGCACGGACTTAACATTAGCCATGGCGACTTTTAGCGCAAGCATAATTCGAGATAATTCGCCTCCTGAAGCAATCTTATCGAGTTGGCCATATGGACTGCCTGGATTAGTGCATACAAGAAAGCGCACGTTATCAAAACCAGTAGCAGCGAAGCTGGGCTCCTGAGGGCTTGATATAATTTCCACTTCAAAATCAGCTTTGTCCATCTTCAGCTCTTTTAGCTCAGAGAGTACAGCTTTTCTAAGCTTCTCCGCTGTAGAGTGCCGGGTTTTGGAAACTTTTTGAGCAAGAGAGAAGTAGAGATCATAAGCTTGCACAAACTGTTTTTCAGTTTGTAAGATTACATTGTTGATATCAGTGAAGTTGGCAAGTTCAGTTTGCTTTTGTGTCAGAAAGTCTGGTAGTTGTGCCGGCGTAATCCCATATTTACGCGCAGCAGAGCGGATTTTAAAAAGTCGGGTTTCAATGCCCTCCATGGTAGTATCATCAGGATTAAACCTGGTTGCCAGGGCTTTGAGTGAAGCTTGGGTCTCTTCAAGTTCTATAGTTGCAGTTTTCACTAAACTAAGAGGCTCAGCAAAAATTTCAGGAAACCTGATAAGTTCTTTTTCCAAAGCATAAAGTTGAGTCAAGAGATTGGAGTCCATAATTTCTTGCGCTTTACTAAAAGCATCCTGCGCTTTCACGCTATCTAAAAGCGCTTTACGCTCATCTGCAAGCTTTTCTTCTTCGTTAAGCTTAACATCAAGAGTTTGCAATTCTTCTACCACAGTCTGCAAGTATTGCATTTCAAAATCGGCCTTGCTGCTTTTCTCCCTGAGATCAGCGAGTTCCTTTTTAAGATGGGTGTAGCCTTGATAGTGCTTTTTGAGCGTGACTAAGTTATCAGAATGATCATTAAAGACATCAAGAAGATGCAAGTGGGTTGTAGAGTCAAGCAAACCCCTGCTATCATGCTGGCCACAGATTTCTAATAGGTATTCCCTAAGATCCGCAAGTAGCGCTATACCTACAGGTGTATCATTTATATAAGCTTTGGTTTTGCCATCAACTCCAAATACTCGCCTGAGTATTAGTTCTTCGCGAGTATCAATGCCCAGTTCATCAAGCTTAGCTATGATGACGCAATTTTGGGGTAGGGTAAAGCTTGCACTGAGTACAGCAGGTTTTGCAATATCCTTAATGATTTTGCCGCTGGCTCTGCTGCCTAAAACCAGAAGAAGAGCATCGAGTATGATGGATTTACCTGCGCCGGTTTCGCCAGTGACTACAGTTAGTCCGGGTTTTAATTCGAGTTCAATATTGTCGATTAACAAAAAATTGTTAATTGCGAGCATTTGCAGCATGTGAAAGCTCAGGTTTAAGGTTAATTAATTTTACGGGGTTATAGGGGTATATGTCAAAAGAAAATGCCGAAGCTGTGCTCCGGCATTGAGTCTTTTACTAAACAAAGCGTTTTAGAAAGTATATCTCGCACCCAGGGTTACCGCATGCGCCTTAAGTCTTGACTTAACAGCAGTAGAAGTAAAAGGAGTGCCATCGGCAAATAAAGCATTCTGCGATGATTTTATTTTTCCAAGGTCATGATATTTGTAACTTAAGTCCATAGCGATATTCTGTGTGAATTTATAAGATAGACCCGCTCCTAAATTCCAGGCAAAATTGGTTTTATGACCACCTTTTTGGATGATGCCACTTGTCACATTCTTATAGTCCTTAGCTTGATTATAAGCTACACCTAACCCAGCTCCAACATATGGAGTAAAATTATAGCAATTTATAATATCAAAATAACCATTTACCAACAATTGTGTGCTGTTAATATCTTGTTTAATTCTTGCAAGACCAGAGTCTAGCATAACATTGTGATTAAACTTAAAGTTATGCATTCTGCTAATGGTAAAATCTGCTCTTACATAGTCATTAAACCCATATCCAGCTCCAATTCCATAGATAATTGACTCTTTAGGTGATTTTTTGCCATAGTCGGTTTTATCTAATTTTTGAGGGAAAGCGGCGCCGACATCAGCTCTTACATAAGGCGAACTTTTTGCACATGCTAGAGCAGGAGATAAAGATAAGCTTATGATAAATAATAAGCTTTTTATTGTTTTGTTATGCATTTTGACCCTTCATAATAAATTATAGAAGGAAATCTAGTGTAAAAAGTTCTTTAAGGCAAGAGCAATTTAACCAATGAAATAATAATTTATTTAATATTTTGAGTATGAAAACTATTTGCTTGAAGCAACTTTATCTACAGCTTCCAATAAGGTTTTTACTGCATTAACTGAGTTATCAAACATCTTTTTTTCTTCGGCATTAAGTTCGATTTCTATGATTTTTTCCACACCATTTGCCCCAATAATCACAGGAACGCCAACATAAAGATCTTTCACTCCATATTCGCCGTTAAGGTGAGCAGCGCACGCCATTACCCGCTTGCGATCCTTAAGGTAGGCCTCAGCCATATCAAGTGATGCAGTAGCAGGTGCATAGAAAGCCGATCCTTTTTGCAGAAGCTGTACGATTTCAGCACCACCATTGCGGGTTCTGTCCACAATTTTATCCAGTTTCTCCTGTGTAAGCCAGCCCATGCGAATCACATCAGGAAGCGGGATTCCTGCTACAGTAGTATATCTTACCAAAGGCACCATAGTGTCGCCATGCCCACCTAAAACAAAGGCTGTGATGTCTTCTACTGACACACCTAGTTCTCGTGCGATAAATAATTTAAAGCGAGCAGAGTCCAGTACTCCCGCCATGCCAACAACTTTATTTGCGGGTAGTCCGCTTTCTTTTTGAAAAGAGTAAACCATAGCATCAAGCGGATTAGTGACCACAATAACGAATGCATCAGGGCAATTATTCTTCACGCCTTGCGCAACAGCTTTTATCACTTCCACGTTTACACTGAGCAAGTCATCACGACTCATGCCAGGCTGCCTTGGAACTCCGGCAGTAATTATCACTACATCAGCGCCGGCTAAGTCTTTGTAGTCTGAGGTGCCTGACATAAATGCATCATACTGTTCTACAGCAGAACTTTGTTCTATATCTAAGGCCTTGCCTGAAGCTATGCCACTTCCTCTATCAAGTATTACAATATCCCCTAGTTCCCTGAGGCCACATAAATGAGCCAGAGTCCCACCGATGTTTCCTCCGCCAATTAAAGCAATTTTTTTTCTTTGAGCCATTTAATCTCCCTAACCTACAATCTTTAATTTTAATAATATCAGATATTGATGCTGCAATGCAACTAAAATGACGAATAACCTAGCTCAACTACTAATTTCTGCTGGTTTAAGTTCAATATTCCCATCCTGAGAAACCACTACCTGTTCTACACGTAATTTTGCTTCAGCCAGCCGTTTCTCGCAATAAGAGCGGAGAAAGTTACCTCGGCTATAGAGATCAATCGCTGATTCTAGAGGTATATTCCCGCTTTCCAGCTTGCGCACAATGTCCTCTAATTCCGCTAACGCTTCTTCAAAGGATAAACTTTTTACAGAATTTTTATCTTCACTAGTTACCATATATTTACAAACGCCTTCCAACTTGTATTATAGTAGAGATCAAAATACTATAAAATGTATGGAACAAGCAAGAATTTATCGACCTACAAAAAGTACAATGCAATCTGGCAAGGCCAGGAACAAGCCCTGGCGCCTGGAAATGGTGGTGGAAGATGCCCCGTTTATAGAACCTGTAATGGGTTGGATTGGCTCGAACAATATGTATTCAGCCGAGTTTAGGCTCTATTTCGCCACCAAAGAAGAGGCGATAAATTATGCAGTGAGGCATAAGCTTAAATATGAGGTAGTTGAGCCTAAGGAACAAAACCTGAAAATCCAGGCTTATAGCGATAATTTTAAGTATACCGTCTAATGCTTACGTATATTATAAAACGACTTCTGCTTATTATTCCCACCTTATTTGCAATCATCGTTATTAATTTTGCTATTGTTCAAGTAGCCCCTGGTGGGCCGGTGGAGAATTTAATTGCACGTCTAAAGAATCCGCATGGGGGTGGAGAAGTAGGGCAGGCGAGCGCTAATATATCCGGCAATTATATGGCAAGTCAGGGACTTGATCCTGAAATGGTTGCGAGCATTAAAAAGCTCTATGGCTTTGATAAACCAGTATATGAACGTTTTTGGCTTATGGTAAAAAGTTATGCAACGTTTGATTTAGGTGAGAGCTATTTCAAGAATGCTAAGGTTACAGATCTTATAATGAGGAAGCTGCCAATATCTATTTCTTTAGGTTTATGGTCTACGCTTTTTATTTATCTTATAGCTATTCCGCTCGGCATTAAAAAAGCCCTTCGTGATGGGCAAATTTTTGATATTTGGTCCAGCTTTGTTATCGTCATTGCATATGCTATCCCCAGTTTTATTCTTGCTATCTGTCTAATCATAATTTTTTCAGGCAATGGCCATATGGCGTATTTTCCAATTCGTGGGATTGTCTCATATAACTGGGAGGATATGTCGCTGTTTGGTAAGATTAAAGACTATTGCTGGCATATGATTTTGCCTACGGTAACAATGACGATATCCGGCTTTGCCACTATTGCTATGCTTACCAAAAACTCCTTTTTGGAAGAGATAAATAAGCAATATGTACTGACTGCACGTGCTAAGGGATTAACAGAAAAGAAAGTGCTCTATGGGCATGTTTTTCGTAATGCCATGTTGTTAGTGATTTCTGGTATTCCCGACGCTTTTATCAAGATATTGTTTACCAGCGCTCTATTGATTGAGATCATCTTCTCCCTTGATGGCTTGGGATTACTGGGGTATGAGGCTGCAATAGGCAGAGATTATCCGGTAGTTTTCGGCAGCCTTTACATCTATACTTTAATCGGACTACTGGTTAATCTTATCACTGATCTAACTTACGTTCTAATTGACCCTAGGATCAATTTTGATAAGTCTTAAACGCAGTAATTATGCTTTAACTTCGTTATCGTTAGAAAGAGCATCGTTGAGAACTTTTATAAGCTCACGGCTTGCGCGAAAATATAGAGACCCACGGTCAGCAACCTGAACACGCGCGCCGCTTTTTGGATTGCGCGCTTCACCGCTTTCGCGCTTTCTCACTACTAGAGAGCCAAAGCCACGAATTTCAACTCGGTCACCGCAAATGAGTGCTAGAGCGATCTCATCAAATAAGGTATCCAGAGCCTTGTCAATTTTCTTTGCATCTACGTCTGGATTCAACTCGATCAGTCTATCCAGTATTTTTTGCCTATTAATAGCCTTGTTATCTTTATCCATAAGAATTCCATCAATGATTTATGTGATGTATTTTACATCAAAATCATAGGCTTGTCTATAAAAAAGAAAAAATACCGCCTTTTATTGAATTATCAATAAAAGCAAGCACTCGAGCGGAAGTATCGAAAAACTTTCGCCATTTCGATTGTTGTGGCACAAGCTGGATATCACGGACTTTGAGGCTGCTATCGATCTTTTTTACGTCTTTTAGCCACGCCAGAGCTGTATCTTCATCGCCTATTGCATCTACAAGTCCATTTTCAACAGCTTGCCTGCCAGTATACACCCGACCATCTGCAATATGAACTAAATTCTCTCTTGCTATTGAACTTCTTCTCTCAGCAACCATATCAAAGAACATATTATAGATATCTACAATGGTAGCATTCATGGCTGCTCTCATTTCAGGAGTAACTTCTTCTGTAGGCATTGGGCCACCCTTTAGCGGTGAGGACTTAAAAGAATTAAACTTAACTCCGACTTTATGAGCAAGTTCTGTGACCTCAAAACTCTGAGAAAGCACCCCTATAGAGCCGGTTAGCGTCCCTTGGTGGGCGACCAGGTAATCACAAGCTATAGCAGCCATATAAGCTGCAGAGGCGGCTGTATCGCCCATGACAGCTACTACAGGCTTTGAAGAAGAGATTTTGCGAATGCCATTATATAACGATTCTCCCCCTACTACTGTCCCACCAGAGCTATCAATATGGATAACGAGGGCTTTGATCGCAGGATTTTTAGAGATATCTTTAAGGATATCCAGTCTATCAGGATCATGTACTATCATGCCATCTACAAAGATTCGTGCAATATAATCGTTTTCGATAATGGGTTTATGTGCTTCAAAATCATTTGTAGCAAAAAGCGAGACTATAAGCATACAAATGGTGATGATCGCAATAAGTCTCCAGTTGATTAGCTGGCGCTTAAGCTTGATCCTGTCAACAATTTGGTCGGGAGTAATGTTCATCATTCTGATTTCTCATCAATATATTATCTTTATTGTATAAGGTTTTTTAGCTTAACCAAATAAATATTTATTTAAGGGTGTATTTACTTATATAAATACTGATTATCCGGGGCAAAATCAAGCTTCATTTGAGGCTTAATCAAGCCTTAAAACATAGGAATTATAATTATCGGAGTCAAGTTTTTGCTGCTTTGCGAGATTTAGCCTTAGGAATATCGTCATCCAAATATCTCTCAGAGAAATTAATGGTTGAAGAGGAGTGTGCAAGCTTAGCTTCGTGTTTTTCTATAACCTCAGCAACTTTTAACATTATTCTATGTTTGATTCGATGGAAAGCTTCCATATCTGTGGATTTCGTATACACGCACAATAGAATATCAACTGAGCTAGAAGAAAAAGAATTAATATTTACTACTAAAGGCAGCCTGGTATCTACGTCTTTATTTGATTTTAAGTAAGTATGAATCTCGTCTGTGATGCTTGCGAGGAGATGAATATCCTCATGGCGCAAACCAATTGTTTCATAAATTTTGCGGTGCGTCATGCGAGAAGCGTTCTCAATTGATGCACTGGTGAATACTGAGTTTGGTACATAAAGCGGGCGTTTTTCCAAAGTATTGATTATAGTACACCTTAATCCGACCTTAGCTACATGGCCTTCAATATTCTTTTCTGGAACGCGAATCCACTCTCCGACCTTAAATGGAGTGTCAAGATAGATCATGAGAGCGCCAAAGAAATTAGCAAGTAAGTCTTTTGATGCAAAGCCAATAACCAAGCTGCTACCGCCTGCAAATGCAATTATGCCAGCGACACTAAAGCCTAAACTCTCAGCTATTGTGAGGAGGGCAATTATAATTGTGGAAATCCTGAGGATTTTAACAAGGGCATCAGCGGTAGTCCTGTCGATTTTAGAAGTGTCTTTGTTCGCATTTTTCGACCAGAACTTTTCCAATTCAGAAATAACTCCCATGGCAAACCAGGTTATTGCCATAATTATAATGATGGCCCTTAATGCGGTGGTAAACGTATAGTTTTCAATATGTAAAGCAATGTTTGCGACATCCAAGCAGGTAGATATACCAATCGTCCAAATGATGAGTTGAATGGGTTTACGCATAGCGCCGACAAGTGCATTAGCTTTACTCGTTACGGTTTTGCGAAAACTTTTTTGTAGTCTTGATAAAGCGATAGTAATCAAATAGCTAATGAGTAAAGTACAAAGAAGAATGAATACAACCTCACCAATAAGTGAGAAGTTGTTTTTATGGTTAAAGTGCTGGGCTAAGAAGTCAATTAAGCTAAAATCATGTGGGGTCATTATCCCTCGTAAACATATATTTACCCAAGTGAATCAAGACTTCATTAGTCAGAGTCAAGATGGTTTCACTGCACAGTGTATCACATAGTTATACTTGAAAAAATAGAAATTAAAGTTGCAGTCAAATTTATAGTTTTATATTAATGGTAATGCCATTATTACTGTTGTACCGATTTCTATTGCGCTTTCAATTCTGATATTACCCCCGTGCAACTGTAAAAAAAGCTGAGAAAGCGGCAATCCCATGCCAATCCCATTGGGATTCTTGTTTTTGCTTTCATCGTCAGGATAGAGAAATGCAGATTTAATTTCATCTTCACTCATGCCATTGCCTGTATCAGCTACAGTAATATAGAGTATCCCTCCCCCTGTGATCTCATCGGTGATAGTAATTTGCCCACCCCTTTTGGAAAATTTAATAGCATTATCAATTATGTGGCGTAGGGCAAAAACCAGCTTATGCTTGTCTCCGAGTAAAACTGCCTCTGGCCAGTTGATGTGCTTTGCCAGAACAACTTCACTCAGTTTTAACTTGCTATCAAGAGGTTCGAGAGACCTGGCAAGTAACTCTTCTACAGAGAATCTTGATTTTACAAGCTCAACGCCGGCGGTTCCAGTGTATGATAAATCCAGGACGTCTTCGATAACTCTGCTGATTTCCATGCCGCATCTATTAATATCTTTAAGCCTTTCACGTTGCCGGAGATTAAGTTCCCCGAAGAATCCTCCCTCGAGCATCTCTGTGAAACCCAAAATTCCGTTAAGAGGACTGCGTAATTCATATCCAAGTTTTTGAATAAATAATGATTTTGCTTGGCTGCCTCTTTCTATTTCAGTCATCCGCTTTGTCATAAAAAAAACATAGGTGATATAAAAAATCGAGCCAGCAAAAAATAACACAATAGCAAAGCTAAGCATTAATAACAGCTCTGTGTAAGAAAACCAATTCTCTAAGTTTATCAAAGGCAAAATTGAATTTATTAAATTATGTAATGAACAATATTAACATACTTTTAATAATGATGCTATTGCCACAATGATATTTTCAATCTAAAAGCATATGAATCTGTTGAAGGACAAGTATGGTTGCAAAAGTATACACAGTTGCTTTTTCGGGAATCGAAGTCAAAGAAATCGAAGTACAGGTGCATATCGGCCAGGGACTGCCAGGAATTCATATTGTTGGTTTGCCAGACAAAGCGGTAGGGGAGTCTAAGGAACGAATTCGTGCAGCATTTCAAAGCGTTGGCCTAGCGCTTCCGCAGCGCAAAGTTACAGTTAACCTTGCTCCAGCCGATGTTCACAAAGAAGGAAGCCATTATGACCTGGCAATTGCCCTTGGCTTACTTATTGAATTGCATGTTCTTGTTCAAGATGAGGTCAGCAAGTATATAATCGTTGGTGAGTTATCGCTTGATGGTAGGCTCAATGAGGTCAGTGGGGTGTTGCCGGCTGCTATCGGAGCAAATGCGCGTTCAAAAGGATTGGTTTGTCCACAGCCTAATGGATCAGAGGCGCGTTGGTCAGGAAGCAACAGTATATTAGCGCCAGGAAACCTGCTTGAAATTGTCAATCATTTTAAAGGGGAGCAGACACTTCCGCTTCCTGAACTTAAAGCTGCTAATTCCAATATTCAGTACCCAGATCTTAAGGATATAAAGGGGCAGCAAATTGCCAAGAGAGCGCTGGAAATAACCGCAGCAGGCGGGCACAATATGCTGATGATCGGCCCCCCAGGCTCAGGGAAATCCATGCTTGCTAAGCGATTGCCTGGTCTGATGCCCGAACTCACCAGCGCTGAGATGCTAGATGTCAGTATCATCGCGAGCGTCGCTGGCCAGCTTATTGGGCAGAATATAGTGCGTGTGCGCCCATTCCGTGATCCCCATTGTTCTTCATCAATGCCAGCAATGGTGGGAGGAGGTAAGAATGCCAAGCCAGGTGAGATTACTATGGCGCACTTAGGAGTGTTGTTTTTAGATGAGTTGCCTGAATTTAGCCGTAATGTGCTTGAAGCCTTGCGCCAACCAATCGAAACCGGAACTATAACAATTGCTCGAGTGAATTCTCATGTAACTTATCCTGCTCGATTCCAATTGGTTGCGGCAATGAATCCCTGTAAGTGTGGGTATTTTGGGGATGGTATTAACTCGTGCTCAAAAATGCCAAAGTGTGCCGAAGACTATCAGTCAAGAATTTCCGGCCCCTTACTGGATCGATTTGATATCCGAGTTGATGTGCCCCAGTTAAGTGTTTTTGAGCTCGAAGATAGCAGTGAGATTGAAGCCACGGCTGTAGTTGCAAAAAGAGTTGCTGAAGCCAGGCAAATTCAGATAGAAAGATACAAGGGCTCCGGTATTACACAAAACGCATATGCTGATGGTGAAGATCTAGGCAAAGCAGTTGTGCTGGACAAAGAGTCAAAAGAGTTGTTGAAAAAGGCAATGGAGAAATTTTCCTTATCAATGCGTGGATATAATCGTATACTGAGAGTTGCAAGAACTATTGCTGATTTAGCTAAAACTGAAAAAGTCAACAGCGCGCATATTGCTGAGGCTCTACAATATAGGATAACAAAATTAAAGGCATGAGCAGAAAAGGGGTACAAAAAATTGGTAATGTGATTGAGAATCTTACTAAGCCAGCTTTTAAAACGCATGGATTTGCGAATCAAAAAATTATCACTTATTGGGCACAGATTGTAGGCGCGACCCTCGCAAAATTTACGATTCCCCAAAAAATCGTTTTTCCTCCTCATCAAACGAGAGCTGGTACGCTTTATATCGGCGTTACTAACCCGGGCTTGAGCTTGGAAATACAGGCGCAGGAAAGCCGGATAGTTGAGAGAATAGCTGCGTTTTTTGGTTACCAGGCAGTGAGTAGAATTAAAGTAAGTATAGCCAGATTTAAAGTGGAAAAAGAAGCTCTCGTTAGTGCAGCACCTAAGCATATGGTTAGCAAAAAAGAAATGAAAGCGATAACTAGCCAGCTGAGTAAAATTAGCGATAAGGCTCTGCAGTCACAGCTACAAAGGCTGGCCGACACCTTTTTTCAAGCGGAATAACGGATGCTTGCCTCAATGCAGTTAGTTTTGCACATAGCCTATTTACATTATTGATGTGAAAGTATATACTGCAGAATCAACGAAGTAATTATGAGTAAACAATGAAGATTTTATCATCTTTGAAATCAGCAAAGAAGCGCGATAAAAATTGCCAACTGGTGAAGCGCAAAGGACGTGTATACGTAATCAACAAAAAGAATCCTCGCTTTAAAGCTAGGCAAGGATAATCAAAGCTATTAGAGTAGCTCGCAAAATGAATCATCCAAAAAAAGAAGCGGTCCTAAAAATTTACGGGCTGCATTTGCAGGTTCACCTAGGGTGTACTGAGGATGAGCGTAATGTTAAGCAAGCTGTCACAGTGAACATTGAGATGCATTTTGAGAATTTGCCAGCTGCAGTTAACTCAGATAAGTTAACTGATACGATTTGTTTTGATGGAATAATCAGAAAAGTACAAGATATTATATGTACAAAACAATATAACCTTATAGAACATATGGGCAATAATATCTTTGAAATTGTAAAAAAAGAAGCCCCAGATGTTTTTGTTAGGATTATTGTCAGCAAAGCCCCGAAAATTGAAGGTTTTTCTGGCATTGCTGCATTTGAACTTGTGGGATAAAATTTTATTTTGTTTACTATTTATTAACCCTTTGAGTTTAGTGTAATAAGTAATAGGCGATAGGAAATACTTAAGCCACAGATTTTGAAATTATAGATGGAGAGCAATATGGTAAAGAATATGATTGATTACGGAAAGCTGGTTGATGAAGCAATGCATATCATAGTCTATAAAGTTCTGAAAGTAATTCAGGAGCGTGGATTGCCAGGGAACCATCACTTTTTTATTTCCTTCATCACAAGGCACCCAGGTGTTAAGCTTTCAAAGAACCTCCTGGCAAAATATCCCAGAGAAATGACAATTGTATTGCAGTATCAATTTCAGGATATGGAAGTAGACACCAAAGGGTTTGGAGTTACTTTAAGTTTTGGTGGTATTAGGGAGAAGATTTATATCCCATTTTCAGCGATTACAACTTTTGCAGATCCGAGTGTCCAGTTTGGCCTCCAATTCAGAGAGACTGAGTATGAATATCAAGATGAGATTGATATAGAGATTGAAGAGGATAACAACGGCAATGGCCCAAAGAACGGCAAAAATGGTGGTAAGAAAGATAAGAAATCTGATAACGTAGTGTCACTCGACCTCTTCAGAAAGAAATAGACCGAGCTTTTTATTAGAGTTTAGCTCATCTATGCATGCAAAAGCTCCCCTATAGCGGGAGCTTTTGTTAATATAAGTAGTAGAAATTAAGCAAATGTTAACTTCTATATGATACATTAAAAGTGTGTGTATAAAGGAGAGATGTCATGGCAGGTATAATTGATACGCTCAAAGCGTTTGTTATGGGTAAAGAAGCCGCTCCGGTACAAAAAGAGGAGAAAGAAACCAAACCAGCCGAACCCGCAAGCAAGCAAGATCAATTAACTCAAGCAGAAAAAGAAGCTAAAGATAAAAGATTTGAAGAACTAAAAAGAAAGCAAAAAGAAAAGGGGCCGCTAGTTAATGAGAAGTTTAAAAAGTATGGTCTGCCTGAAGATAAGGAGAGGTAGGCATGACTTCATGCTATTCTATATGAAGATAAAAAACTCTAAAGGCTTATCGTTGTTGCTCTGCAGGTGGCGTCGCGCCGCTGTCGAGTAACAGCTGTAATACATCAACTGAAGATTGTGCTGCCTGCAATGCAGCAGTTAACATTGCTATGCCGCCTTGAATATGGGCTCCACGATCATTTGCATTTAATTCTTCTGCAATGGATAAATAAGAAAAACTTGCCATGGCAGGCGGGGTGGTAAGTCTTTGTTGTGCAGAGCAAACGCCTGTTGGGCCAGGTAATAAGCGCGCAGGCTTGTCAACGCTAGCAAGGAATTCTTCAATTAAATTGCGACTATACATATTCAAACCCTTTACTTGGTCGTAATGTTTCCTCAGTAACAACTCTCCTAATGGGCCTCGCTCGCCATCTCTGTCAACTACGATCTGTTTACTTCTTGGATCGCTTGAGAGTAGTCTTGGCGGTGTTTGAAGCAACAAAAGCATTTGCGCAGGAAACTTAGTAAATATCAGTAATTTCGGATTTCCTGGTACCGGCCTAGCTTGACTCAATATTTCAACATGTAAACCTGGATTCTGATTCAGTGACCTCAGGTCCTCTCTGGCAAATGAGGAGCAAGAGCTTAAACCGTAGTGCCTGGTTTCAGTGCTGATTACAATATTGAATGAATTAAAGCAAGATAACACTTCAATTTGCAGATTAACCAGGTCTCGTGCAACTATTACAGTCGCTGTTGTTTTCGAGGTTAGTTTTCTTTCTTCCGGGGCGCTTTTAAAACTGTAACCTTGTGAATCCCAGATAAAGAAATATTTTTGATCTTCAACTTGGCAATAGCTTACTAAATTTGTGTGTAGTTGTTTCTCATCATTGCAGAATATATATTTTGCCGTCCCCCTAACTAGCAGTTGTAGTGCATCACAAAATTTGGCTCTTTTTGATTTTAAAATTTGAGTAGTGAAAGGGCAGACATCGTCTTCTGCTAGCCCCAGCTCGGCAACAGCGTGTTTTCTCAATTTTTCAATGCCGGTAAGACTTAGCATTTTCTCAGGTGTTTTGCGGTATAACTGATCAAGATCACAGCGAAGCCTCTGTGCCAACTCTGGCATTTGTTTTGGATGTTCCAGTACAAAGCCCTCTTGACCATTAATTTGGATAACAGGAAGGAAGTCTAATTCATCTAGTACTCCATTTGCTAAAAGTTTATCCCTGTTTATCCTTTCTGTAAGGAAATGTTTGGTCATGTAATAGCTCACCCCATCTTTACAAAGAAAGCATTTCTCAAATAATTCTTTATTTAAACCTTTGCCCAGAGTTCGTGTTAACATCTCTGCGCCTTCTTTGGTGAAAGGAGATATAGAAGGGTATTTTGTTGCAAATAAGTTCGACGAGTCTGAGTCTGTATTTGGTTTCTTTTTTGTTTCAGCTTCTAGCATAGTATATATTATAGAGTTTCTTCATTTAAGTGCGAATTATAATTAAATAAAACTTATATTGCAATAATTTTTTAACTAGACTTATTAAGTCTTAAATCTAGGCCTCAATCATTCGCTAAAGATATCTGGAAGGGTATTATATAACAAAGGATTTTTAGAATATAATTCTTTCAACGATTCTTTAATGGAGAGATCTGTGAGTTGCAGGTGCATCTCTAATAATACAGAAGGGGTAGCAGCCCATATGTATGAGCCAAAGCCTTCGATTATAAGTCGCAATTCTTCAATGTTTGCGCTCTCATTTCCAACCACTTCATATTTGATATCAACATGCTGATCTTTAAAAATGGAATCTATTATAGCGCTTTGATAGGGCACATTGGGTTGATTTGATACAAAAGTAATATTCTGGATGTCATCATGAGTTTTTAGCCATTTGATTAAATCAAGTACAGTAGTTTGAGTCGTAGGCCTAGGTAAATTGCCCTTAGGGGTATCTATAACATGAACTGCAAGATTACTATTTTTCAAGTCAGATTTGTCGTATAGGTCTTTGATTATGTGGGTCTCATTTAGCTTGGTCCAATCAGTTAAATTGTATTTATTGGCTATTTGAATGAGCTCAATCTCTGAGCCATCAATATTTTTAGTGACGTATCGTTCACCAGTCAGCAGAATGATTGCCTTGGTTTTTAGTCCGTCTTTAATCAGAGAGCTGGCGTAGTCAATTCTTCCTGCCATGCGAGATGCCGTAGCACCCAAAATGCATAATGCGTCAGTAGTCGTATGTTTAGGTGCTACAGCATCAACAAACCCTAATATCTTTAAATTCTCATAGGTCTTAAGTTTGTTTTGAGTCATCCATTCCAGTGCTTCGGTTTCCCAGCGTTCTTGCACACCCGATCTGACCACAAATTTCTTTTGTGTTTCCTTTAATATATAGATGATGTCCTTTATTACCTCGTCTTTTGTCAGCCGTTCAGGGAAAGCTGCATTTAAAGATGAGTCCTTAGGGATGATAGATGATTGGGCAAATAAATCCTCAATAGCTTGCTTTTGTTTTGGGTTTCCAAAACCGTAATGCTCTAAGGCAAGATTTAAGGAATATTTTTTATTTGATTCTGAAAAATACCTCGGGAGGATAATGCTAATAATTCCTACCATGACTGAAATAACTTTATCTAAAGTACCTTTTACTGCCATAGGGGTAATGAAAATCAATTGTAATAATTATATCACTATATTAGGTCCCGTCATAGATAATTGTGAGAATATTAGGCTAAACTTTCTCAGGATGCATAATTTTTGCTAAGGCATATGCGGTTGCGTACATAATAAAGCCAGCAAAGACTACATCGCTTAGGAAATGTCCGCCTTCCATCACCCGCCCAATGCCAATGATGCTGCCTAATGCTCCCGCTGCTAAAGCAGCGGCTAGCTTTTGTTTGCCTGAATAAAAGAAGGCGAGAGCAAAAAACATATAGCCGGCAGCGGCGTGTCCTGAAACAAAAGAGCAGTTTGCGTGGCACTGATCAGAGATGATAAACGCCGGGGTGAAATGTTGTGTTCCCCCAAATTGCTCAATAGCATTAGGGCGCGCCCGATGAAAGCTATCCTTGAAACCGTAATGCACAATGACTCCGGCGCCAAGCAGGCACACTAATGTAAAATAAATCAAGCCATTATAGTATTTCAGCTTAAAGCTGCGCTTATTATAAAAGGTTCGTAGGCCGATGAAGCCTGCAATGAGCACGGTAAGCCCACACATGACTGGCACTCCCCGATGGAGCATTTTGACGGCTAAATTATCATTGAGATAAAATCCGTGCTGCGGATCATAAAAAAGCGATGAGAATGCGATATCAAGCCCAGGATACTCGATAAAAACCAGTGCAGCTCCAAGAAAAGAAATCAGAAAAACGATCACATTAAACATACTAATAACCTTTGAAACCTTGTAATAAAAAAACCTTATAGATATGCTTATTACTATAGTTCAAAACCCGCAATTGCTGAACAGAATTCGCATAAGCTTTCAGAGCATCCACTGAATAGGATTCTCCGATAAATATAATGTCTTTGCTAATTTGCTCCCTCAGGTTTGTAGTCAGGTCAAAATGGTCATGAACTGCACCCGTAGGATTCCATTTATATATATGTGTAGTTGAGTAATAAAGTAGGCTCGCCAGCAACTTGCGCTCATCAACGGCAAGCACTGCCCCAGGGTTTTGTTGCAGCAATTCAGTTACTTCTTTCCCAAGGTCACGATTATTCTGGAGACGGGACACAGGATCATAGCGTGAATTTAGCTGCACATCAAACTCTGCAGTTGCCAACGGGTAAAAAAGCCCCAATGCAGAAAGCACTAAATGTAGGCCTAAGCTGAGCTTGAGAAGACCTGCCTTGTTTATCTCTATTAAATAGGCGCACACCAGCACTGAAGCGGCTATGTAAGCAGGGGCTGCCCAGTTGGCATGTGCCCGGCTCTTCAAGGCAACCAACATTATAAGCCCAATAAACACCAGGCTAAATGCCAATAAGAATTTATATTCGACCTGCTTATTAGGTTGCCGCAGTAACTGAAAGCAACTGTAGAGAAAAACGCCGAATAGAATTGGCCCGAAGACCGCAAACTGCCCGACAAAAAATTTTATTAGCCCGGCAAAATTAAATAAGGAAGCAGTATTTGCACCGGCCAAATCTACTGTATGGTAAAAGCTCACTAGACCATGCTGCAGATTCCAAATTAAATTTGGCAACCAGATCATAAAAGCAATCAATGCAGCTGCCCAGAATTTATACGAGAACAGGCGTTTTCTCTCAGTTGGAACCCAAAGTAAAAGCACAACTGCAGAAAGCAAAAACACTAACATGTTGTATTTGCTCAGCATGCCTAAGCCAGCAAAAATACCAACAATAAGCCAGAGACCCCAGGTATCGCTGCGCAATGCGCGAATAAAAGTGTACAGAGTCAAAGACCAGAAAAATAGGAGAGCTGGGTCAGTTGACACCAAGGCGCTAGACAAGAAAACCGCAGGTAGTGTGGCAAAAGTTGCTGCTGACCATAATCCTACCCGTGTGTTAAATAGTTCTTTGCCGATACCATAGACGGCTAGGCTTGTGAAAAAGTAAAGTAAAGGAGAGCTCATGCGTATGCATGCCTCACTGTCGCCGCAAATCTTTGTTGAAAGGTTAATTAATAATGCAACCATTGGCGGTTTTGAATAGAACCCCCAGTCAAGGTTTTTTGACCAAAACCAGTACTGGGCTTCATCGGGTGCCAGGCCTAAGCCTGTGAATTTAAGCCATATTAGACGCACGATTGTCAGGAGTGCTAGTAGTGCAAAAACTACCAGCCTGTGGTCTAGCGTGCGCACGGGTTTTATTTTTGTAAGGATTTAACTTTTTTGGTAAGTCTGCTCACTTTACGGGAGCCAGAGTTCTTCTTTACCACACCTTTGCTCACACCTTTCATGATTTCAGACTCAGCCTTGCGCATAGCTTCAACGGCCTCTGCTGGCTTCCCTGTAGTGACAAGTTCTTCCACTTTCTTTATAAATGTTCTGATTCTGCTCAATACAGAAATGTTGCGGTCTCTTTTAGCCAGAGATCTTTTATGTGCTTTTACTGCTGACTTATGATTAGCCATTATTACCCAAGTGTTGTTAGATTTATATTAGATCATTTTTACTCAAAAATGCCGCTAAAGTCAAGCACAAATTACTAAGGCGTTTGCCTTTCAAGTGTAGGTTGCATGAGACGCAAAGTAATAACAGCGAAATCAAAGCAATACGCTGATTCAATATATTTTAGAATTATTTATCTAATTTTAAAAATGGTACAAAAACGGTCTAGTTTTGGTTCTGGCTTTCAGGCCCAGCTTGGCGATTGTTATGTAAATCAACGGGTTAGTAGATTTAGATCAATTGCTGAATATTCAATGCGTTACGTCTGTTATTCATATTTATGAAGCGTTTTACATAATATCGTAAAACGGTACAATTTTGGTCTAGTTTTTAGTTCTTAATTGTTGCGTTTATTCTATATAATTCTAACATTATCAACAGTATAGTCACAAATCTTTTTCGTAAAGTTCAAGCTTTGCTGTAATTCAATGTTGATTAGAATCTTAGCATAGAAAAGAGCAGGGTGCTACTAATGTTTTGGGCATAACCTCAACTGCTCTTAGTCCTAACTTTTCTAGAGCCCCCCTCAAGTTTGCGGATGAAAAGCTGTTGCATAATGGAAAGAATATTGCTCCAGGCCCAGTAAATAACAAGTCCAGAAGGAAACGAAGCAAACATAAAGAGCAGTACCCAAGGCATTAGCTTCATAACCAAAGCCTGCGTCGGATCGGTAGGCTCTGGATTGAGCTTTTGCTGCAGATACATAGTCACTGCCATCAGCAACGGGAAGAAGCCAACCATGAGAAAGTTCGGGAGATCTATAGGTATAAGCCCAAAGAGATTGAAGATGGAAGTCGGATCGGGTGCTGATAGATCCTTTATCCAGCCAAAGAATGGGGCATGCCGCATTTCAATGCTAACATAAAGCACTTTATAAAGAGCAAAAAACACTGGAATCTGGAGAATAATAGGCAGGCAGCCCGACATCGGATTTACTTTCTCCTTTCTGTACAGTTCTATTAATGCCTGTTGAAAGCCAGAAGGATTATCTGCAAACTTTTCCTTAAGCGCCGCCATTTTGGGTTGTAAATCTTTTAAGCGATTCATGCCCTTATAGCCTTTATGAGCTAGTGGGAAAAGAAGAAGCTTTATGAATACAGTGAGAAGAAGAATGGCTGCTCCAAAATTGCCCAGATAGGTATAAAAATAGTGGAGTAAAATCAATATTGGTCGCGTTATAAAATAGAGGATACCAAAATCTACTGCTCTATCAAAAAGCTTGATATTGAATTTCTTTTCGTAATCATCGAGTAAATTCAATTCCTTAGCTCCAGCAAAAAGTCGGAACTCCACCTGAGAAGAATCGTTTGCCTGAATAGTCTCAGGACTGCCAATCATACTGGTCTGGTAGTGATTGTGGTTATGAAATGGTGCATGGGTGAATTTTACGTGGTCGATTTTAGCGGCGCCGGGAATAATAGCCGCGAGCCAGTACTTATCAGAAAACCCAAACCATTCGGTCTTATCTTTATACTCTTGCTTGTTTTCTTCGACCAAATCACTGTAGCTCACTTCTTTTAGCTTGCCGCCAAGCACACCTATAGCTCCTTGATGTACGACAAGATTACTTGCTTCAACCTCATCATGGAGCCTCGAGATTAAAGCGTAAGGGCTAACGCTAACCGCAACACCAGATTTATTCTCAATTCGCTGCTTTATATCAAACATGTAGTTTTCATCAAGACTGATTGTAATAACAAATTTTACACCCTGGGGATTGACCCAGCTCAGATTCAAAGTCTCGCCAGCCTTTAATCCATCTTTATCAGCCTGCCACATAGTTTTATTATCAGGGACAGTTAAATTCTCTTCGCCTGCTTTAACCCAACCGAACTCAGCAAAATATGCCTGGCGGGTATGGCCAGGGGAGAACAACACTTCATTTTCACTGGATTTATCTGCTGTCGTATTGTATTTCTTCAACAGCAAATCATCTATTCGTGCCCCCTGAAGGCTAATCGACCCTTTTACCAGATTGTTTTCAAAATGGATGCGTTCATGTGACTTAAGAGTTTTTCCAATGACAGTCTCCCGATCAGTAAAGGTATATTCTTCAGCTTTAATCTGGGGAGCTTTGACTTCCTGAGTAGATCCAGCAACTTTCTCAGCTTCCTGCTCGGCCTGAATAGGGCCTAGGATAAATTGATCCCAAAGAAGAATTATTACTGCTGATATGGCGCAAGCGACTATCAGTCTGGTGTTTTGGGAAAGTGTATTAATCTTATTAATCATTTTTTATTACCTTGTTTCTTTTTTCCGGTATTGGATCAAAGCCCCCCGCAAATAGTGGGTTGCATCTTAGCAACCTTTTGCACGCTAGCCAAATTCCATATCCTACACCAAATCTCTCTATTGCTTCCATTGCATACTGCGAACAACTTGGATGATATCTGCATGCGCCGGGAAGGATAGGTGAGATAAAAAACTTATATATATTTATTAAGAATAATGCCAGTCTTTTCATTGCCTCACCTGTTTTAAAGCCAACGAAACTTCATCGAGCAACTCCTGAAACTTTTTTTCCAGGCAGGGGCGCCGCGCAATTATTACTATATCAAAATTCTGTGCCACCGACGTAGACTCAAGCCTTAGCGCTTCTTTCAACCTTCGTTTTGCGCGGTTGCGCATAACCGAAGTGGGAAAAGATTTCTTGGCAGCAATAAAGCCTGCACGTGCCACATTAATATCATTGGGCGCATAAAAAAGAACAAAAGTTTTAAAGATAGCTTTTGTTCCCGTATCTAATAACCTTTTGAAATCCTCTCTGAGCTTTAAAGCCGCCAAAGTCATTATGCAGAAAGTACCTTTCGTCCTTTCGCCCTTCTATTGCTTAATACTTTTCTGCCGCCCACTGTAGACATACGCAATCTAAAGCCATGACGGCGTTTTCTAACCAGATTACTAGGCTGAAATGTTCTTTTTGTAGACATAACACCAACTATTGTTTTTATCGTAAAATGTCTTTATATAGGATTAGGACATAATTGTCAAACTATCTCTTAGGTTAAATTCACATGGATAATGGCAAATTGCTGAAATGGTATAAAGAAATGGGAGTGGATACTTTTTATGATGACACCCCTGTGAACAGAGCAGCAGTTGCCAATAAAACGAAGCCAACACATACTTTGTCGCTGGTCAGCAGCTCAGCTTCTTCGCGGGAGATCGCAGATAAGGCGGAGACTTTAGCAGATTTAGAGCAGGCTGTACGCAAGTTTGATAACTGCAGCATTAAGAAAACCGCGCTAAACACGGTTTTTGCTGATGGTAAAGCCGGAGCGGAAATAATGTTTATCGGTGAGGCGCCAGGAGCTAATGAAGACAAGGAAGGGATACCATTCTGTGGGCAAAGTGGCAAGCTTCTAAATAATATTTTACTTTCCATTGCTTTGAAGCGAGAGGATGTCTATATAACTAACACAGTGTTCTGGCGTCCGCCTGGTAATCGTCGCCCTACATCCGATGAAATTGAGATGTGTAGGCCATTTGTAGAAAAGCACGTTGCCCTTCTCAACCCAAAAGTCATAATTCTAGTGGGTAGTACGGCAGTTGAGTCGTTACTGGGAAGCAAGGTATCCATGCACCAGCTCCGTGATGAATTTTATGAGTATAATAATAGTTATTTAAAGCAGAGCATTAAAACTGCTGTTATCTTCCACCCCTCCTACCTATTGCGTCAGCCAAGTAAAAAGAAGCTAATGTGGTATGATATGTTGCGTATCAAGCAACTCTTGGCAAACTAACCAATTCCCTTCTTAATCTGGGAATTGGTATAAACTGCGCTAGCCAAGTATATGAATGCTTTGAGAGTAATTAGACTAGCCAATGCATCTTTTTTAAGATAATATCAATATTATAGGTAAGTTACTGTTTTTAATGGGGTTTACATGCTTTATCCGGTTGTGCTTAGCGGGGGCGTAGGTACCAGGCTTTGGCCTATTTCTAGGAATAACTTGCCGAAGCAATTTGTCAAGATATTCAATAACAAGAGCATGTTCCAGAAGACCATGGAACGGATTTCTGATAAAGATAAGTTTCATCCGCCCTATATATTGACTAACATAGGTCAGCGCTATCTTACTGAAGCTCAGCTTAATGATCATAGTATCGAGAAAGCCAGGATTTTTCTTGAGCCCCAGCAAAAAGGCACAGCTCCTGCTATAATGCTTGCAGCACTTGATATTGCAGCACGTGACCCTGAGGGGGTCATGTTGGTGCTTTCTACAGATAATGAGATTAAAAATCTCAGAGCATTTCAATCTATTCTGCTTTCGGCTGGGCAAGTAGCCAAGGACAATAAGCGCTTTTTGCTTTTTAGTTCTAAACCTACCTATCCGGAAACTGGGTATGGCTATATTCTAGCAGGAAAAATCATCAATAAAGGTGCTGAAGGAGTTAAGGCATATGAAATTCAGCATTTTAAGGAGAAGCCATCGGCATTGGAAGTAGAAGCCTGTATAAAAGCTGGCTATCAATGGAACTCAGGTATTTTCGTTTTCCCGGTGAAGATGTTTATCGAAGACATGAAAAAGTTTGCCCCTCAAATCTATAAGCAGTGCTCGCTAGCCTACGTTAATGCTGAAACTATGAAAGCCAAAAGCCATGAGTGGATCTTTGTAGATCAAAAAGCATTTGCTGAATGCCCAGAAGACTCCATAGATTGCGCGCTTATGGAAAAAACCGAGAAGTCTTCAGTCATTAAAATGAGTATAGGCTGGTATGATGTTGGCTCGTGGAAGACCATTTATGAAATTGCTAATAAAGATCAGGATGGAAATGTTTTAAAAGGCAATGTTATCTCGATAAATTCCAGAAATTCCTATGTGATGTCGAGTGATGAATCACGAGTTCTAACCACTATAGGTGTTAATGATCTCACAATCATTCAAACCTCTGATGCGACCTTAATACTCCCGCGTAGCAAATCACAGGACGTTAGAAAAGTGACGGCATTGCTTAAAGAAAAGAAACAAGACTATTTCCTCTGTGACTCGAGAACTTATAGATCCTGGGGATTCTATGATATTATAAAGCACGATACTAAAATGGTTCTTAAGAAACTGATACTCTATTCTAAAACCAGCAAAACATCGATCGGCAATAAAAAAGCAAAGCATTTTATTGTCAATAAGGGTAAAGTTAAGGTAGTATGGGAAGCACAAAAAGTCATCTTAAGGAAAAATGAATCGGTTTTCATTCCTCCTCACGTTGATTATACAGTAACTAACCTTTCCAAATTTGAAAGCCACCTTATCAAAATGGAAGCAAAAGCGAGTAAGTTTGAGAAGGTTTAACTTACAAATTTTAAATGAAAAAACATGCTCTACCTTATTTTACAACAATTCACTGATATCTTCCCCTTCCTAAATGTATTTAAATATATAACGTTTCGCTCAGGCATGGCGCTTATTACCGGTCTCTTCATTATTTTTATGTGGGGAAATAGTATGATCGCCTGGTTAAAATCCCTTCAAGGTGCGGGGCAGCCTATCCGTTCTGATGGACCACAAACCCATCAAACCAAAGCAGGGACTCCTACCATGGGCGGGCTCATGATGCTTATCAGCATTACCATATCTACGCTGCTTTGGGCGGATATACGTAATTATTATATATGGGTAGTGCTCTTTGTATTGTTGTCATTTGGTGGTCTGGGCTACATAGATGATTATCTCAAGGTCACTAAACGGAATTCTAAAGGCGTTTCAGCTCGCATTAAAATATTATGGCAATTAATTATTTCCATAATCGCAACCGTCTTTATTGCCATTTTAGCCAAGCCAGGTTACGAAACCCTTCTGGCATTTCCTTTTCTAAAAAATATTCTGCTTGATTTAGGTATATTTTATTTCATGTTTGCTGCCATAGTCATCACTGGCTCATCAAATGCGGTTAATCTCACCGATGGACTTGATGGCTTAGCAATAGTGCCTATCATGTTGGTGGCCTCGTGCTTTGCCTTGATAAGCTACCTGGTTGGTAACGCAGTATTCTCAGAGTATTTACAAATTCATCCAGTTCCTAATGCAGGAGAATTGACAATATTATGTGCTGCTATAGTTGGTGCCGGGTTAGGATTTCTTTGGTATAATGCCCCGCCAGCTCAAGTTTTTATGGGCGATGTTGGCAGCCTGTCGTTAGGAGGTGCTATAGGCACAATAAGCGTTATTACTAAGCATGAGATCGTGCTTGCCATCATAGGAGGATTATTTGTCTTGGAGGCACTCTCAGTCATGCTGCAGGTTGGGTACTTTAAAGCGACAGGCGGCAAACGCATATTCCTGATGGCACCATTGCACCACCACTTTGAAAAACTAGGTTGGAGCGAAACCAAGGTGGTAGTAAGGTTCTGGATTATCGCAGTGATTTTTGCTATTGCCGGACTTGCAACCTTAAAACTCAGATAACTAGGTGCTTAAATGATTATCTGCCCTTATTTCAAAGATAAAGTGGTCTATATAGTCGGTCTGGGTATAACAGGCAACTCGGCTGTTAATTGTATGTTGCAATCTCATGCAAAGGTAATTGCCTGGGATGACAAACCTGATAATGTCTCCCACGCTCAAGCATCATTCCCAGCCGCTAGTTTTAAAAGACCTGAAGAGCTCGACTGGAACCATATAGACTTTATTATTATGAGTCCAGGGATACCATCTGATAACAAGGCATTTCTTTTCGCACGCCAACATAATGTTCAAATTATATCTGATCTTGACATCCTCTTCCTCGCGCAGCCTGATGCAACTTATATCGGAATTACTGGCACCAATGGAAAATCAACTACGACGGCCCTAATAGGACATATATTACAAAGCTCTGGCAAGCAGGTACAAGTAGGCGGTAATATCGGCACTCCCTCGCTAGCCTTAACACCTTTGAGTAAAGGTGGATTTTATGTGCTTGAAGTTTCATCATTTCAGCTCGATCTTCTCGCCTTTATGAAATTTAATGTTGCCGTACTGCTTAACCTCACACCTGATCATCTTGATCGTCATGGTAATATGCAGGCTTATATCAATGCAAAAGCCCAAATATTCAGAAAACAAAATAGCCAAGATGATGCTATTCTCTCGATTGATTATCCCGAAATGCAACCGCTTTTTGAAAACCTAAAGGCGCATACTACCATTATATCTGCGGCGAATGCTGCTGATATAACGATAAAGAACCGCATCCTGCATGATAATATTAATTCCCTTCAGTTTGATTTTAATGAAATGCAAACGCTGCCAGGCAAGCATAATGAAGAAAATATTGCGGCGGCGTATAGCACTTGCATAAAGGTTGGAATAAGTCCAGATGTTGCAGTCGCCGCTATCAAAACTTTCCAGGGCTTGCGCCACCGCATTGAAATGGTGAGCAAGTATAACGGTTTGGTTTTCATTAATGATAGCAAGGCAACTAATGCCGATGCGGCTGAGAAAGCCCTCCTTTGCTATGAAGACATCATTTGGATTCTAGGCGGTATCCCCAAAGCCGGTGGCATCACTTCTTTAGCCAAACACTTTGGAAGAGTTAAAAAGGCCTTTCTTTATGGCCAGGCCAGTGCAGAATTTGCCTCTACTTTGCAAGCAGCCAACTGCGCATACGTCGAATGCAAAACCCTGGAATCAGCGCTTAGAGCTATAAAATCTTCCGGACTCAAAGGGGTGGTATTATTCTCCCCGGCCTGTGCTTCCTTCGACCAGTTTAAAAACTTCGAGCATAGAGGTGATGAATTCTGTAGACTGGTAAAAGAACTCTTTATTGGTAGTTAATATGATCGGCAAACTTACAGGTGTTATCGATAGCATTTCAGACGACCACTGCATCATTGATGTGGCCGGTGTGGGCTATGCAGTTCACTGCCCCACTCGCATTTTATTTGCCATGAAGGTTGGGGAAGCGAGGAGCATTATCACACATCTGTTGGTAAAGGAGGATCAGCTAACTCTTTTTGGCTTTGAAAGTCAGGAAGAAAAATCTTGCTTTCTTAATTTGCAAATAGTCCAAGGCGTTGGAGCAAAGATGGCGCTATCTATTCTTAATAACCTTGATCCTGCGCAAATCACCAATGCGATTATTGCCGAGGATACTGCCACATTTCGCCAGATCAGCGGGATTGGCCCAAAGCTTGCTGGTCGTATTGTAAATGAGCTCAAGTCTCGCAAAGATCTATTTATAGGTTCTCACTTGACTCTTAATGCTTCTATAAGTCAGCCACATCAGGGGAGCTCAACAAAAGCAGTGGTACATGATGTCATGTCGGCACTTGCAAACCTGGGCTTTAATCGGAGTGATGCCTTTCCTATAGTCCAGCAGCTCTTCGCTGCCAATGAAAATATCAGCTTTGATGAGCTGGTAAAGAATTCACTCAGCAAGCTTTCAGCCCACTAGAAGTTAAGCTGCTAGTTTGAAGTTTTTGAGGAAGCTGAGGCGGTGGTGTATGCAGATCCCGGTTTTTTCAATAGCAGCAATATGCTCGCGAGTGCCATAACCTGCATTGCGTTCCCAGCCGTATTGGGGGAACTCATCCGCCAGCGACGCCATAATGCAGTCACGCCCAACTTTTGCGATAATAGAGGCTGCGGCAATGCTGAGTGACTTAGCATCACCCCCTACTACTGCATGGATATTTGGGGACTTAAAGGGCAGGCGGTTCCCATCGACAATAATGGAGGAATACTTCCCGTCCAGGCCTGAAATCGCTTCACGCATAGCCCGCATGGTTGCCTGAAGAATATTGATCTCATCGATAACTTTAGGTTCTACTAAAGCAACTTTATACTGAAAATTCTGGATGAGAATAGCATACAGTTTTTCTCGCTTAGCTTTTGTGAGTTTCTTAGAATCGTTTATGCCCAGCTTCTGCGCGCTTTTGTCCAGGATGATGGCGGCAGCGACAACAGGCCCTGCCAACGGCCCACGCCCTGCTTCATCTACACCTACGACAGCTCCATTCATACTTTCTTCAATACTAAAATTTGGATACATTCCATATGTTCATAATTTACCTGCCATCAAAATATTAGAAGGCAGACATGTTATCAAGTACTTGTTTTGCTTGTGCTTGTTTTTCCGATAGCCTTAGTCTAAAATAGTGTCATTATATTTATTTCCGTCAAAATGACCCTTCCTATTTCAGTTTTTATTATCGCCAAAAATGAAGAAGACCGCATTCATTATGCGATCAATAGTGTGCGCGACTGGGTTGATGAGGTGATCGTCATCGATAGTGGCAGCACTGATAATACCGTGAAAGTTGCCAAGAAACTTAAAGCTAAAGTAGTTTTCAATGTATGGAAAGGTTATGGCCAGCAGAAGATCTTTGGTGAAGAATTGTGTAAAAACCAATGGTTGCTCAATATCGACGCTGATGAAGAAATCAGCTCTCAGCTAGCCGCCGAAATTAAAAAGCTCTTCGCGCATGGCCAGCCTAAGTGTGATGCCTACTATGTCAACATCAAACTGATGACAATACATAGTAATCGAGCTAGTTTTTTTGCGCCAACCACTGATGCTATCCGCCTCTACAATAGCAATATCGCAGGGTTTCGTGAAAGTACAGTGCACGATTCTGTTATTTTAAGAAACCCAAATAAAGGCAGGATAGGACATTTGCGTAGTCCGGTTTATCATCGGTGTTTCCGTTCGCTTACCCATGCGGTTGAGAAAATCAATTCATATACTTCAATGCAGGCTGCTGATATGCGGGCGCGCAAGATCTTGCCGTCTGGTTTTCGCATTGTATTTGAGCCCCTGATCGCTTTTTGCAAGGCCTACTTTCTGCGCCGATATTGTTTGTATGGCATCGATGGTTTTGTGGAAAGCATTGTCTATGCGTTTAGCCGTACCCTACGCTTGGCTAAAACTAGAGAACTTGCGGCCAAAGAAAAGACAAAATAGTCTAATAAGAACCCGGCCAGAATTTTTTGAGGAAGAAAGAGAGCTTCCCTCTTTTATGCTTGCGTTCGAGATCCGCCTGGCTGCGCAGCCAAGTGGCCTGTATCACGCGCCTTTCACCGGCAAATGGCTTGTGCCCATGCCAGGAGTTTTCGGTGCGCACAAAAGCGACAAGTGTGCCATACGAAGGCGGCACTTCGGTTCTGGCATCTTCAAAGTCTGTTTCACTGCGGAGCACGCGAAATCTCCCGCCATCCTCATTATCCGGCCACTTCTCATTAAGATAAAGAAGGCAAGTTACAATCTTCGCTTCACCATCGTTATGGATGCGGCCATCTTTTGAAGCGGACCACTTGCGCACGGTAATCATGCATGGCTTATCACGAAGTTCGATATTTAATTTGTCGCTGAGCGCAGCAGCAAGTGTCGGCCCTTCCATCTCTTTCACCAGTTTATCAAAAACTCCTTGTGGGTTAATCAACTCAAGCGGAAAGAATCCGGGCTTTTTAATCTGAGGGAAGTCTTGTCCAAGCGCGCTCATCAGGTCATTGCCAACTACTCCGTGAGCGACTAGATGCGGGTAAGGCTCAAGATTGACCTGAGCATTACTGATAGCTTTAAGGTTTAACAACGCTGCAGAATTTTCCATCACAATAACTATCGATTAATACTGTTGATAATTATAAGTATTCCAGGGCTTATGACAACTTATTTTTCATTTTTGCAAGCTCTACATGCTTCATTTCGCTTTAGATTCAAATAGTCCATCATCTGGTTGAATTTCTACAGCAGTAGCCATAGATTTTTTATTCTTTGCAAGGCCTTCAAATATAAGTACAGAAAAAAGCATTCCGCTTTTTTCTGAGCGCCCCCGTAGGGGGGTTCCGGGGGCGCTTTGATTCTTTGAGGCCTTGCTCACAACTTAACATCTTAGTCTCATATTTTATTAATATCTTTCATATTCACCAGACAAATCTTATTACCGTAGCTGCGGGTAAGTCTTCCTGCCAGCTCCAACTCCAGCACTAGTACATTTAAAATCGTAAAGGGTATTGCGGTTTCGGCCAGAATTAAATCCATACTCACCGGCGTGTAGCTCAAAGCCTGTTGCAATTGTTTCCGGTATTGCGCTAGCTCACTTTCTGGCGGCAGGCCTGTATTTGCTGGAGGTGTATAGGATGCATTTGTTTCAAACATAGAATTACCAAGACTATTCATATAGGAAATAATATCTTGGGATGACTCCAGTAAGGTCGCTCCATTTTTCAAAAGATAATTAGTGCCGCCGGCACGCTCATCAAGCGGCGAACCTGGTACGGCAAAAACTTTGCGCGCATAAGCTCTAGCTACTTCCGCGGTGATCAGTGAGCCTGACTTCTTTGCCGCCTCGATCACAGCTAGTGCATGCGCAATGCCAGCAATAATCCGGTTACGTTGGGGGAAATGCCGTGCAAGTGGCGGGCAGCCTATAGGCAGTTCTGCAATCACCGCCCCATTTCCGGCAATTTGCCAGTAGAGCTTCTCATTTTCAGGCGGATAAATATGATCAATGCCTCCAGCTATAACCGCTATAGTAATATTGTTCAGGGCCCCGATATGTGCTGCTGTATCGATGCCTCTAGCCAGACCGGAGACTATTGTTATGTTCCTCTCGGCTAGGTCTGCAGCCAGATGCTTTGCAAAACTCGAGCCATTAAGTGAAGCATTACGTGCGCCCACAATGGCCACTGACGGATGATTATTGAATATGTCATTTCTTCCCAAGACGGTGATTACCGGAGGAGCGTCAGGAGTGCGCATTAGAAGTTGTGGATATGCGGCATCACAGGAGCATATCAGCCGCGCACCATAGCGTTCAGTTAAGTCTATCTCTGTAAGAACATCATCCTCGGAGGTCAGAGTGATTTTCCGCTTGCTGCCGCCTTTGGCAGCGAGCTCATCAATATTGTCTAATGCGCAGGCTGCGCTACCAAAAAGCCTAATCAGTTGATAAAATGTTCCTGGCCCAACATTTTTACTGCGGGTTAGCCTGATCCAGCTTATTTGTTCGCCAGTACTAACACTCAATTTTGTCTGCATAACAAACATTTGTTTGCGGTTATCTAACTGCATTGCTAGTATAGCTTTCTGATAGTCAAAAGTAAATTTATCCATGCAAAATAGTTTTTTTAGTGATGAAGAAATGGGAAACAAGGCCTATCGGGTGCTTGCGCGTAAATACCGTCCGACCACCTTTAAAGATATGGTGGGGCAGGAGGTGCTTGTCCGCACTTTAACCAATGCGATTAATTCAGGTCGCATTGCCCATGCCTTCATACTCACTGGCATCCGAGGAGTTGGTAAAACCACAACGGCAAGAATTATCGCCCGCGCCCTCAATTGTATTGGAGCTGATGGTAATGGTAAGGCAACGGCCGATCCTTGCGGGGTGTGTGTTCACTGCAAGGCGATTGCAGATGACCGGCATCAGGATATTTTGGAAATGGACGCAGCCAGCCATACCGGGGTCAACGACATTCGAGAGATTATCGATAACACGCGTTACCGCCCTACTTCCGCCCGCTTTAAGGTTTATATTATAGATGAAGTGCATATGCTTTCTAACAGCGCTTTTAACGCGCTGCTTAAAACTTTGGAAGAGCCGCCGGCACATGTAAAATTTATTTTTGCCACTACTGAAATTCGCAAAATCCCCATCACTATCCTTTCCCGTTGCCAGAGGTTTGATCTCAAGCGCGTCGCAGCCAAAGATCTGGTCGCGCATTTCACCAGTATATTAATCCGAGAAGGACTCGAAGCTGAAGAGGATGCACTCAAGCTTATAGCCAGCGTTGCCGGAGGTTCTGTCCGGGATGGACTTTCTATACTTGATCAGGCGCTTGCCCACAGCGAAAATAAGGTTACAGCAGAAGTCGTTAGAGAAATGCTTGGGCTGGCTGATACTGCCCATCTTTATGACTTATATGAGTATATGGTTTCAGGTAAGATTGAAGATGCCCTTAATGCCGCTAATGACTTATATCGCAAGGGTGCTGATCCAGCTTTAATTATCCTCGATTTGTTAAATATAAATCACACAATCTCCAAGCTCAAACTGTCTCAGGGAGCGCTGTCAGACCTGGCCGAACTGGAACGCACCCGCTGTCAGGCGCTGGCGGATAAGCTTTCGGTACCCTATCTGGCACGAGCCTGGCAAATGTTGCTTAAGGGAATGGAGGAGCTGAAATGGGCGCAGCTACCTTTTGCCGCCTTAGAAATGCTGCTCATACGGTTGACCCACGTAAGCAATCTCCCCTCTCCTGAGGAAATACTCAGAAAGATGGGTGATGGTAGCAGTACTCCTAAATCTTCGGCTTTGGTTCCGGCATCTAATAGCAATGCTGCCCCGGCTAATACTAATACCGCTGCCTCTTTGGGCTCATTTGAAGAGATAGTCCAGGCCTGTTTTGATCACGATGAAATGATGCTCTACCATCATTTAAAATCTTCTGTTCAACTAGTTTCCCTGGCAGGGCAGATATTAAATATCAGGTTGCTGCCGAGTGCACCTGCAAATATTTCCTTGATGATCCAGGAGTTTTTAGGGAAAGTAAGCGGGCAAAAATGGCAGATTATATTATCTTCTCAGGCACCGTATGAAACCATTGCCAGCAGGGAAAAAAATCAGGAACAACTTTATATCGATAGTATAAGGAACAGTGATAGCGTTCAAACAATGCTTAAAAGCTTTACAGATCTCGAAATTATTGATATCAAGAAAAAGAAAATTGTATAGGTAACGCGAATGAATATCCAAGAGGCACTAAAGCAGGCACAGGCTATGCAAGGAAAAATGGCAAAGCTGCAGCAGCAGTTTGAACAGGAAATTGTTGAAGGCCAGGCTGGAGGCGGCATGGTTAAAGTCACCATGGCATGCAAAGGTGAAGTAAAAAAAATTGAGATTGATCCAAGTTTGCTGGTTCCATCTGATAAAGAAGTCTTGGAAGATCTGCTAGTTGCCGCTTTAAAAAATGCTAAAGCCAGCGGGGATCAAAAGATGAGCGATGAGATGAAAAAACTTACTGGCTCTCTGGGCTTGCCAGCAGGATTTAATTTACCGTTTTAACGTGCTCAAAAAAGTTTTAAAAAGTTATGCTGTCACCCGCATACTGGTTTATGTAATAAAATTCTATGTAACACTGCTCTATATTTTTTGCAAAGTTGAAGTGCGTTTTGACAGCAACTCGCGTGAATTGATTGCCAATAAGCAGGTGAGTTTCTTTTGTTACTGGCATAGCCGGATTTTGATTTTTCCAAAATATATGACGGCCTTAGGCAGATTTTCAGCGGTCATATCTTCACATGGTGATGGAGAATATTTAAACCAGGTAATCATATCATATGGGCACGAGACTGTCCGGGGCTCTTCACGCAAGGATAATTTAAAAGCTCTTACCGGTATTATAAGGCTTCTCAAACAGGGGGTGAGCCTGGGTATCACTCCAGATGGTCCTAGAGGGCCTAGGTTTAAAATAAAAGGGGCAATCGCAAAACTCGCAACCAAGTTTGATATTCCAGTTATTCCTATTTCTTACTCAGCATCAAATGCCATAGTCTTAAAAACCTGGGATAGGTTTGTTTTGCCTATTCCATTAAGATCCCGTATAATAATCGAGATTGGGGCACCAGTTTATTTTTCCGGAAATGAAAAAAATGGTAACCTTAAAATTGAAAAAGTAATGCTTGCCCAAACCAAGCGCCTAGACAAAGAACTCGGATTAAAAACAAATTATACATGAAATTTTTTTATTGGCTCACCTCTCTGATTTATCAGCCCTTTGCTCCTCTCCACCTCTTATATAGAAAAAGCAAGGGCAAAGAACTGGCTGGTCGATATCGTGAGAAATTAGGGTTTTATACTTTAAAGCGTCCATCAGGCAAACTCATCTGGTTTCATGTGGCAAGTATCGGCGAGCTTAACTCGATAATACCTTTGATTAAAGCACTGAGTGAAAGCGATAAGAAATTATATTTTCTTATAACTTCGGTAACAGTAAGTTCGTCTAAAGTATTTGCGAGGGCTAACCTGCTCAGAACCATTCATCAGTTTGCCCCATTAGATTGCCCTTCTTTTGTCAAAAGGTTTATCAGGTACTGGAAACCTAACTTAGGTATATTTGTTGATTCCGAATTGTGGCCGAACCTGTTGGCAACTGCCAGCACTCAGTGCAAATTAATCATGGTAAATGGACGGCTTTCAGATAAGTCTTATAGAAGGTGGTGCTATTTTAAAAAGGTTGCGCAACAGCTTTATGATTATTTTACTCGCATCTTTCCAACCAGTGTTGATGACCTTAATAAAATAGCCGCTTTTGTATCCCTGGATAAAATTAAGTACATTGGTAATCTCAAATACATTGCTCCAGCAAGTTCAGGAGTTCCAGATGAAGCCAAAGCCTATAAAAAACAGATAGGCAAACGCAAATTTTGGCTGGCAGCAAGTACGCACCCCGGAGAGTTTAGCCAAATTCTGAAAGTACACGCGCAGTTAAAAGAGCAATATCCTGAATTGCTGACAATAGTAACGCCCCGCCATTCCCATTATGCCCAGAGCATTGCTGATGAGGCAAATCACATGGGTCTTGAGGCGAAACTGAGATCGCAAGCTCCAACCATTGAGAAGACTACAGAGATTTATATCTGCGATGATTTTCTTCTGCTCTATGACATTGCAGATGTTGTGTTTATGGGTGGTTCGCTTATCCCACATGGTGGTCAAAATATGCTGGAGCCCGCCCGCAGCAATTGCGCGGTCATTGTTGGCCCCTTCACACAGAACTTCCGCAACATTGTAGAAGATTTAGTTGCAGCAGATGGAATTGCAGTTGTACAAGACAGTCATGAACTTCAGATAAAACTGCTCGAGCTATTTTCTGATAATAAAATGCTGGATCAGCTTGCTTTCAATGCCAAAAAGGTTGCTGATCGGCAAAACAATATTCTCACCGATACCCTAAAGGCACTAAAGGTTTATATTTGATATGCAAAAATTCTGGAACAAACGTGGGGTTTTGAATTTCATACTACTACCTTTTTCAGGTTTTTATTTGCTCTTTCACCTTATTAATTTTTATAGACGCCGGCCAAAAAGTGTTGCTGCCAAAGTAATTTGCTTGGGTAATATTACAGTCGGTGGCGCAGGAAAAACCCCGCTAGCGATTGCCTTAGGTAAAGCTCTCTTAAAGCGAGGTAGTAAAATCGCATTTATTTCCCGAGGCTATAAAGGTGCACTCAGCAGCGCAACTCCTGTAAGAGTTGATGCATATAAGCATACCTTTAAAGAAGTAGGTGATGAGCCCCTGCTGCTCGCCCAAGTCGCACCAACTTATATATGTAGAAACCGCTATCTTGCTGCTCGCATGGCAGAGGAAGACGGAGCAGATATAATAATTATGGATGATGGTTTACAGAATAATACCCTGGTTAAAGACATTAACATTCTCGTCTGTGATGGCAATTACGGTCTGGGAAATGGCTTTATTTTGCCGGCAGGTCCTTTAAGGGAGCCGGTCTCCTTTGTTAGCCAACGTATTGATTACGTATTCTGTTATGATAAAAAGTTCCAATTCACAGATAAAAAAACCTTCCAAGGTAAAACCGAAGTCGTTACCAAAGGCTTGCAAGGCAAGAGATTTATTGCGCTTTGCGGCATAGCAACTCCGGAAAAATTCCTAACTTCGCTAAGGCAGTCCGGCGCTGTAGTTGTTGCAAAATTTATTTTCCCCGATCATCATCCGTTCTCCGAAGTAGAAATTGCCAGCGTACTTGCTGCTGCTCGTGAACATAAAGCTCAGATCATCACTACGGCAAAAGATTATGTTCGCTTACCAAAATCCCTGGCCCTTGATAAGTTTAAGATTCTTGAAATCAGAACACAGTTGCCAGCAGCTTTTTTAGAAGAAATCAGAAAGCGGTTAACGATAGTATAAATCCTTATGAGGGTGCTTGTCTGGTCCCTGCTTACCAGTTGTTGTTTTATCGCGTATGCGCTTTTTTTGCTGAGCCGGTATCTCAACGCGAGCTCGTTTTTCAGATTCGGTTTGTTCAGTGACTGCAGCTCTGGCTCTCTTTGCAATTGGCTGAACTGCTGCATGCGCACCTTCCAAATGCTTACGTGAGGTAAAAGCAGGGTAGGGTTCAGGCTTAGTTCCATATTGAGAGGGAACTGATACTACTTCCTTGAGTTGATTTTGCTCTGCCTGGGTTGAGGGCGAATCATCGCCCTGTTCATTTACCGCTTGGATATGCTTGTTAATGATAGCGTTAAGTTTAGCGGCAAGCTTAGGGGCAATTTTCAATTTACCCACGGCTGGTTTTGCCACAGGCTCAAGTAAAACAGCTTTTTCCAGAGGTTTTAACTTATCAATCTTAGCCAGACTAGCACGAGTGAGACTAATTAATTTCTGATAGTTATCTAAAACATTTTTTAAATCAAATCGAGGAGGTAAGTTATTGTGCATTTGAGCAAGAAATTCACCTTCTATTATCGCTAACATATCAACATCGATTCTATAGGGTTTCATAAGGATAGTTAGCATAGTTTTGGTTACGGCAACTAGCTTTGCTTTCTTAACACTTGCAAAATCGTTGGGATATCCAAACGATTTTGTTACGATAGATAAGGCGCATTCAGTTAGCGCTTGGTCTCTTCCAAGTTCATTTTCGGCACCAGCTGATGTCGCAAGACTCTTAAATACACCCTCTAATGTAATCTTTGCCAAAACTGGAGGAGTTATAGTCGGCGAGATTACTAGATAATCATGATCAAATAGCCAGGTTTTTTTATGAGTGTATATTACCTTATTACTGATGAGGTTTTCAGCCATTATAAAAGCTATTTTTGTTAATGACTCCGGCTTTAAATAGAGCCAGACTTTTACATCAGAAACACCGCATGTCCGTAAAAATGAAATCATATTCCCTTTGAATAAGTCTAGTTCTACGGTTCGCTCGAATTTTTTATGTAATATAAATTCGGTTTGCCTGATAATTGAAATGCATAATTCACCCATTTTTTTATGTTCTATATCCAAAAATGTTGAGGGTACTTGAGGTGCAGTTTCTTCCTTGGCGGCTTTAGTATTTATCAGCTGTCTGGTAGCAATTAGAGGCTTCAGTATGTGACGATTATACAGTTCATTTTGAATTTCATTGAACCTTTCAGCTAAATGTAATTGAGTATCAGAAAGTTGCGTTGTGGCAACTTCAAAAAGATCCCTGAGCATTTCTGCCCCAAGAACGTTTCTTAATAATGCGCGAACACTTCTCGTGTTACAATTATCTAAAGTTTGTACTGTAGTTATAATAGAATGATCAATATCTTCCTTACTTCTTCGCTTAAGCAAAGGTAGAATTTGTTCAAGGGAATCACTGTCTTTAAAAGTGGTATCTACATCAATGCTGATTACCTTCTCCAAGTTCTTGCGGGTTATAGTCCTTCTGTTAACTCCCCAGCCATATTTTCTCTTGCCCGGGGATTTAAGCATTTCGACGCCAACTCCTTCATTAAATTCCGTTCTGGTATAGACACCGCCAATCTTAGTGTATTTTATTAAAGCATGATGCGCGCCCTCACCCCCTGGTTGTCCATAACCACCTGCAGTATAAACTTCACCAGTTGTCTCAAGTTTGGCAAGAATTCTGGCTTTTTCTGCTGCCTTAAAAGCAGGGACTGATGATTCATTTAATAGATCCATATCTAAAGACTGCTGACGCAGGACTTCAAGAATCTCCAATGCATTTCTTAATTTCTTCAGCTGCTGCTCAGACGGAGAATCAGCATTGCATGCCATATAAGCCCTGATTAAAAGGCTGTAGCCTTCATAGGCTTGTTGAGAGAACATAGCGAAACCCGAATTCGGCACAGACCGGACTTGCTTGAGTTTGTCTGCTGATTCCCTTCGGATTACAGCATTAAGAACGTGCTCATTAAACTCAAAGTCATTTATGAGCTTTTCGAGCTTTAACCACTCAATTTGAAGTTCCAGATCACTTTTGCTATGCATAAATCCACCTCACAATACTTAGAGTAAAGGCCATTCTTCCAGTATGAGATGAAATAATTAATAGAAAGTTAAGATAGGGTGACTCACTCTATTAAAATCATTTTGGTTGGGAAGTTCTTTTGATCTGGAGCAAGCTTAACAATCGCGAGATCATCAATAGAGAAATAATAGGTGTTATTCAAGACATCATTTTTAGATTGGGCGGCATAATGGAGCCAGCTTAGTGCCTCAGTATTATTGCCATGGGTGCGCATGCAGAACTCAGCCATGAGTTGGCAAACCCGAACTTTATGCCCCTCGCTAAGCGCTTCCCCAATTTCCTGAGAAGCCAGATCATACTGATCCATTTCCAATGCTGCGCGGGCAAGCAGAAGGTGACTTTCATAATGCATAGGTGCCAAAGAGGCAATGTGGCGCGCTATATCTATAAATTTCTCCGAACGCATCTTGCTCTGGATATTGAAAACCAATTGGGATAAAGCCTGTGATGGCTCATGTGCCCAGCTTTTTTCAATAACAGCAAGCGCGCCCTTCCAGTTATTTTGGCGCATTTTAATAGTGGCAAACAATATAGCAAGCGGCGCTATATTATCTAAAAGCTTGCATGCCAGGGCAGCTTCATCATGAGCCAATGCAAAATCCCCCGCGTTCATCAGCTCTTTAGCCTGCATAAATTTGGCCAGTGCCAGCACGGCATTCTTTTTGTCTTTCCCTAAAGTACCACCGCTCCGGAATGAATCAGCAAACTCAGATAGTTTGTCCCATCTACCGGCAAGAATATAGGTTTTGGCCAGGAGCTTGGCGCTTAAGTACTCTTTCTGAGACTTCCAGAGTTCCTCTGCGTAGTTGATAGCAATGGAAAAATCGCCCTGTTCCAACGCCAGGTTAATAAGTCCATTAAAGCCCAGGCTTTTAGTATCTGCATACTTGGTTAACTCTTGCAGGCGGTCGCGAGCTGTAATCGCATTACCCGCAGACTGAGCCGCAAAATAGTATACTAGAGTTTTAAGTTTCTCAGGAATAGGTAGGTGCTCAAGGCTCTGCGCGAGCTTAGAGAGCTTGGCTGCATTTTGAGTGACTGAAAGGATAAAAGCTTCATATATCTTCTCTTGCAGTCCGCGTTTCTTGCGTTCAGCAAACATGTTCATGATAGCTGCTGGTATTCTCATTATGCGATACAGAACAAGAAGCAGCAAATGAAAGAACGCAAATCCTACAGCTATTATAAGTGCGGCATATGTAACGCTAGTCTCGATCTCATATCCAAAAATACTGAGGTTGAGATTGCCAGTGTTTTGCGATAGCCAGTAAGTTGCAATACCAAGCACAACAAGAGCAGCGGTAAAGAATAAGAATTTTATCATTTTAGTGCATCAGCCATAATTTTTTTCGCAGCAGTAAGAGTGTTAGTTCTCGCCTGCAGAACTTTAATCACAAAAGTGATATTCTCATCTTTATGAGCAACGGAATTGAGCGCAGTAATCGCTTCCTCATATTGGCCAGCGTTAATCTTATCATTTGCCTCAGCTATATGCTGATTCTCACTTTTCTGGATATTGACTTCTGATGTTTTACGCACTTTAAAAGAATCTGCAAAGTAGCCTTTGACTTTTTCTCCCCAGGTTTTCTCAGCTGGTTTGGGCTTGCCGGCTTCGGCTTGGGGGAGCGGTTGCTTTTTAAGTGCATCAATTAATTTACTATCGGAAGTCAATGCAAGATCATGAGCTTCTTCAATATCTTTAAGTTCCTTATCATACTTACCTTCGGCAAATTCCCTTAAGTTAGATACACTCTCAGAATAAGAGCTGAGTTTAGTTAGCTTCTCGATTATCTGATTGGAGAACAGAACTATATGATACTTATTGGCCGCTCTTATTAATAGCTTTTGCTTCTCATCATCTATGGGAGTGACCTTGAGCTTGTCTACTTTGTCTTCAATGTCAGTAACCTTGTGGTTGAGATTAGAGAAGTCCGCCTTCATCTCATTGCAAACAGTGGCTTCTTTGTTCATATAGGTTTGCGCATAGTTTAGGTAAAAGCCCGCGCCAATCGCTCCACAAAAGATCATAATGGCAAAGCCCAGCAGTAAGTAAAGGGTCATTCTTTTTCCAGCCTGCCGGCGAGATGCCAACATGTTTGTAGTTAAGAATGCCTCTTGAGCTTTGCTTTCAGATTTTTTTTTAGCTTTGGGTTTCGGCATGAATCCTCCTACTTATGATTATCCAGAACTTGCTTAATGGTTTCATAAGATACTTTACCTGGTAATACTTCTCCTGCAATAATGTATGCCGGAGTGCCCCGAATGCCAATTTCATGAGCGAGGTTGACGTTCTGCTCAATTTTTTGTTCGATAGCTTTATCGGCCATCTCTTTTCTAAGCTGCTCTTTGTTAATTTCTAGCTTGGTAGCGATTCCATCAATAGCCTCAGGAGTGATCTCGCCTCTGTGCCCCAGCAGCTCTGTCTGGAAGGCAAGGTACTTTGCTTTATTTATCTTATTAACTGCCAGTGCGGCTTTTGCAGCAAGCACAGAATCTTTGCTTAGCATTGGAGATTCTTTAAAGATGAACTGGACATTGGGGTTGTGGTCGATAACCTTTTTCTTCACGTCGACCATGTGTTGGCAGTATGAGCATCTGTAATCAAAGAACTCAACTATTTTGATTTTGCCATTAGCGGCGCCAGCACGCGGGTCAGAAGCATCTTCCTCAAGTTCTTTGGTTTTGGATTGGATTGTGTTTTTAGCATTTTCACGATCGTGCTGAGATTTCTCAACGTAGAATTTTTCCATAGCATCGAAAATAATCTTAGGGTTCTCCATGAGATAGTCCTTAATGATAACCTCAACTTCATCGCGCGACATTTTTCCAGCTGATGAAGCGGTTTGTAAGCTGCCTTCTTTTTTTACATAAAGAAATGCCAGGCCTGCAAACAGGGCGAGGATTAGACAATACCCCAGAAGTGATTTGGGTTTTGTTGCATTGCGATTAAATCTGTACACCATTTGCGATTACCTAATTGTTATCTACTTATAGAGATTAAACTAGATGAGCAATTTCTCAAGCTAAATTTGCACTAAAGGACTCTGTATAAGGGTCCTTTTGAGCATTTACATTGCTTATGGCATAAAATGAATGTTCATGCTATAATCTCGCTTTAAATATGGTGCAGGCTTATATGAATTACGAAATTTGCTCAATCTACGAAGAATTTTATCCTTATTCATTCACGCAAGCACAGAGTTCCTGAAATAAAGGAGTAGCCAGCGCTATAAAGCCTTAGCTTTGCTGATGCGGACAGGCATTTCAAATATGTTATAACAATCTGGTTCGGCAAACAGCTTTCTCAAGATGAGGTTATGCAGCGAGTGGCCGGCTTTAGATGCCACAACTTTGCCTAAGATGCGGTAGCCTGATAAATAGAGGTCGCCAATGCAGTCGAGAATTTTGTGACGCACGAACTCATCTTTATACCTTAAGCCTTCGGGGTTCATAACGCCGTCATCATCTATGCCAACCGCATTGGAAAGTGAAGCACCGCGAGCCAGCCCCATTTGTTTTAGCTGCTCAACGTCTTTGGCAAAGCCAAAGGTACGCGCTCTGCTTACCAGGTGATTATATGAATCAGCAGCTGCGTTGTAGGTATATGCCTGCTGACCGATAGCAGCGTGCGCGAACTCTATGTCGCATTCCACGCTAAATTCATCATGAGGATGCAATTCTATAGTTTTGCCCTCGTGCTCTATCACAACTGGTTTGGTGATTTGTAAGTACTTTCTTGCCGCAGCTTGAGTTTTAATACCGGCTTTGCTAATCAGTGCGACAAACGGAGCAGCGCTGCCATCCATTATCGCCATTTCTTCGCCATCGATTTCAACGGTGGCATTATCTATGCCGCAGCCCCAGAATGCTGATAAAATATGTTCAATGGTGGAAACCTTGGCGCCAAATTCATTGGCAATCACCGTGCAAAGCCTGGTTTCAACCACAAGCGCGTAATTAGCTTCAATAATATTATTTTCACTTAAGTCTGTTCTTTTAAAGACAATGCCGGTATTTTCCGGAGCAGGCAATATGCGTACCGTCACTTCCTTGCCGCTATGCACACCTATCCCTTGGAACTTTATAGGTTTTAATATCGTTTGTTGCAGAGCTTCCATTTCAACGCGCGTTAAGTTTCCTCAATAAAGTCATTATGCGACAGATTATCTATTTACCCAAATCACATATTGTTGCAAAATGTTGCGAAGCTAGTATTTTAGAAACGATGATAAATAGTGTATAATATAATTAAAATAGCAAGTATACGATGACAAATAATATTTTAGAGTTGGTTATTTATCCTGACAAACGCTTGAAGCAAGTTTCTGAGCGTGTGAGCAGGGTTGATGACGAGATTAGGAAGAATTTTGATCAGCTTACCGCAGGGATGAAACATTACCGCGGCATCGGGTTGGCAGGTGTGCAAGTCGGTATTATGAAGGATATCTTTGTGGTCGATCATGATTATATTATTGAGCATCATGATAAGGATTTGGAGCCCCGCAGGCAGCCAATGGGCAAGTTATTATGTATGGCTAATGCTGAGATTATAGAAAAGTCCGAGGAGCTTTATGAGGTTGAAGATGGATGTCTTTCAATTCCAGGGGTTTGGGCTAAGCTTAAGCGCCCGAAGAGCATCAAGGTTAAATACCTGGATTATGATGGCAAAGAGCAGTTGATGGAAGCGCACGGCTTGCTCGCCTTCTGTATCCAGCACGAACATGACCACACGCAGGGTCGTCTGTTTATCGATTATTTTTCTCCTCTAAAGAGGCAGATGCTGGTTAAAAAGATGGAGAAATATCTTAAGCACTTGAAGATGTAGGAATTCTCTTTGTTGTTGATTCTTTTGTAAAATTATATTATGCTTGCCGGTAATTAACGATAAATTATGGTGATATGGCTAATAATATTAATGCGCGATCCAATAACAATATCCATGATAACTTATGCGCAGCAATTAAAAGCCTAAGTTCAGAAAATAAATATGCTTTTGCTCCATTCCTCTCTTCTGAAGAACATCAATTTTTGGAAGAAGCGACAGTAATTCGAAACGCAAAATTTATGCAAGAAATGGTATATTGGTGCGATAACCCTAGAGAAGTTCTAAAAAGTTTAGCAACGAGTTCTGGCCCTGAAAGAGCTAAAATATGTGACGATAAGAACCCAAGCGTATGTAATGAAGCAAGAGCAGTAGCCAGCTTAATAACAAGAACTTTGAATAAAGTTACTGATCAAATGAAAGAATGTTATGGTTATGACGCTAAATTACATGTGGAAGTGCGAGTTCAAAATTATTGTCGAGTTGCTCATGAATTTCATAGAGACCCTGATGAAGGCCCTGATGATGGGATCAAATTATCGCTTGCTTTAGCAGGAAAAAGTACCGCATTTATAACTGATCAAATGAAATTTAGTTATGAAGACGTAGACGTAGACGTAGAGTATACGCCGGATTTGCACTTGGCAGTATTTACAACAGGATTTGAAGAGCAGAAGGGTGCTGTGCACTCTTCTCCACAATATGCTAATTCGGAAGAGGATTGCTCAAGAATTCTTCTTTTTATTTGGGGACCAAAAATGGATGCCATGCATACGGAGTTATAAGGTACTGAATTTTCTTCAATGGTGCAGGTGCATATCAATAGGTATAATTTTATTGATTGAGCTATTATTTGTTTTTTCTTCTACTTGAGCCTTACGTAAATCATACATAGCTTGTAAGTTCATCCAAATTCAGGAGATGTTTTAAATAACTTTGCCAGCCTGAGTGCGGTGTCTCCGGTAATATTCCTGCTGTGTTTTAAAATCTGAGTAATGCGATTGACAGGCACTCTTATGCGTCTAGTTAACTGACTAGCTGATATGTGTAGAGGCTTCAAAAACTCTTCTTTAAGAATTTCTCCTGGGTGTATTGGTCTCATTTATTGTGCAATAAACGCACATTCTCTTTTCCTGCAAGGCCTTTAAATAGAGGTGCGAAAAAAAGCTCACGCTTTTTTTCGAGCGCGCCCTATTGGGGCTCAGGGCGCGCTTGGAATTCTTTAAGGCCTTGCGCCGTAAAAAATTAGCTATCTGATTATGCCGAGCTTGAAACATAATTTTCCATTCTGAGTTTGTAAGAGTAATGCTGAGGAATCAAGTATGCAAATGGTAATATATTAAATTTTGGAAAGCCCGCCTACGCCTAATCGGCTACGGCGCGGCATCCGTTCCGCACGCTACGCCATGATAAATCACTTTGTTGCTAAATTTTGCCTTCAGCTGTTCTCTAAGGATTTATATATTGAAATTAAAGCCCGCCTACGCCTAATCGGCTACGGCGCGGCATCCGTTTCGCACGCTACGCCATGATAAATCACTTTGTTGCTAAATTTGGCCTTCAGCAAAATTAGCGAAGACGGATGGCAGGAGCGAGAGGAATCGAACCCCCAACCCCCGGTTTTGGAGACCGGTGCTCTACCAATTGAGCTACACTCCTGTAATAATATAAAAAAGTCCTGGAACCGTCATCGCGAAAAGTGTGGCAAAGTGGTAATCTTTAGAAGCCACTGGTTTGCCACGCCCCTGTCGGGGCTCGCAATGACGATAACAGGGTACTCAATTATTCTAGAACTTCAGCTACAACACCAGCGCCTACAGTTCTGCCACCTTCACGGATAGCGAACTTAAGACCCTTTTCCATCGCAACTTTTTTACCAAGCTCAACAGTAATTGTTGTGTTATCACCTGGCATTACCATTTCAACGTTATCCGGAAGCGTAATAGCTCCAGTTACGTCGGTGGTACGGAAGTAAAACTGCGGACGATAATCCTTGAAGAATGGAGTGTGACGTCCACCTTCTTCTTTGGTAAGCACGTAAACTTCAGCTTTGAATTTATGGTGCGGTGTGATTGATCCAGGCTTAGCAATAACTTGACCGCGTTCAATCTTTTCCTTGTCGATACCACGAAGAAGCATTCCAACGTTGTCACCAGCTTGTCCCTGATCAAGTTCTTTGCGGAACATTTCTACACCAGTACAGATGGATTGTTGAGTATCAGTTAAGCCTACAACTTCTACTGGGTCACCAACCTTCACAATACCTTGCTCGATACGACCAGTAGCAACTGTACCACGGCCAGAAATCGAAAATACGTCTTCTACAGACATAAGGAAAGGTTTATCAAGGTCGCGGACAGGAAGTGGGATATAGCTATCAACTGCACCCATCAACTCATCAATCGCTTTTTCACCTTCAGGTTTCCCTTCCAGAGCTGCAAGAGCAGAGCCTTTAACCACAGGGATCTTGTCACCTGGGAAACCGTAGCTGGTTAGCAGTTCTCTGACTTCCATTTCTACAAGCTCAAGAAGTTCCGGATCATCTACCATGTCGACTTTGTTAAGGAAGACAACAAGCGCTGGAACACCAACTTGTCGAGCAAGAAGGATATGTTCTCTGGTTTGTGGCATTGGACCGTCAGCTGCACTCACTACGAGAATTGCTCCATCCATTTGTGCCGCACCGGTAATCATGTTTTTAACATAATCGGCGTGACCTGGGCAATCTACGTGACCATAGTGTCTTGTGTCGGTTGAATATTCAACGTGAGCTGTGTTAATGGTAATACCGCGCGCTTTTTCTTCAGGTGCTTTATCAATATTATCGTATGAGGTAAATTTAGCCCCACCTTTTGTTGCTAAAACCTTAGTAATCGCTGCAGTAAGAGTGGTTTTACCATGGTCGACGTGCCCAATGGTGCCCACGTTTACGTGCGGTTTCGTTCTTTGATACTTTTCTTTGGCCATGGATAAAATCTCCAATATTATTTAATAGTTATTATATATGCCCCAAACTTTTGGGTGGAGCGGGTGATCGGAATCGAACCGACGTGGCCAGCTTGGAAGGCTGGAGCTCTACCATTGAGCTACACCCGCAGTTTCAAAAAAGCTTCTGCTTGTTCAAATATTTACACAAATTTTACCCAAAAGCCAATAAAAAAGTGGTGGAGGGAGAAGGATTCGAACCTTCGAACGCTTACGCGGGCAGATTTACAGTCTGCTGCCTTTGACCGCTCGGCCATCCCTCCAGAGAAGCTTTTATGTAACTCTGTGCAGCATGTTAAAGTGGATGTATTCAAACACATTTTTTAGGGCTTGGCAAGCAAATATAGTGCTATTGTCGTAGCAAAGTTAAAATGTCCTCCTTTAGAGCTATTGTTGCAGCAAAGAAGAAATGTCATATTAACTATATAAATAGCACCTCTATTAACTCGCTTTTGTGTGATTTACGGCATGGAGCGAGAAACGGCTGAGAGCGCATTGGGAGAACAGCCTATGGTTGCTGGATTTGTGGTTGTCGGCGCCTCGCATGATATTAAGGATGAAGCCATCTATTCCTATGTCACTTTAAAACGTGACAGTGCGCCGAATGACCAGCTCTATACCAGGCGTTGGTTTGGTAGCTACACTTTTGTCTTACAGTTCTGTAACTGAGTGTAGATATACTTTAAGCTCTCCACATAAATGGTTTGGCTGTGTACAGTGTTCCTTAACAATAGGAAGGCACGAAGCAAACACATTTTTACAAATAAGCTCACCAAGAACGTTTTTTTCATAAACATAAATCTCAGCATTAGCGTTTTTGCTCGCTGAATCCATTTCAGCAAACGCATCAAGATCTTTATGGTTAATAGTAAATTCTTGTGTAAATTCAGTGTGTGAATTACTGCCTTTTTTATGCGAGTTACCACCAGTTACTTGTGTTTTTTGGGGCATAAGAGTAACCTTTTTTAATTTATAGGGCGATTATACGGTAAAAAACAAAAGAATGCAAGTTTTTTACAGTATGTGTTTTTTGCAGTCAATATAGAGCTATTCTATAAGTTCACTGCTGATGAGATCTAACCATGGTCATTCAGAAAGTTCAGTCGCGCGCTTGCAAGCAGCTTTTAGAGCTGCTTCTGCAAGTGCTTTGAGTTTATCATTCTCATTGAAGACTTGTAATGCAGCAGCGGTAGTACCACCCGGGCTGGTTACATATGCACGCAGTTCAGCAAGAGATACTTTTTCATTTTCCAATAGTTTTGCGGAGCCGATAAATGTTTCTGTCGCAAGTGCATGCGAGAGCTTGTCGTCCAGGCCTAGTTGAATAGCCGCATCAATCATGTATTCAACAAACTGAAAAAAGTATGCAGGGCCGCTGCCAGATACTGCTGTTACTGCATTGAGAATATTCTCGTCTTTAACAAAGTTTAAAGTTCCGACACTGGTGAATATTTTTTGCACGAGTTCGTTTTGCTCTGAAGAGAGAGGTTTATTGCTATATGCGACGGATACGCTTTTGCCAACTAAAGCATTGATGTTGGGCATAACGCGTACGATGGGTTGGGTAGAAAAAAAACTGGCAAGATATTTTGTTGTCTTGCCAGCCGCGATTGAAATAACAAGTGTATTTACTCCGGTAAGAGCTTCCCTGTAGCTAGGTAAAATCTCGTAGAAAGTCTGGGGTTTAACTGCAAATAGTATGGCGTCGAAATTTCTTTCGCTAGGAAAGGAATTGTAGACCTTAATACCAAAGCGTTTTTCTGTTTTGTACATATCTGGACTATGGAGCGGAAGAATAGCTGAGATTTCGTCTTTAGCGAAATTACAGGACTGCAACATACCGGAGACAATCGCTCCGCCCATATTGCCACAGCCGACGAATAGAATTTGCATTTTACAGTTAAACCCAATTTATGCCTGCGCTATTTTTTGGTTTTTTTAGCGGCAGTCTTTTTCTTAGCTGCAGGTTTTTTAGCTGCAGGTTTTTTGGTTGCCTTTTTCATGACAGTTCCTCCTTTTTGTTTTTGTTTTAGTTCATCTAACTCTTTACGAGTATCCAATGCAGCTTTTTTAACTGCGTCGAATTCATTGCGCGTTATCACATCCATATTTTTGAGCACAGCTTTCATTTGCTCCTTGACGATTTTAGCAATTTCGGTTTTCATAGTTGCCATTGTGGACAAAGTTGAGTTTGCAACTTTTTTCACATCGTTAAAGAATTTATTATTTTGTACCATTAATATATCCATATAAACACTCTGTATAACTTATTGTATAACATCAATTATCATGATCGCAATACTTTTTCCTAATATTAATCCAGTTGCCTTCAGAATTTTCAATTTTGATATCTATTGGTATTCATTTGCTTATATCTTTGGAGTGGCAATTGGCTATGTTTTGCTTAAGTATTTGAATGCAAAGGAAAAAAATATTTTTTCCGAGAAGGCTTTAGATGATTTAATTTTTTTTATTGTCATTGGAATCATTGTAGGTGCTCGATTAGGAAGTGTTCTCTTTTTTGACTATGAAAAACTCATAGAAAGACCTTTGATGATATTCGAAATCAGGAAAGGTGGCTTGTCATTCCATGGAGGAGTTCTGGGAGTTATAGTCGCTATCTACTTCTTATGCCGCAAACATAAAATGAAATTTTTTGCAGCGAGTGATCTGATAGCGTGTGTTACTCCGATTGGTTTATTTCTTGGAAGGATTGCTAATTTTGTCAATGGCGAGCTCTGGGGGCGAGTGACTGACGTGCCCTGGGGCGTTGTTTTTCCACATGCTGGAATGTTGCCGCGCCATCCAAGTCAGATTTATGAAGCTGCTTTAGAAGGGATCTTATTATTTGTAATCCTAATGTATTTTCATAGTAAACCTAACTGGAGGAGAAACCCTGGTAGGTTATCAGGTGCATTTTTGTTTTTTTATGGCTGCTTTAGATTCGCGGTTGAGTTTGTTCGCGAACCTGACTATCCCGGCTATGTTTTAAATATAGTAACTGTGGCACAGTTATTATGCGTGCCTATGATAGGCTTTGGAGTATATCTGATGTTCCGGAAACCTGTTGATCGTTCCTAGTTGCGCTCAAACATGTTCGCTAGCTGTGTTTTGTTTAGTATAATATATGTAGGTCTGCCATGGTTGCATTGTCCTGCAAAATCTGTATTTTCAATATCCCTTAGCACGGCATTCATTTCGTGAATATTAAGTTTCCTTCCAGATCTTATGCTGTAGTGGCAGGCAAAGTTGCCCAATATATCATCGCGTTTTTTCTCGAGAATATCCACGCTATCATTCTCATAGATATAAGCAGCTAAGTCTGCGATAAGTTCTTTGATAGAAGTATTGTTGAAAATTACAGGTATCTCTCTGACCATAACCTGAGTAATGCCATTTTTCTCAACTGTAAGACCCAGATTTTTTAGTTCTCCTGCATGGGCTAAAAGGCTGGCTGCTTGCAACTGTCCAAGCTCAATGATCTCCGGCACCAGAAGCAGCTGGGATTTTATTGCGCCAGATTTTAGCTGATCTTTAAGTTTTTCAAGAACCAGGCGTTCATGTGCTGCATGCTGGTCGACGATAACTAGCCCCTCATCATTTTCAGCGATGATATAAAGCTCACCAATTTGGCATTTTGCTTCGCCTAAAGGATAGCTGACCACAATCTCAGGTTGCTTGAGCTCAGCAACATTTGTTTTTAAAGCGGCTACACTGGAGGGCTGTGGGGTAGGAGCTGTATAAGCCGGGCGCTGGATCTCATGAGCTTCGGTAATCTGCGCGCGACCCGGGAAAGGGTTGCTAAAGTTTTGCCAGGTGTGTGCCTGAGCTTTTATGGGTGCAACCTGCGGCGTAGATGTTACAAGTGGTTGGCGCAGCGTTTCCCGTAGCGTGGACACAATTAAGCTGCGCACTCTTTGTTCATCACGAAACCGCACTTCGACTTTAGAAGGGTGAACGTTGACGTCGACCGCATAGGGGTCGATAGTCATAAAAAGTACCAGGGCCGGATGTTTTCCCTGAGGTATCAGGTTTTGATATGCGACTTTTAGCGCAGAGAATACAGTTTTATCTTTAATAGTACGGCGGTTGACAAATGTATATTGTCGGGATGAATTAGCATGGTTATAAGTAGGCAATCCCGCAAAGCCATGCAGAGCAATGTTATCGCTTATGATGTCGAAGGGTCGGCTGTTCGCGATGAATTTCTCCCCGAGTATTTCTAGGATACGCTGGTTGAGGTCGGAAGCAGGTTTGCATTCAAATATAGTGTTAGCTTCATATATATATTTAAAGCCTATATCAGGGTTGGCCAAAGCAAAGCGGTGTAAGATTTCAAGCACCGCGAGTTTTTCTGAAAGTTCAGATTTGAGAAATTTGAGGCGAACCGGTGTAAAACTGAAGATATCGCGGACTTCTATGGTGGTGCCATCAGCGCGTGCCGCAGGCTTTATCGCGCCTATGTCGCCGCCTTCTATGCTGATTTCATAAGCATGGGGTGCATCAGAAGGTTTGCTGATCAGGCGCATCTTTGCAACTGAGCCTATAGATGGCAGCGCTTCTCCACGAAAACCATAAAAGCTGATGTTGTTGATGTCTTCTTCATTGAGCTTGGATGTAGCGTGGCGTGCCAGTGCTGTGGGCAGTTCAGTTGCATCTATACCGCAGCCGTCATCGCTAACAGAAATTAAATTATGACCACCGCGCTCAAGCATTACAGTTATATTTTTTGCGCCGGCATCAATAGCATTTTCAACCAGTTCTTTCACAACTGAAACGGGTCTATCAATCACTTCGCCTGCAGCAATCCTGTTGATAGTCTTTTCTGATAACAGGTGAATTTTAGTCATTTGCTCCCCCGGGAAATTTTTTGGCAGCTCTGGCAATAATAAGTAGCTCTTCCTGCAATTTTAAGAACTTTTATCCTGCTACCACATTTTAGGCAAGGCTTATCTTTGCGACCATAAACTTCAAACTTATGCTGGAAGCCTCCTACATCTCCATTTGAGCTAACATAATCCCTGAGCGTTGATCCGCCAGATGATATTGCTTCCTTTAGTACGGTTTTAATTGCGGGCACGAGTTTTTTGATCTCCGCCGGAGTTATGCTTGCGGCAAGCCTTTGAGGATGGATGCCTGCACGAAAAAGGCTCTCACTAACATAAATATTGCCAATGCCGACGATAAGGTTGGCATTCATCAGCACGGTTTTGATGGGCGCCTTGCGATTGGCTAAAATCCCTGACAGTTGTTTGACGGTAAAAGCTTTGGCTAAAGGTTCGACGCCCAGATTTTTTAATAATGGGCTATCAGTTATGTTCTTAGTATAAGTTATGATGCCAAACCGTCTGGGGTCATTGAAGACGATGTTATTGCCGTCATTGAGTAGAATTCGTGCATGATCATGAAGATTGGGTTTTATATCGCGCCCGACCAGGAGTCGTCCTGACATACCGAGGTGAATAATGATGTTCCCGCCATTTTGCAAAGCGATAATAATATATTTGCCGCGGCGAGAGACTGCTTTAATAGTCTGGTTTTTAATATGGGAGGCAAAATCAGCAACGGGTTTGCCACGCAGCTTCTTTCCGCTGAGCTCTAGATCAAGGATCTTCGCCTCCAATATAGCGCTGTTGAGCCCACGTACTATAGTTTCGATTTCCGGTAATTCAGGCATGCTGCCATACAATTGTTTGCAGACGATTATACTTCAATCTTGAACAGTTTCATTATTTTTTATGCCCAGGATCTTTTTTATATATAGCGGCTAATATCGGTAATTATAGCGCAAATTAACTAATAATTAACCATTTAAGCGACATAATAAGTATTAAGCCGCATTCGTAGGGGGTGCTATGCCAGTTCAAAGTTCAAGTGAAAAGGTGGTTACGTCAAGCAGTAAAGCCGCTGAAGCTCCACTCAAAGCGGTTTTGATTGTAGGTTCACACCAAAGAATACCAGATTATATTAGAGATCAATTTAGCAAAGAAGGTTATTTAATAATAGGTGATGGGAAAAAAGAGCTATTTGATTTGGATTGTAGTGTGCTTCAGGGAAGGATTGGAGACAATACAAGAATATATATAAATTCTCATGGAGGTATTAGAGAAAAACAACATGTGCTAGATTTTATGGATCCAAAATGCCTTACGCGTAACTTTTTTAAAAAGTTATCTAAGCATTGTAATGAGAAGCCTCTAAATATCGAATTATATTCTTGCTTCTCCGGCCTTGCAGCCCCTGATCTTGCTGTGTTGGCTCCTGGCTCTGTTCTGGTTGCCCATAGTCCGGCAGATGATTATATATCGATTGATTTAAGTTTCAAAGCCATACAGGAATCCTGTAAAAAATTAACCGATGCGAGTTTAGTAGATGATTTTGTCGAGCATTTTGCTGTGCATATAAAGCAAACATCAGTAATCGCCATCAAAAAACCTGATGGTAGAGTATTTAAGGGCGGCGTCTTTAAGCATGCCGTACACCCTCCTGATCACGTCCTCACTACTCCAAATAATATAATGCGTTATCTTAAGGCAGAACGAGATGAATTTATAGACTTATACAATAAGGAATTTGGTGTGCAAATTGAAGCTCATCTCCTTCCTCTTAATGAGGAAGAAGCCTTGCTTGAAGCCATTGAATGGCGCAATGACTATTTCATTTACTTAATTACTTCAGCCATGGCTAATTATAAATATCACGATAAGCAAGCCAAGCTCATCGATGATCTAAATTCTAATCCAGAGAAGTTTACAGGTTTTATTAATTATTATCTAGAGACTAAAGATCCAGCCTTAATTTTGGCAGCTTTTAGTGGCCATGATCTGCTAGTATTTGCGCTACTTCAAGTAGATAACATTGAGGGAAATGCAAAGGATAGTGATGGAAGGACAGCATTAATTTGTGCTGCAATGAAAGGGCATACAAGAGTAGTAACCACCTTACTTGAATCAGGTAAGGTAGACGTAAATGCAAAAGACAATGATGGAATGACAGCACTAATGTTTGCAGCGAAGAATGGTAATGCAACTTTAGTATCCACCTTGCTTACAGCGGCACTGTTAGCTGTTGCAGAGAGGCGTGCAAGTGGATTGCCCAACAAGTTTGTGGTTGATGAAAATGCAAGAGATGCAGATGGGAGGACAGCATTAATGTTAGCTGTTATAGGGGGGCATCTTAATGTGGTATCTACGTTATTGAGATTTGGTCAAATTGATGCAACTGCTTTAAATGCTACAGATAAAGAAGGAAACACAGTATTAATGCATGCTGCCATGAGTGGCAATGTAGAAACATTGTCCACCTTACTTAAACTAGATAAGTGTGATATAGCGGCAAAAAATAACTATGGCATGACGGCATTTCTGCTAGCTGCAAAGAATGGGCATGCTGCAGTAATATCTGCTTTACTTAGATCCGGCAAGCTTGATGCTGCGGCTTTAAATGCCGCAGACACAGAAGACAACACAGCATTAATGCATGCTGCTGTGCACGGCAGTGAAGAAGCAGTAACTATTTTGCTTAGCTTAGATAATATAGATGCATCAGCAAGAAATAAATATGGAATGACGGCATTCATGCTGGCTGCAAAGAATGGGCATGCTGCAGTAATATCAGCTTTATTAAGATCAGGTAAGGTTGATGCATCCGCTGCTTTAAGCGATACAGATAAGGATGGGAACACAGCATTCATGTTAGCTGCTGTGAATGGTCATTTAGAAGTGCTATCCCTATTGCTTAAATTAAACAAGTTTGATGTAACGGAAAAAAATCACCATGGCATGTCAGCATTCATGTTAGCTGCTGCGGAAGGTCATTTAGAAGTACTATCCCTATTGCTTAAATTAAACAAGTTTGATGTAACTGAAAAAAATAAGTATGGAAAAACAGCATTCATGTTAGCTGCAAAGTTAGGGCGCGAAAAAGTAGTATCGGCTTTGCTGGCAACTGGCAAAATTGATATAGCTGCTTTTAATGAAACTGACAAGAATGGAAACACAGCCTTAAGCTTGGCTGTTAAGGAAGGTAATAAGGAGGTCATATCCACCTTAATTAAAGCTGCTTTAAAATATGATAATGGAATCTCATCGTTTATGATGGCTGCTTCTCTCGGCCATGTAGAAGTATTAACAGCTCTACTTGCAACTGGTCAAATTGATGTGAATGTAGCAGGTCAAAATCACATGACGGCATTCATGTGGGCTGCAAGAAAGGGACATGAAAATGTAATATCCTTTCTGTTAGATAAAATTAGAGCAGCTGATTTAGAAGCAGAAGATGCGATTGGAAGAACATCATTAATGTGGGCGGCTTTTGAAGGCCATGCAGAGGCAGTATCAACTTTGCTTGCATCCGATAAAGTGACTGCCACTACTACAGCTATGATTGATACGGATGCGAACACAGCGTTAATGGGAGCTATCAAGCGGGGCTGTTCAAATGTGGTATCAGTCATGCTTGAATCGGGTAAAGTTATTGCAATTGATGATGATGGAGAGGTAGGGTTAATTTTGGCCGCTTATCGAGGCGATGCAAAAAGAGTATCCGCACTGCTTGCATTGGGTAATATTCAATTGCCCCTTTATGTTGGGGATCTGAATCTGAGTAGAGACACTGCGTTACTATTAGCTGCCAGAAAAGCTCATGCAAGGGTAGTCTCGGCCCTATTTAAGGATCCTCACACAGATGCAAATGCAAAAGATGAAGAAGGAAACACAGCATTACTGTTGGCTGCTAGAGCAGGTCATGCAGCTGTAGTATCTGTCCTGCTTGAAAATTCTCACACTAATGTAAAGGCCTGTGATGCCAATAAATGCACGGCATTGATGTGGGCTGTCATGAATGGTCGTGTAGAAGTAATCACCGCCTTACTTAGATCTGGAAGAGTTGATGTAGCTGAAAAAGATAGTAAGGGAAAGACAGCCTTAGGGTTGGCTCTAGAATTGGGTGATGCTAATGTTATATACGCTATGTTTGAATCATCTCAAATTCTCAGAGATGCTGTAAATAGCCAAGATAAAAGTGGATTCACAAAATTAATGGTGGCTGCTTATAAAGGTAACCATGAGGTAGTATCCGCCCTGCTTCGAGTCACTAACATAGATGTAAGTTTAAAAAATAATAACGGAAATACTGCGCTAGTTTTAGCAGTTATGAAGGGTCATAAAGAAGTTGTAGATGCCATAATCGCATCAGGGAAAATCAATACGTCTGCAGATTTACCTAACAATGATGGTAAATTTGCATTACAGCTCGCCCTGGAATTAGGCCATATCGAGATAGCTTTAGCCCTTATAAACGCTAAGATAGGTATTAATAATCAGGACAGGGAAGGCACTTCACCATTAATAGTGGCAACAAAAAAGAACAACCTTACGGTCATTGATGCATTGCTTAAGGAGGGCGCAGATTTAAACCTCCGCAATAAAGAAGGGTCTGCATTAGAAATTGCTACGAAAGCTGGCTATGCTGAAGCTGTAAGCAAATTAACCCCACCGCCAGTTGCTGTCCATGTAATGCACAGAGGATATGTAGAAAAAATTGCCAAGAAACCTGAAAAAGAGGCTACTATACCTACACGACGAGACTCTTTCGCCGAATCTGTGCCGGCCAAAAAAGACAAAAAATTAGAGCCCGTAACCTTTCATACTGATGCCGCGCGGCCTAGTAAGGAAAATGTTCCTCCGAACCAGGTGCGATGAACTGATTGCAATCCAGTCACATTATTGAGCTTTAACCACACTTAACAGTATTTTCTCTTCAAGCTTTCTTATACTGGCTTTGTCACCAGTAAAGCCATTAAATATAATGCTAAATGCATAGGCCTTGCCTGTATCATTAAAAGCATAGCCGGAGAGTGAGGAAGTGTTATCAGCGCTTCCGGATTTCGCTAATATCTTGAAGTTGTGCTCATCTTTGAAGCGCTCAGCTACTGTGCCTTCGAGCCCTGAGGTAGGGAAAGTAGCGATAAAATCATCTTTAATGGAGCCGTCTCTATACGCAGTGTGCAAAAGCGTGATAATAGTGCTTGCGCTCAAAAGATCTTTGCGGGACATGCCCGAGCCATCAGCTATTTGGAAAGAGCCTTCGCCGGTCTTTAATTCTCTGTGCATTAAATCGGTGATTATCTTCGTGCCTACTTTCCAGTTGCCTGGCAACCTGGAGTTATTCTGTGCAATTTTCTTAAAAAGCGCCTCAGCAATCTGGTTATCGGAATTCTTCATCATCAGCGATAGCAATTCTTGCAGAGGCTGGGAGCTGACACTGCTGACAGATTTAGTATCCTTCGCAGTTTCGCCCAAGGAAAGCTTATTATACTTTATGTTATTCTTTTTGAGAATCAGGGCGGTAAGATCCTGCAGGTATTTGTCGGGGGCATTGATTGCGATCTTTAAACTGCTTGGCACATTATCATGTGTATAGCAACCAAAAAGCTTATATTGGTTAGAGGCAAATGATGAGAGCTCAAACTCACAAAATTTATCCTCTCGATCAACAAGCCGAGCCTTGTTGTCCATTTCTATCAGTTTAGTAGTTTGTGGCTTGATATTAAGCTTGCCAAGTTTATCGATATTGATGTTAAATTCCTGGCAGTTTTTGTCGACTATTCCAGCGGAAGTAGGCGCAGAAAAGCAGAATTTGTTTTGATCATGCATCCAGCCAGAAGGATAATATTCGTTATCAAAAGCGGAAACATCCAGAATAACATTAGTGAATTCTTTATTTTTAAGGTTGGCAAGAAGCCCATCGAGCTGTTCATAAGATAGTGTCGGGTCGCCGCTGAACTTTATGTAGATGTTTTTGGAATTGCTGAGCAATTCCGTTTTAAAACGATAATCTCTAGGCAAAAGTTTTAAAGCAGCATAGAGGGTGATGATCTTCTGGTTGCTTGCAGGGTAAAGCAAATATTCGGGATTAAGTTCGTAAATTGTGCTATGATTGCTAAGGTCAATGATCTTGGCGCTCAGAATTGTGTTGCGGGGAATGTCAAAACTGTAGGCATTCTTGGCAAGCAGTAGTATAACTGAACTCAACAATATTAACTTTTTCATGATCGGAACCTTTCTGATGTTAAAAAATAAAAGTACCTGGGTTTTAATTGATAGCCGTACTGGAAATAACAATCAATCCCTTGCCTTGGCAAGTTTACTGGATTTGAAGTATAAATCAAAGCAATTGATGTATAATTTCTTAGGAGAATTTCCCAATTGGTTGGGATTTGGCTTATTAACTCTCAAAAATAAGCGCGTATTATTATCTGATACCCTGCCCGATATTGTTATTTCAGCTGGGCGGAGGTGTGCAGCGATTGCAGCTGCGCTCAAACAAATTAAACCGAGTCTGCGCATCATTCAACTTATGCAGCCGGGTATGTCCTATGAGCCATTTGATGTTATCATCTTACCTAAGCATGATGATAAGCCCTCGGCGCACTATTTACCCCGAACCATTTTTGTGAGTGGAGCGATAAGTTATTATCCTCTTGAAGAGCAAGCAAAGGACAGAAAGTACTGGCAAGATAAATTTGCGGACTTGCCAACTCCCCGCATCGGTGTTCTGATCGGAGGTGTAGCAAAAGGGTGTAGCTTCACAGTTAAGCATGCGGCTGAAATGATGGATCACCTGACCAAAGTCGCTCTAAGCAAGAAAGCCTCTCTTATGATTAGCACCAGCCGGCGCACACCTAAGGATGTGCTCGCATATATTAAGGAACGTCTGGCAAAATTTCCCGGCAAATATTTTCTGAATGATATAAACGCGCAGGTAGAAAACCCATTTCGGGGGATACTGACAGTTGCGGATTACCTGGTAGTCACCGGTGATTCGGTTTCCATGTGCTCTGAAGCGGCAGAAATGGGAAAGCCCCTCTACATCTTCTTTAGCGATGATCAAATCGGGGAGAAACACATGGCTTTCCTTAAGGCCTTGTTCAAGGATAATATCGCCCGAAGGCTAACACACCCGCTTCCTAAATTCGTGTTAAATAAGGAAGGAACAGGTTTGGAAGATATTAAATCAAAAGTGGAAGCGCGACTTGGATTATAAGCTGGGTTCCCCGGTATTGGCATATTGTATTTCAAATGATTGATTCAAATTCAAACAAATATGTTGCCCTGAACCTTGATATGTATAAAGTAATTGTTGCGCATTAAATATAGGGCAATTTATGTCTGATTCAGCAACGTTATTAGCTTCGGTCTCGGAGACTTCAACTTCCGGATACCAGTGGAAAGGGGCGAATTTAACCTCCTTTTTCGCAATTCTCCTTGGAGCGCTATGCTTTTGGCAGCTTCCTGCCCCCACAGGGTTAAGTGAAGAAGCATGGCATTTATTTGTAATATTTATAGCTACTGTCGCTTCTCTGATCGCAAAGCCCTTACCCATGGGCGCTCTATCAATTATAGTGATAGTTGCCTGTACTCTCACTAATACCCTAACTTTGCAAAACAGCTTGGTGAGTTTTAGCTCACCTATTGTGTGGCTGGTGTTTGTCGCATTTTTGATCGCTCGGGGATTTATAAAAACTGGCTTAGGTGCCCGCATATCATATTATTTTATTATGGTGTTAGGCAAAAATACCCTGGGGTTGTCCTATGGCTTGATTGCTAGTGAATTGCTGCTGGCGCCTTTTATTCCCAGCAATACCGCGCGGGGAGCAGGTGTAATTTATCCCGTTATAGGGGCGTTGACCAAAGAATATGGAAGTGAGCCTAATAATGCTTCGCGTAAAAAAATTGGTGCCTATCTTACAGAGCTTTGCTTTCAAGCTAACGTTATTACTAGTTCTATGTTTATAACGGCCATGGCCGCCAACCCGCTTATAGTGAGTATTGCGGCTGGTATGGGTTATGAGATATCATGGGGAACCTGGGCCCTAGCTGCTATTGTTCCAGGGTTGCTCTGTTTGGCATTGCTGCCATTTTTGCTTTATGCAATATATCCACCTGATATTAAACAAACTCCGGAGGCGCCTAAGCTGGCTCGGCAAAAACTAAACGAAATGGGTGCGATCAAAGTTGATGAAGTATTTATGCTTGGAACCTTTTTTGTTTTGTTAACACTATGGGTATTCGGTACTGGTCTTGGCATCGAGGCAACTACTACTGCTTTACTGGGTTTAGCAATACTATTGTTTTCTGGAGTGCTTAGCTGGGACGATATTATGGCGGAGAAAAATGCCTGGAATACTTTTGTTTGGCTAGCAGCGTTACTCATGCTGGTCAAAGGTCTTGCCGACTTAGGTGTGATCAACTGGTTTAGTGAACATATGCAGGTGGCTGTCGCAGGTATGTCATGGCATTTTGCTCTATTGCTTTTGGTTGTAGTTTATTATTACGCGCATTATATGTTCGCCAGCATGACTGCTCATGTGAGCTCAATGTTTAGTGCCTTTGCTATTGTTGCAATCGCTGCTGGGGCACCTCCGATGGTAGTGGTTATGCTTTTTGCAGCAATATCGAGCTTGTCTGGTGGGCTGACACATTATGGTACCGGAACAGCCCCAGTATATTTTGCCCCCGGATTTGTGACTCTCAAGGAATGGTGGCGTATTGGTGCCATAATGAGTGTGGTTTACCTATTGGTTTGGCTGTCTGTCGGCATGTGGTGGTGGAAAATAATCGGTATGTGGTAACCAAGTCCCGTATTTATTGCTACTTCGTCGCGCGTCATGAGAACTTTTCTCCAGTCCCCCTTCGCCAAGGCTACGGGGCGACACTACTACACCTAGTCGGCTTCGGTTAGACTGGCTTTAGTAAAATAAATTCCTATAGTGAGCGTATAAACTGGCGTAAGCCACACGAAGCCGAAGGCGTAGGGTGGCTCGGCTGTGGGCTCCTAGTATCAATTAAAAAAGAGCCTTGGTACTCTGACTATTGCTTAACAGGGGTATCAGCTTTTTCTTTTTCCAGTTTGGTTTGATACGACATGAAGCGGCTGATAAACTTGAATTCAGCTTCATCCACTGATTTTGCTACTAGTATATCTACAAGGGTATACCCCTCACGTTCCAATCGCGCACGCAAATAGTCTTTAGCATTAAAGCCGATATATAGTCCTATGAAAACGAAAAGAGCAAAGGAAACCGTAGCACTAATGATATATGCCTGGGTTAGCTCTATTATGCCGATTGCCATAAGCGAGAAGGCTATAGCTGGCATCCAGAGGCGATGATATATCAGCCAGAACAGGTTGAAAAATAACGCTTTATAAGAAAAATTTTCCGAAAGGTAAACTGCGTCATTTATTGGATTAGTGCTTTCTTTAAGATATATAGTAAATGATTTCATTATTTATACCGCTGCTAATATTGGATTGACCGCAAAATATCTTCAACATGCCCATCGACTTTAACTGCACGCCAGATTTTTCTTAGGTCACCTCTTTCGTCTATTAGGAAAGTACTTCGTTCTATACCCATAGATTTTGTTCCAAATGACGATTTCTCCACCCATACTCCATAGCTTTTACACGCTTTGCCATCGAGGTCGGATGCTAATGCAAAAGGCAGGCAATACTTGTCGGCAAATTTCCCATGGCTTTCCAGGTCATCTCGCGAAATGCCTACAATCTCACAATTAGCGGCTCTAAACTTTTCCATATGGCGTGTAAAATCTTGTGCCTCTATAGCGCAGCCCGGGGTGTCATCTTTAGGGTAGAAATATAAAACCAATTTTTTTCCTAAAAAGTCGGGAAGCGCAATTTCATTACCCATATTGGTGGGTAAGAAAAAATCAGGAGCTCTCATTCCTTCTTTAAGGTCTGACATATATTCACTCATAAGTTAGTATTATTATAGAATAAACTTAAGTTTGCGTACAGGAAAGAAATTTCCTTTGTTGTAGTAAAGGCTGTTACTTTCTCTGCCCCTTTTTCTATTCATTATCTATTTTTCTTTTCATTTAATTTGATTTGTGTACACTATTCCAAGAGAGTGATAAAGGGCAGGAATATGGGAAGTAATAAGTTATTGGTTTATGAATCGAGGGTGCAGGCAGGTTTCCCATCGCCCGCAGGAGATCAGATCGAATGCAAGCTTGATCTTAATGAATACCTGGTGAAGCATCCGGCTGCGACTTTTTTTGTTAGGGCTGCAGGGGATGCCATGGTGAATGCTGGTATTCATGATAATGATATTCTCATTGTTGACCGCAGCATTGGAGCCAGCAATAACAAAATCGTTATTGCTGTGGTAAATGGCAAATTTATAGTCAGGCGCATCTGTGTCCGCTCAGCGCCGGCCGCCAGCTACTTACAGCCTGAAAATAAGGCCTATCCGGTGATTAAACTGGATTGCGGTCTTGATACATGTATATGGGGTGTGGTGACTGCAGTGATTCACCGGCCGGAGTAAGCTATGTTTGCTTTAGTAGATTGCAATAACTTTTTTGTTTCCTGTGAACGCGTCTTTGACCCCAGCCTGGAAGGCCGGCCTGTGGTAGTGTTATCAGGTAATGATGGTTGCATTATTGCGCGCTCAAATGAAGCCAAAGCCTTAGGTATACCGATGGGGGCTCCCCTGTTTGAATACCGGGATTTCTGCAAAAGCCACGGAGTTGTTCTGTTTTCTTCTAATTTTCAGCTTTACGGAGAGATATCACGTAGGGTTTTTACCTCTTTGCGCATGCTTAAACATGATGTCGAAGTCTATTCGGTTGATGAAGCATTTCTGGATTTTAGCCAGGTTGAAGACTTTGCTGAGCAGGGTAGGCTTATTCGTGAAAAAGTTAAGATGTGGACAGGTATCCCCGTATCTGTTGGTATAGCTCCTACAAAAACCCTGGCTAAAATAGCCAATCATATGGCTAAAAAACATAGCCAAGCCGGAGTTTTTGATTTAAGCAGCCAGATGGTTCAGGATAAGGTTCTGGAGAGTTTTGTTATCGAGGATATTTGGGGGGTTGGCAGGCGATGGGCGCCTAAACTTCGCTTATTAGGCATAGGTAGTGCCCGGCAACTGCGTGATTGTGATATCAAATATATCCGTAAACATTTTGGTGTTATTGGTGAGCGTATAGTGCTCGAGCTCCAGGGGATCAAATGCTTTGATTTCCACACGGCATTTCAGCCCCGGAAAAATATTATTTCCTCACGCTCCTTTGGTCGGGCAGTATTTAAGCTGGAAGAGCTTGAGGAGGCGGTTTGCAACCATGTGGCACGCGCAGCAAAAAGTATGCGCAGCCAGGGCAGCTGTGCCTGCGGGATCTACGTCTATGTAAGGGCTGGGGCAGAATATAGTAATGGCACCAGTACAAGCTTCGCCATGCCTACTAGCGATACGACCGCTATCATGGCGGCGGCAAAGCTTTGCCTTAAGCAAGTATTTAAGCCCGGAGTTAAATATCGTAAGACCGGTATTATGTTGCTGGAGTTGGTCTCGGCACAGAATATGCAGGGACATCTTTTTGCTAAGGCTAATGAAGAGAGGGTTAATCTTATGCACACGATTGATCAGGTAAACGAAAAGCTTGGGTCTAACACCCTCTTCTTTGCAAGCCAGGGAATTGAGCGGGGCTGGCGGGTGCGCTCGAACTTATGTTCGCCGCGATATTTAACCAAGTGGAAAGAACTGCTTAAGGTATGTTGATCAATAATCAGTCAACTCTTCGTCTTCTTCTTCCTCTTTAGAATTGTATACCTGGCGGTTAAGGGTTTTCTCCCAGCTATCAACTATGACGGTAACTGCGCAATCGCCGGTGATATTGATTACCGTGCGCAGCATTTCTAATAGCCTGTCGACTCCCAGTATCAGAGTAATGCCTTCCAGAGGTAAGCCTACGGAGGATAATACCATGCCCATCATAACCATGGAGCCGCCAGGAAAACCTGCTGCCCCGATCGAGCCAATAGTAGAAGTGAGAATAATAGTTAAATACTGGGTGATAGAAAGTTCAATACCCATAATCTGTGCAAAAAACACAGAGCATATTCCCAAATAAATCGCAACTCCATCCATATTCATAGACGCTCCTAGGGGGAGAATGAACGAGGAGGATTGTTTTGAAACCCCAAGCTTTTGTCGTAGTTCCCGCATAGCAGTGGGTAAAGTGGCTTTACTGCTCACGGTGGCAAAAGCCAACGCCTGCGTTTCTACCATTTTCTTATAAAAAGGGAAGGGGTTCAGTCCGGCAAAGCCGAGGAGCATGATGCCAAAAAGCGCATATTGCAAGGCGAGAGCCCCAATGACCACCATGACAAAGCTACCCAGCGAGAAGATAACATCAAGCCCATATTGGCCAACAACCCAAGCCATTATAGCAAACACGCCATAAGGGGTGAGCTTGATTACAAGCTCGATCATCTTAAAGACGAGATGGGTAGCTGATACAATAAAATCCTTCATCTGTTGGCCTTTATCCCCTATCAGGATCAGCGCGAACCCGGTGAAAAAAGCAAAAACTACTACCTGCAGTGTGTGCCCACTTGCCATCGCACCGATAGGGTTGGTGGGAATGGTATCTAAAAGGATCTCTCCAAGGGTTTTAATGTTAGCTCCAGCATCGACAGCAGGCTGTAATTCAATATTTACGCCTACGCCCGGTTTAAATATATTAGCAAAGGTGAGGCCGATAATAACGGCAAATATAGTGGTGAATGTATAGGTAAGCATGGCTTTAAGTCCAATGCGCCCAAAGGTGCTGGCGTCGGAAATGCTTGTGACACCATTAAGTATGGAGAAGAAGATAAGCGGTATCACTACCATTTTTATCATGTTGATAAAAAGTATGCCAAAAGGTTTGAGGACTGTGGCTTCAGAACCAAAGTAGTGGCCTACCAGGATACCCAGTATCATGCCAATAATTACTTTCTGCCAGAGTTTTAAATCAAACCAAAATCTTAGCATTAATCCCTCCGATTGAAATACGGATTAAATAATCCGTATATCTACTTGATGATATTAAGTCAATTTAAAAAAAAGCAAGGAAAAATTTTATTGCACTGCAAAAAGAAGCAAATGATGCGGTAATTGAAAAATTTAGCCCAACTTTTAGGTGCTTAAAATTATTAAATAAATTATTTAACTGAGAAGTTATATTTATGCGTAAAACAGAGCTCTTTGTCAATGCTCCAATTCTGAATTAAACATATCCAGTAGTTTAAGATTGTTAAAAACAATCTTGTCATTTTCGATTCTGAAGTCCTTGTCCTGGAGTTTGTTCCCGGTAACGCCAGCGATAGCAGTTTTCATGTGGCGGTCATCAATTTCCTTCGGGAAAAGCACATATATTTGCAAAACGCTATTGTCGGGTATGGGCAGGTTGTGATTCAAAAATGTGTCGGGAATCCTGATTTCTTCGGTTTGTTTGGTTTTATGATTTATGTGGAGAACCTGGGCATGGACTTCGATTTGCGGTAGATCGATATTCTTGCCTTTCATCTGCTCTTTAAACTGCGCCTTAAGATGCAGTATTAAATCCTTTAGAGTCGAAGTTGTCATTCGTTTATTCATAAGCTCCTCTCGCCACCTTCATTATTAGGATAGCGCGAAATAGTTAATATTTTATTAATAGCCGCAAAAAAATAATTATACTGAGGTACTGGCAAAGAGAAGCCCCGCAGAATGGTTACTGAGGGGCTTTAATGATCTCGTTTTGAAACTGGTATTATAGAAGGACGCACATTTGCATAACTTCCTGGCAGCGATTTTTCTTCGCAGCCTGTGTAACTTGGCTTGCAGCTTCTGGTGAAAATGCTACTGAAGCGGAAGCAGGAGCAGGAGTTGTAGAAGCAGTGGTAGTGGATGAGTGAGGCGATTTAACCATAAAAGTCGGAGCCATAATGCCAGTGGTAACCATAGACCTCTGTCTTGTCAAGCCAAGTCCATTTGGGTTTGCTTCCCTCTCGGTTGGTTCCTGATAATCGGCACGTTGAGCAGCAAGCTCTCCTTGGCGTTCAGATTGCTGTCTTATGAGGGTTTCAAAGACCTCATTTGTACCGTTAGTTGTACCGTTACGCATAATATTTTTACCATAATAAAGTTTTATAGTTGCATAATAATAAAAAAAATAAAAACCTCCCTCAGTTTTTTTGTTAAATTTATGTTAAGCCGCCATATTACTGCGTGATGAAAAGCATTTTTATGCCGATCAGCATGAGAAACCCGCCGGTTGTGCGCTCAATCCAGTGTTTGATAGAGCCAAAGTACTCACGCAGTTTAGCCCCGGAAAAGCAGAAAGCTACAAATGAAAACCAGACGAGCGTGGTACCAAAAATAATGCCAGCGTAAATAAGCATTATGGGCGCTGGAGTGTCCGGGGATAAGATCACAGTAAAGACGCTTAAAAAGAAAAGCATGGCCTTAGGATTCAGTGCGTTGGTGAGAAAGCCGGTGCTAAAAGCTTTTAGCCCAGAGATATCATTTTTATGTTCGGTGCGCCCAAGGTTTAGCGCGCTTCTTTTGGCGCTAAGTCCTTTGTAGCCTAGATACATGAGATATGCTGCTCCGGCATATTTTAAAAACTGTAGAACCCAGGCGGTCTGCGAAAGCAGTACTCCTAGTCCCAGTGTTATATAAGTGACATGGACTAAGATGCCAAAGGAAACCCCTAATGCGGTAATCATAGCAGTTTGACGCGAATAGATCAGGCTGTTGCGCACTGTGATGGCAAAATCAGGCCCCGGGCTTATGACCGCCAGGGTTTGTAAAATGCTAAGCTCGATTATGGAAGTTAAATATTCAGAAAACTCAAAGCTCATTAGTTGGTTCACATAGTTGCCGATGAGGAATAGTATGTATAAATTACATTAAACCGCAAGTGTTCTTGCATAACCAAAAGTGAAAGCCGGCAGATAAAATTTAACAAAATTGTTGTTGCATAGTATACAATTTTATACGTACAATGAAACATCAGACTGGAAGACTGTGTCCACAGTTCATCTCTTTGCTCCTCTAAGTTTAAATCACACCGCTCTTGTGCGAATAATAAAGCATCATTGTTATGGCTTAAAGTGCCAATTTTTAGCTCTTACAAGGATTGTGCGACACCTTCGATTATTGCAGATTATGAAACAGACCCACTGCATACTGCATTGACCATTATCTTTCCTGACAAGGCAAAAGTCGATATATCTGAACTTATAATTGAATACATGGGTAATTCACGCGAGCAGCAAAGTATAGCTTATAGATGTTTGTAATCATTATATAATGCCATAAGCTTCTAATAAGATTCTTGCGCCCAAAATAATAAAAATGGCGCCGCCAATATATTCTACCCAGTGGCTGGAAATACTGAAGCGCTGACGAAAACCTTCATGAGAAAGGCAGTAAGCCAGGCCGCTATACCAGGCCAGTGTAGAGCCGCTGATAATCAGGATGTAAAGCAATAGCAGTTCATTTGGGGCGTTGGGTGTTAAAAAAGCAGTAAAAATACCTAAGAAGTAAACCATGACAGTAGGGTTGAACATATTGATTAGAAACCCTGAACGCAGAGCCTTCATTGCAGAGATGTCCTCTACCGGCTTCAGGGTGCCTATATTGAGTTTGAATTTATTTCTGGCTCTGAGACTACAAATCCCTAAGTAGATTAAATAGAAAGCCCCGCCATACCGTATGAATCCATAAAGCCACTCTGTCTCCAGTATTATGAATCCCAAGCCAAAGACAACGATCGCGACTTGAATCATATCGCCAAAGGTTATGCCTAGCGCAGTTATCAACGCTGTTTTGCGCGAGTAGAGCAGGCTGTTCCGTACGGTGATTGCAACATTGGGGCCTGGGCTTATAAGCCCAAGAATCTGGATAATAACAAGGCTTACTATAGAGGCAAAATATTCAGCAAGCATCAGTGTCTCATTAGATTTCAACTTGATATTAGCATGACAAGCCGGTATGAGCAATTTTAAAAGCTAATAGGTTCTGGCAAAGCTTAGGCCATAGACCTTACTGCTGCCGGCTTGAAGCAGGCACTTACTGCACTCACTAAGTGTGGCACCTGTTGTAATCACATCATCTACTATAATGATTCTACTTCCCCTTATCAGATGAGCATTGCGCTGATCAATGCTGAAGGCATCGCAAACATTGGCAATCCTCTGTCTGCGGTTTAAGCCGCTTTGACTTGGAATATCCTTGGTGCGGATAAGAAGATCGGGAATTGTTTTTATGCCTGTTGCCCGAGAGATAAATTTTGCCAATAGCTGTGCCTGGTTAAATTTGCGTTGCCGCAACCTTTTGGGATGCAGTGGGACTGGAACAATATAATCGGTGTTATTGATCACTTCGTCGCTAGCATTAACCATCAGCCGAGCGAGAGCCGGTGCGAGTTCGGTATGGTCGTTATATTTGAGCGCATGGACAATGCGTGCGGAAAAGTCATCAAAGCGCACCACCGATCGCACCATATCGTATATCGGTTTATCTTCCTGACAGAATGCGCAAATCTTCTCTTTCATGTTGGTGGGAAATGGGACGCAGCAAATCTCACAGTAGGGCTTGCTGATAAAAGTTATTTGATGCCAGCACTGGGCGCAAAGGCTATCGATCGCGCTTACTTTTTCACTGCATATAAGACACTGCGGTGGAAAGAAGGCATTCAGCAGTTTTTTAATTGAACTGCGCATGATTATGTTGCATTCAGATTTTGTGTATCTATATTATACCTAAACAAATTTTAGAGGTAGTGAATGTTTAGTCTTGCAGGGAAAAATGCGCTTGTTACAGGTGCTACTGGTGGTATTGGTCATGCGATTGCCCGTAAGCTACATGCTGCTGGTGCTACAGTTGTGATTTCAGGAACCCGTGAGAATGTTCTCAGTGAATTTACTGCCGAACTTAAGGAGCGTGTCCATGCAGTGCCGGCTAATTTGGCTGAAAGCGCCTCTGTCATTGAGCTATTTAAAAAAGCTGAAGAGCTGACCACCCAAATCGATATAGTGGTTTGTAATGCAGGTATTACCAGGGATAATCTGCTCATCCGCATGTCGGAAGAAGAATGGGATGAAATTATCAGAGTTAACCTAAAAGCGGTATGGTTACTAAACCGTGAGGCGATGAAAGCCATGGGCAAGCGCCGCTTTGGCCGTATCATTAATATCTCGTCAGTGGTAGGTGCAACCGGGAATTTTGGCCAATGCAATTATGCCGCTTCCAAGGCCGGTATTATTGGGATGACCAAGTCGGTGGCGCTTGAAGGAGCCACCCGCGGGGTTACCGCAAACTGTATCGCGCCGGGGTTTGTCGCCACGCCGATGACCGATGTAATCCGCGATGATATTAAAGAGAAAATCAAGGCCAGAATCCCGATGGGCAAGTTTGGCGAACCTGCTGATATTGCAGCAGCTGCACTCTATCTGGCTTCCGATGAAGCAAGCTATATGACCGGGCAAACTCTTCACGTCAATGGCGGCATGTTCATGTAAATATATGAAACGACCTGTTGGTAGGTCGTTTTAATATGTAAGAGTGCTTTTGACTTTTTAATATATATATAGTACAATCATAGGTATCTTATATATGGGAGAGGTTTATATGTATATTGAAGTGCCTATTGGTCAATTAAAAATACATTGCTATAAAATTTTAGAAGAAGCGCAAAAAAGCAATAATAAATTGATTATTACAAAGAGGGGTAAGCCCATTGCAGAAATTATACCTGAATACACCGGGGCTGTAAAAAAGTCGTTTTTTGGTGCTTTGCAGAGTAAAGCTAAAATTAATGGTGATATTATGATGCCACTCAATATTGATTGGGATGCAGAAAGTGAATGAGAAAATTGTTTTAGATACTCATATCTTAGTCTGGTCTTTATTGGAGCCAGATAATATTGCCAAGAAAATTAAAGAGCAAATTGCAAGTGCTCAAAGCGTAAGTAGTTTATACATCTCGTCTATTACATTATGGGAAATTGCAATGTTGATACAAAAGAAGAGGATTAGTGTTTTTGAACGTACTTCTGATTTTTTAAAGTACATTTCCAGAATTGAAGGGCTTAGCGTAATAGAGATCAGCGCTGAAATAGCGGCCGAGAGCGTTATGTTGCCTGGAGCTTTTTCTAGTGATCCTGCGGATTGCATCATTATAGCATCTACCAGAGGAATTGCAGGTAGCCTTATTACTAGAGATCAAAAAATTATTGAATGGGCAAACCAAGGGTATTTAAAAGTAATAAAAGGTTGATGATATATCGTTTGGCATTTTCACTTGTCTCTATATAAATTTGTTTGTTAAATCCTGCGTTCTAAGGCGAATAATACATTTAGGATAATTAATAAGTGTGCTTAGCTAGAATTGAAATAACCTCTGCAATTTAAGCGATTTAGTTGCATTTGTGGCGAATTTAGTGTATCCTTTGCAAGAAATTATGCTTCGCTTAAGGTATGTTGTGAAAAATCAAGTATTGCCAGTAAATCAAACTACTGTTCCTTTAATAGCAGTTTTAATTGTAGGCAGGGGTTTAAATATTCCTGAGGAACTTAAGTTACTTTATCGACAAGAGGGTTATTTATTAATTGAAGATGGTATGCTTGCGCTTATTAATACAAATTGTAGTGCATTGTCTGGTAAAATAAATAATAAAACGAGAATAATCGTTTATGCTCATGGTATTGTTGTTGACGATTCCCATCATATAGATGGTGTGCCAACCGCATTTTTGCTCGAAAAAATCGTTGAAGTGAATAATGGGATACCCATAAACGTTCAGCTTTTTTCATGTTTCTCGGGAGCTGCTGCTAATGATGTTGGGGACTTGCCAAATGGTTCGGTATTGACTGCACATTGCCCTCCTGCTGATATGATTAATCTAAGTATTGCTTTTAAAGCCATTTTGCAAATTAGCCAAGATTTAAGCAATACAAATTTAGCAGAAGATTTTATACGTAGATTTACGCTTTATGTTAAGCAAACTGCTACTATAGCTGTTATACTTGATGGCGGTGTCTTCCAGCATTCAGTTTGCAATCCTGCTCCAATGTTACTTGTCCCTAGAGATATGCAAGAATACCTAGGGTACGAAAGAGCGGAATTTATAAGAGTTTATATCCAAAATACAGGGTCTTCTTTAGATATCGGCGGTCTTGAAGGTATTATTGAAAAAGATGCAATTGAATGGAGCAATGATAATTTTTTATTTAAGGCAAGTGTTGGTGATAAAATATTAGAGGAAGAGCTTGAAAATTACGGCAGTGCTCTTTCTGATTATATGACTTACAAAGATTATGGATCAAGTCAGACAGCATTTATGTTAGCATGCAATGCAGGCAAGGTGAATGTTGTTAGTGCTATGCTTCTCTTGGATGTAGTTGATACTGCCATAATAAATGCTAGAGACAATTATGGGAAAACAGCATTAATGGATGCATCAATAAATGGGCATGCAAATGTTGTAAAGGTTATACTCGATTCTGATAAGACTAATCTTGATGTGATAAGTGCTCAATGCTTACCTCGAATGATGACGGCATTTATGATGGCATGCCTTCACGGTCGCCCAGATGTGATTAGTGCAATGCTTGATTCTGATAAAGTTGACGCTGTTGCTATAGGTATTCCTGATGCGAATCAAATTACGCCTTTCATGGCAGCATGTAGTGAAGGTCATGAACAAGTGGTTAATGTAATGCTAGCCTCAAATAAAGTTAATCCTGACATAGTAAATGCTCGAGACTTAATAGGAATGACTGGGTTTATGATAGCAGCTTATAGAAATAATACTGGTGTGGTTAAAGTTATGCTTACATCACATAAAGTTGATCATAACGCAGTAACCACTGATGGAATGACAGCATTTATGATTGCCTGCTCTAAAGGCAATGAAGATGTGGTTAGAGCCATGCTTAAATCTGGTAAAGTGCAATCGACTATAGATCAAGCTAATAAACAAGGGAAAACAGCGGTGCTTCTTGCTTTGGAAGCAGGCCATGCTAATATAGCATTACTGCTTAGGGCAGCAACAATTAAAGAAGCTGATACATCAAGTTCCAAACACAAACATGCAGTGTGTTCTTCGGAGTTAGATTCTAATAAGCGTTCCAAAATAGAGTTTGATAATAGAGTAGTCGAGCTTGTTTCTGCAAATCCCTTAGCAATTTCCAAAAGGGCAAGTTCTAGCGTTGATGCATTTGCTGATATGAAACCGACTAAAATTCAAAGAACTCAAGTTGAAGCTTTTATGCCAGGCAAAAGTGATGAGGTCTGCCTAGGCCGTTAATTACTATCTTTCAGCTTTCTCTTTTGGTTTCTCCCCGGAGCTTTCATGCTGCTTGACTAAAAGGGCTTGCAAGTAATTGACACGAGAATATATATATTCAGGTTTTTGAGGTAAAGGATCCTCTGCAGTATGGAACTTTAGCACCTGCTTATACATATCTATTGCATTTTCATACGCGCCCATATGGTCATAAACCACTGCAAGATTATAACGGTAATTCACTATCTCAGGGGAGAGCAGTACTGCCCGGCGTAGGTGTTGTTCAGCGGCTGGATAATCTCCAATATTAGCTAACACCATACCAATTTGCGCTTGCACTGGACTAAAATCCGGATTGGTTTTTTCCAGGTTGTTAAGGTCAATGAGCGCATTTTTGGGAGATTCAGACGACATCAATACAATGTAGTTATTCAATGCGTTCTGGTGTCTAGGCTCAAGGGCTAAAACCTTTTTGTACATTGTTCTTGCCTGATCAGTTTGGTGCAGCTTTTGGTAGAGTGAGCCTAGGCCAAACAGGACATTAATATTATCAGGTTCCTTTTCCAGAGCCTTTTTATAAAGGTATACTGAGGCCTCGAACTGTCCTAACAACGCGGCCTTATAAGCTTGAATTACGATATCTTGAAATTGTTCAGGTGTATCTTTATCTTTTGAAACAATAAGGTTTAGATCAGAAGGGATTGAAGGGTCCCCTAGAGTTGTTTTAAGTGTCTGGTGCGGATGTTCATACCGGATGACTATATTGTCATCACCTGCATTTTTCAACTCTACAGGCTTGATTGCTGCTTTGAGGTTCTCAATAATTTCCTTATTTGTGATCTCTTTTTGCTGATCAATAGGTGTTACGATTGGAGGCGCCTCCTTTGTTTCTTTGACGTCTGCAGCACATGCGTTTGCAGATAAGCTTATGAGGCCGATTATTGTTAGAACCCTAAACAGAACAATACCTTTGTTTGCATTAATTTATAATTCAGATAAATAACCCAATCATTAATATTTAGCAAGACAAGCTTAAGCATTTGGTCAGTTAATTTTATGGAGAGGCAAGGAGTTAATAACCAAGCATTTTTAAAATCATAGTTGCTATCATGACCATAATAGTAAGTAAAAGCGGTATTATCCATTTAAGGAGATGAGCCTGCAAATTAGCAATCTCAGCCCTAAGCTCGCCTCTAAGGGATTCATTCTGCTCTTTAACTGAGTTCCTTAGAGATTCCATCTGCTCTTTAACTGAGCCCCTTAGAGATTCCATCTGCTCCTTAGTAGAGTTTCCAAGAGCATCTAGCTGCTCCTTTGTCGCAAGTTTAGAGAAGTCATATTCTCTACTCTCTAAAATACCTTTCGTAAGTATTTCAGCCAGCTTTTCCTTCATACCAGATTTGATCAGAGCTTTAATGTATTCGTGAGTATTAAAATATGGCAGGACATAGGTTGGTGCATAGTTTTCGCATTATCTATTTTACCATTTTTCCTCGTATTATACAGACTTTCTTTACAAACTCAAGCCAGGGATTTTGGTCTTCTTAGCTAAGTTGTAAAACTAAATCGTTGAGTCTGGCTTCGGCCAGATTATCCCAAAAGGTGTCGTGGTAAGTTTCGGGGACATGGTGGCGCTTAAAGGCATGTATCACATTTAGAAGGTCGCGATCAAAAAGGTTTGAAGAAGGTAGGTTATACCCAAAAGTCTGAAGTTTATTTCTCAGCGATGAAATCTCCTGGCCAGCGTCACCGAGCTTATGCAGTACTGTAACCTTAGCCACGCTGATGTTGGAATACAAGCCGATTCCTTCATGATTAAGCAGCTTCCAATCAAAATGCTGACTAGGATCGACTTTACGGTTAGGGGCAATATCTGCATGCGCTACCACATTTTTTGGCTCAATAGAATATTTTTCTATCAAGGAAAGGGCAAGAGCAACCAGGCTTTGCATTTGAGCTGGAGGAAAGGGGTCAACTCCATTGTTATCAAGTTCTATACCTATAGAATTAAAATTAAGCTCGCTTCTGCCATGCCAGCAACTTCTTCCTGCATGCCAGGCCATATATTCATCTGCAACTAGTTGCATCACCTTTCCATCAGCTGAGATTAAGTAATGGCTGCTCACTCGGCTTTGGAGTGAACAAAGCCGGTTTAGTGCTGATTGTTCTGAGGACATGCCTGTATGATGAATAACCAAAGTGTCGATTGCGCACCCTTTAGGTCTCATATCGTAATTTGGGGAATTATGGGGGATTATTGTTAGAGCCATGGCTTTCTTCATTAAGAAAAAGAAGCGTCCCTTAAAAGAGAAGAGAGATGATATAAGGGGGAGGGAGGGACGCTTTGAATGAATTCTACCCTAATGTTTTAATAGATGCAAGAATAAATTTAACTTGTTGAAAAGTTTTTTGTTTGCTAGAGTAAAAACACAATGTTCAAGCCCATTCTCACATGTACAATGATAATCGTTTTGGTAAATCCTTACTTGAAGTTGACATAAGTCGAGTAGTTGCAAATTACCGAAAAATGTCTTCTTTAACCAATTCGCAAATCGCGGCAGTTATAAAAGCTAATGCCTATGGTTTGGGGGCTAAACAGGTTGCTGCAGGACTATACAAAGCAGGCTGTCGGGATTTTTGTCTTGCCTATATTGATGAAGTTGTTGAGGTGCGCACTCATATTAAAGGTGCGAGAATTTACCTGTTTAATAGCATTGACTCCCAGGAATATGATTATGTTGTGAAATATAAAATTATCCCTGTACTAAATACTTGGGGTGAAATAGCTGGCTGGAGCAGCCATGCCCGAAAAATCGCAAAGAAATTGCCCTGCATTATACATCTTGAAACCGGAATGGGGCGTGTTGGAATCCAGGAAGGCGAGGTAAGGAAGCTTATTGATTCCGGGTTATTAGTGTCACTTGATGTAAAGTATATTATGAGTCATCTCGCATGTGCGGATGAACCGAATCACATATTGAATCAGCAGCAATTGCGGCAAATGCATAAGCTAGCTGGCCTATTCCCACAAATAAAAATCACTTTTGCCAATTCTGCCGGACTTTTGTTAGGTAAGGAATATCACTTTGATCAGGTGCGGGTGGGTTGTGCTCTTTATGGAGTGAATCCCGTTTCAGTTAACCCGACTCCCGTTATTCCTGTTGCAGTCCTCAAGGCCTATGTTCTATGTGTTCGAACTCTTGAGCATGATATTACTATTAGCTATGGGGCGACTCATCTGGCTAGAAAAGGGGCGAAAATTGCCACACTGGCCTGTGGTTATGCTGATGGCTATAGCCGTGCTCTTTCAAATAAAGTAGAAGGGTACTATGCCGGTTATCGCGTACCTATCATTGGGGTGGTGACCATGGATATGGTGATGGCGGACGTAAGTCATGTCCCCGACCATCTTTTAGACAATATGACTTATATAGAGCTTATGGGAGATAATATAACAGTTGATGAATTAGCAGAACGTGCTAAAACTATAGGGTACGAGATATTAACTTCTCTTGGTCACCGTTTTAAACGAATTTATATTGAGTGATAAATGAATCCAGTGGCTTTAATTGGAAGGGTCATGCTAAGCTTTCTTGAGAAAGTTGGTAGTGTGGGTATATTTGTAGGGTATATTGCCCGAGCAGTTGCCACACCCAAAATGTATGTGCTGGCAATCTTGCGCCAGATGATTGAAATAGGCTACTATTCGCTTCCTGTGATTGGTCTTACGGCAATCTTTACCGGTGCAGTTTTGGCTCTGCAAAGCTACACAGGTTTTGCGCGTTTTAATGCAGAGAGCTCTATTGCCTCTGTAGTTGTGCTTTCAATCACCCGAGAGCTTGGGCCGGTGCTGGCGGGTTTGATGCTTGCCGGGCGTGTGGGTGCAGCAATTGCAGCTGAGATTGGCACAATGAGGGTCACCGAGCAAATCGATGCGCTTTATACTTTAAATACCGATCCCTTCAAATATTTGGTGGTTCCTAGGGTGCTTGCTGGAATTATCATGTTGCCGATACTTGTGTTGATTGCCGATATTATTGGCGTCTTCGGAGGCTATATGGTGAGCATATTTAAGCTGGGTTTTTCTCCTTACTCCTACCTTAAGAGCACATTTGATTATCTTGAGCGTTGGGATGTGATTTCAGGTTTAATTAAAGCGTCATTCTTCGGGTTTATTGTAACTTCCATGGGTTGCTACCATGGCTATATTTCGGGGCGTGGTGCCCAGGGTGTTGGGAAGGCCACCACCGATGCTGTGGTAAGCGCATCCGTGTTGATACTTTTGTCAAATTACATAATCACAGGTTTGCTGTTTGGAAAGTAATAGAGGCACATATATAAAGCAGCTGATTTATCGCAGCTGGCATCGTGGATGCAAAGAAACCGATATTCTGTTAGGGGATTTTGCTAAAGCGCAGCTTGCTGAATTTTCTGATGCTGAGCTGCTGGACTATGAAGTAATACTCGAAACTGACGACAATGATATCTATGACTGGATTTCGGGAAAAGCAATTATCCCGTTACGCATTAACTCGGAGCTAATTAAGAGAATACAAACCTTTTATGCAAGGGGAGTTGGATATGAAGACGCATAGAGTATATATTATTGCCGGTGAGGCTTCAGGAGATAATATAGGTGCTAAGCTTATGGCAGCTATGAAAGAGCGGGGTAAGTTTGAATTTAAAGGAATTGGTGGTAGTAAAATGCAAGCGCTGGGCTTTGCATCTCTATTCCCGATGCGGGAAATATCCATGATGGGTTTTGTTGAGGTCATTCCCAAAATCCCGCTTGTCAAAAAGCGTATCGCTGAAACTGTAAAAGATATCATTGCCTATAGACCTGAAGTTCTAATAACTATTGATTCATTTGGTTTCAACAAAAGAGTGGTTAAAGGCGTGAGGAAGGTTTTTGGGAGAAGAATTCGCATTGTGCATTATGTTGCACCTACGGTGTGGGCTTATAAACCCAAGCGCGCTCAGCTGGTTGCCAAATTATTCGATCATCAGCTTCTCATTTTACCCTTTGAAAAGCCATTTTTCGATAAGGTTGGGGCGAGGTCAACTTACGTAGGGCACCCTGTTGTTGAGGATAAACCAAACAAAAAAATTAATCGCAAGGCATTAGGCATCCCCGCTCATGCCAAGGTGTTGCTCATAATGCCTGGTAGCAGGATAGGAGAAATTAAACGCCATGCGCCCATTTTTGCCGAGGTGTTTGATAAGCTTAGAGCGGAATCGGGTGAGCCATTATATGCTGTGATACCGACTTTGCCGCATCTAACAAAAGAGCTGAAAATGCACTTTAAAGAAAATGCAATTATCTCGGCGGATTCGCAACATAAGAGCGAGTTCTTTGCTGTTTCGGACTTTGCCTTGATTAAATCAGGCACATCTTCAGTTGAGATGATGCTCTGGAAAATCCCTTGTGTAGTGGCTTACAAAGTAAATCTTCTCACCTCGTATTACCTCAGATTAGTTTTAAAAATTAAATATGCGAGTATTGCCAATCTTATACTGGACAAGGAGTTGATACCTGAATTTATCCAAAAGAATTGCACTGCCAGTAAGATTTATAATAAGCTTAGCGAGCTTATGCTGGATAAGAAAGAGCAGCAATTGCAGCGCACTGGCTATGCCCGGGTACTCAAGTTGCTGGGGTTGGGTGGTAAGAAACGCCCTAGCGTCAAGGCTGCAGAAGTGGTGAGTAAGCTGCTGGTTTAAGAGATGAGAGAAAAGGCCAACATTGATAGGTTGGCCTTTTATTTGAAATAGAAACTATTATTAGAGTTCAGTGGTTAAAGCGGGATTATACATCTGCTTCGTAGGATCAGTAAGATCAGTGGTTAAAACAGGATTATGCATCTGATAGGTAGGGTCAGTTAGATCAGTGGTTAAAACAGGATTATGCATCTGATAGGTAGGATCAGTAAGATCAGTGGTTAAAACAGGATTATGCATCTGATACGTAGGATCAGTTATTTCAGTGGTAAAAGTAGCTTGAATAGTCATGTAATACCTATATAAATTTCATAATAAGTATGAGAATTATATAGTAAATCGCTATTTTATGCAAGTATTTGTGCTGCATCTATAGAAAGCATGTAGTTACTGAAAACTAATTGACATAGCAATACAATATGAGTATCCCAACAAGGTTGAGCGCTACGCCAAATATTGGAGGAATTGAATTTTGAGCAAAGCGTCAAAAAATAGAATTAAGTATCCGTTTGTAATTCGGTCACTTAGTGCTAAAGAAGGTGGCGGCTTCCTGATCAAATTTCCGGACCTCCCTGGCTGCATATCTGACGGAGAGTCTATAGGAGAAGCAATTAACATGGGAAAGAAGGCTGTTAAGGCCTGGATTAGTACAGCCAAAAAAATGAATCTGGTTATACCAAAGCCAAGTTCTTAAATGCGAGTATAGCGGGCAAGTCTGTCCAAAATTTATAATTGGTAGCTTTGTATGGAAAGCCGATGCAAATAAGGGTTCCCTTTTCCGTAAAAATTACTATATTATTTGGCAAAGTGCTCAACATAGGATTTATATGAACTTACTTCAGCTTTCAAAACTTATTCTAGCAGCAGCTGTGTTACTACCGATTTCTGCTTGCGTTCCCTTTGCTGCTGCCGGTACGGCGGTTGTTGGTACAACTATTGCCGAAGAGCGCTCTGTGGGTGATAAGATTGATGACAACATCATTGAGATAAAAGTTAAAGAAGCATACTTGCAAAATGAAACCAGCGAAATGTTTGAGCGGATTAGTGTAAATGCAATTGAAGGTCGAGTGCTCCTAACTGGAAGTGTCAAGAGCGTACAATATAGGATTGGGGCTGAAGAGCTGGCATGGAAGATTAGTGGTGTTAAAGAAGTTATCAATGAAATTGTAATTGATAAAAAAGAACTTTCTGATCATGCCAAAGATATGTGGATTGCCTCCGCGGTGAGAAGCAAGCTTCTCTTTGAAAAGGACTTGAGGTCTATTAACTATCTGGTTGATGTGAATAATGGTACAGTATTCCTGCTTGGTTTGGCTCAGGATGAGGGCGAACTTAACCGCGCTATCAAGATTGCCAGCACAGTCAAAGGAGTCAAGAACGTTGTCAACCACGTCATTCTTGTGGATGATCCAAGACGTAACGCTTCTAACTGGAACAAAAAAAAAGAGATGTAGTCGCCGTAGATAATGCGATTTTTGACAGCATTAGTTTTGTAAGTGATTCAACGCTTGAGAAATTCATAGAGCCACTTAACATCAAAAAAGGTCAGATGACCCTTATTGATAAAAAGACGGCAGCCTTGCTTTCTAGTTCTCTGAAACCTGTTAAATCTGTTGCTGGTGGGAGCTCGGCAAACTCGCTCGCAGACATATCATTTCTAGGCGGAACTGGGGCGTTTATTGGAATTACCAGTGACGATGAGCATGGCCGAAAATTCAATCAAGGGCTGAGGGATCTTGGCATTAAAGTGATAAGCAAGGTGAAGCCTCATAAGGAAAATTCAGGTCAAAGCTATATCCTGGTAACCCCTGATGGCAATCGCACCATGCTAACTTATTTAGGATCTTCGGGCGATTTTACCGCTGAGGATATAAATATAGAAGATATTATAACCGCTAGAGTATTTTATGTGCAGAACTATATCGTCAATGCTGAGCATACCATGCCTGTGCTTATGAATAGCTTTGAAAAGGTGCATGAGAATGGCGGACTCAACGCATTCACCCTGTCCTCCGCATTTTTAGTGAAAAAAAATAAAGCCGAAATCTTGAAGCTGCTTCCACACATGGATATTATTTTTGGGAATGATGACGAGTTTAAACAGCTCTATGATGTGGAAAATATTGAAGATGTAAAAAACTATGATAGTTCGGCTATCAAAGTGGTCACCTTGGGCGAGAAAGGGGCTGTTATCTTTATTAATAACCAACGCATTTTTATTCCGCCTCCGAAAGTTGGCAAAATTGTTGATACGATTGGGGCAGGAGATGCCTTTGCTGGCGGCTTCCTTTACGCCTTTACCCATGGTTATGATTTGAAACAGTGTGGCCAGTATGGAAGTCAAATGGCTGGACTGGTGCTGACTCACCTGGGCGGTCGTCCTTTAGGAAATGACAAGGATAAAAAAGCTATTGCGCATTTTGAAAAATTGATTAAGGATGGGAGAATTTGAATTGATACTTAAGGCATTTCACTAGTCAGTTCGAAGAAATTTTTCCAGGTAAAAATAATGAAATGTATTCAGCTTTTTTGTGCAGCCATAATTCTTGCGATCGCACCATCATTGACTATAGCCAAAGGGACTAAAAAATATGATGTTTTTGGTATTGGGAACTCCATGGTAGATATTGTTGTCAAGGTCTCCGACCAGGAATTGAGTAAGTTACTTCCTCCCGGCGTGAAAAAAGGGGGTGATATTTACGTAACCGAAGAGACGCTGCAAAGCATTATGAGTAGAATTAAAGACCCATTAATTTTGCCAGGAGGAAGTTCGGCTAATGTCATGGTTGATGTTGCAAGCTTTAATGGTAAGGCCGCATTCAATAGTGTGATCAGCAATGATGAATTGGGTAAGTTATTTAAAAAAAGCATGGATGATGCCAATGTTGCGTATCTCAGCCCTATACAAAATAAGGGCAAAGCCACTGCGAGTTGTTTGACTTTTGTCACTCCGGATGGTGATAGGACATTTGTTGTTAACATAGGAATCGCTGCAGATTTGGGCGAGCGCTATATAGATTACTCACAAATCAAAGACAGTAAGGTGCTTTATACTGAAGGGTCGATTTGGGATCGCGATGGAAGGCGCGCAAAAGCTGCGACTAAGGCTATAGGCATCGCCAACCGCATGGGAGTAAAAGTTGCTTTTAATCTGCATGATGAGCTGTATATTTCTCAATACCGGCCGCAATTTGTTCGATTGTTGCCCATGTTAGATATAGTGATCGGCAATGAAAATGTAGCCAAGGAACTGTTTAAAGCCAAGGACTTGGCGCAGGTTATACATCAGTTTCAAAAACGTGATAAGATTGCAGTTGTGACCCAGGGGGCAAAGGGCGCCCTCATCATTACCAAAAATGAGGTAATTCATATCCCAAGCGTGGTTGCTCAGAAGGATGTCGTAGATACTAGCGGGGCTGGAGATGCGTTTGCTGCAGGGTTCTTATATGGATATACCCATGGGAAATCACTAAAAGAAAGCGGTGAGCTAGGGGCGCAGGCTGCGAGCCAAATCATTATGCAGCTTGGCGCGCGCCCAAACAAGCCTTTTGCCGGCATATTAACTGAGATGAGTGCGAGAAACTAAACTACTATTCTCCTTCAGGAGATGGGGCGGCAGCCTCTGGAGCCTTGTTGGTTTTTGTCATGAAGCCCAGGCCACTATAGCGATCATTAAACTTAGAAACCTCACTGGCGCGGGTATTTACATAGCCTGCCTGGTTAGTCCACGCTGGGTGGGTTTTGATATCGATATCAAGTTTAAGAGTATCGTTATGATAGGTAGATCGGGTGGTGAATTCTTCACCATTAGTCATAATCACTTTAACCAGACGATAATTTTTGTGAATTGAACCTGCTTTTGCCATTGCGCTAATTTAATATTGTTGCTGTTAAGCAACCAGTATAAGTCAAATCTTCTTAATCCTCAACCTTTTTTGCTAACTCCAGTATTATTTATTCTTAGCTGGCTGCCAGTGCAAGCTTTTCTTCGGGCTGAGGGGCTTTGCTGTTCATCGCGGCTGACAAAAAGAAAATCGCTGGGATCGACAAGGTGCAGGAGAAAAAGAAGAAATAAGGCCAGCCAACAGCGTCGACAACATATCCGCCGGTTGCTGCCACATTAGTGCGGGCGAATACAGCAAGCGATGATAAAAATGCATAGTGAGTTGCAGTAAAACGAAGATTACAGACCCTGCTGATAAATGCAATAAATGCGACATTGCCTAGCCCGCTGGCAAAATTCTCAATTGACATAGCTCCGACCAAAACTAGTTCATTGTGCCCATAAAACCATACTGGCAAATAGACTAAATTAGATAAGATCTGCAATACATAGCCCAACAAAAGTGTATTATACATACCTTTTTTTTCTAACAGGTAGCCTGCGACTACTGATCCGGCAAGTGTAGCAGCTAAGCCATAAATTTTTACTATGTTAGCTATTTCTAACTTGTCAAAACCCATGTCAATAAGGAATTTATTGGTGAGTGTGCCTATATAAGCATCACTCATCTTATAAAGAACAATGAAGGCAAGCACCGCGATCCAGCCCTGCCGGCTAGCAAACTCTTTAAAAGGTTCAAAATATGATTTCGCGATAAAAGCTGTAAAGGTATGCGGGACTTTTTCTAAAACTATTTTAGGCTCTTGGCAAAGCTGACCAACTATCATGCCCGGAATAAGTAATAGCCCCATGATAATATAAGTGACCTTCCAACCAAAGTAGTATGAGAGATATAATGCGCCTGCACTTGATACTAGCATCGCTACTCTATAGCCTATAATCACTGTAGTAGCCCCATCGCCTTGCTCTTCCGGCTTCAGCATTTCAATTCTCAATGCATCGATGATTATATCTTGCGTTGCTGATAAAAACGCCATTAAAAAGCAAAGGAATGCCACAAGTTCTATGTTTTTGGCGGGATCAATCAAAGCAATTGACACTATATCTAAAGCCAACAATATCTGCACTACAATGAGCCAGCTTTTGCGCCGGCCTAACAATTGCCCAAGTATTGGGACACGAAGGTTCTCTATTAGAGGAGACCATAAATATTTATAAGCGTAAGGCAATTGCACCAGCGCAAATAGACCAATTGTTTTAACATTGATGCCATGGTCAGACAGCATGACGACTAAAGTAGATGCTGTAAGACTCAAAGGCAGCCCGCTGGCAAATCCCAATACTATAATTGCAAGGATATATGGCCGCAGATAATTAGTAATGGCAATATTTTTAAACATAAATCTATACTATTATTTTTGCAATCTGGTAGAAGGCAACGGCAACTATATAAGCAAATCCAGTTGACCAACACGCTGATATTACTGCCCATTTTAAACTAAGTTCTTTATAAATAACAGCAAAAACCGACATGCATGGGAAATATAGCAATACAAACAATAGGTAAGCAAAGGCGCCAGTCTTGCCATCAAAGCCCTTGAGCATTTGTTTTTTTAGAACACTATCGTCCAATTCCGGGTTTTTCATGGGTTGAGTGAGCGCTGCTATTGATTCATCTAGAAATTCGGTAAAGCTCTTATCCGCTGCCTCGGCCTTGGTATCGGTATATAATGCGCTTAGTGTGCCTACAACCACCTCCTTCGCTAGAGTGCCGGTAATAAGGCCAACTGCTGCTGGCCAATTTTCCTCTTCAATTCCCATCGGTGCAAGCACGTAGGTTAGCTTTCTTCCCGCGTTCGCCAATACTGAATGGGTTGAATTGACGCTCCCATCATCGCTATCATTGGCAAATGTTGATATTACTTGCAGAACGAGGAAAACCATAACGATCAATTTTCCTGCACCTAAGGCGAATCCTTTTACACGTTGATAGGTTATGCAAAGAATATTGCTTAAGGTTGGTCTATTGTAGTTAGGTAGCTCCATTATAAAATAGGTTGGAGGCTGTTGAATCAGGATTCTGATCAGCAGTCCTGTCAGCAAAGCCGCGGCTATTCCGGTAAGGTACAGCAAAAATACAATGTTCTGCGCCGATTCGATGAAAAACACGCTGCAAAACAACGCATAAACTGAAAGTCGGGCACCGCAGGACATAAAAGGCACCATCATTATTGCCGTAATGCGGTCGCGTTCATGCTCCAAAGTTCGCGCAGACATGACCGCCGGAACATTGCAGCCAAAGCCGAGCATGAGCGGCACAAAAGCCTTTCCGGGAAGATTAAGTCTGCGCATATACTTATCGATGATAAAAGCTGCACGCGCCATATACCCTGAGTCTTCCAGAAGTGAGAGCCCCAGGTACAGGGCGGCGATTATAGGTATAAATGAGAAGACAGTGGCAATGCCTACGCCCACACCATCACGGAGCATGTGGACAAGCCATAAGGGTGTGGATAAAAACTCAAGAGTAGAACCCAATAGACCTACAGTAATAGAAGCTGTTATCAGTTCAAAAAACTTCTGGAAGGTGCCGCCGACAATGATGCTGAATGTAAATATCAAATACATAGTTAGTAAAAAAATCGGCAATCCCAAAAATCTGTTTAACACAATATTATCAATTTTATCTGAAAGCGATTTGCTAGCCTTTCCTGTAACTGTCAGGGTTTGCTGCACCAGCTTCGCGATGAATTCATAGCGGGCTGCCATAATCAGCATGTCGGCATCTTCATCATACTTTAAGCTCAGCAATTGAGTTTGCCGATCTGCCTCTAACCGGGCGGCTTTTGGTATATCAATAAATGTATCCTCGCCTTCAAGCAGTTTGATTGCCTGCCACTCAGCTCTGGGAATCCCTTTCATCAGAAGCGCTATAGCGTCCAGTGCTTGAAAAATAGGTTCAGGATAGGAAATGAAATAAGGAAGCTGTGGTTTATAGGACGAGATAAAGTCTTTTACTCTAAGGATATCCCCAGGATCTTTGGCGTTGATTTTAATGACCGGCAAGCCCATGAGATTGCTTAGGACATCACCATCTATATCCAGCCGCTTCCGCTTCGCAACATCAGACATATTGAGGATGAGGGCGACTGGTAATTGCATCTCGAGCAACTGAATGGTCAGATATAGGCTGCGTTCAAAGTTCGAGGAATCAATGACATTTATAATCAGATCTACTTCCTCATTTTTAATGAATTGCAGCGCAACCTTTTCATCCTGGGCTTTAAGATCGTATGATGAAAAAGAGTAGATGCCAGGAAGGTCGCTTACAGTAAAGCTCTTGCCTGCATGCTGGTATTGCCCAACTCGTTTGGCTACGGTAACGCCTGGCCAGTTGCCTGTGTGTTGTTCTCGTCCCGTGAGAGCAGAGAATATTGTCGATTTCCCGCAATTTGGGTTGCCTATAATCGCAAGTTTCATCACTTCTCTTAATTAATTACTGATACTAATATTTGGCTAGCAAGCTTTGCATCCAATGCTATTTTAAAATGATAATCACCGATTACAATACGCCCATCGCTAAATTTGGCTTTTACAGTGAATTCACGCAGGGGTGAAAGCCCCATATCCATGAGCTTTTTCTTTACGCATTTGGCAACTAAAAACTGTCTTATTACCAGAGACTGAGCGGATTTTAACTGCGAAAGGGGTATAAACATATGCGACTGCGAATCATTCTCAATGAGATATAAGGTATAGCAACATTTCACCTATATAGCAATTAAATTATAGATGGAGTAAAAAATACATCTAAGGGAACAAATTGTCCAAGCAGTGCATGGATAATATTTACGTTAATTAAACAGGCGTTGCAATGTAGTTCTGCCTTCACGGGTAGGGACGTCGCCTTCGTTGATCGCGCGGTCGGCTTCCTGGTTTTCCTGAATGCGTTGGCTTTCTTTGACCGGGTCTACAAGCTCATCTTCGCCTTCGCTGTTAAGGTTCGCAACTGCCTTGCGAATAAAGCCCTTGCTCTGCTTTTGTTTTTTGGAATGGGCATGATCTTCATCGATCATTTTTTTTACATGTCCCTTATGCTTGTGAGCGCCTAAGTGCTGCATGAATTGCTGATCTTCCTTATCTAGCCCAATACCGGGTTTGCTCTCAGAGGTATGTAATTGTTGTGAGCTGTTCCTTGCATCATCAGGGTTCTGTAAGTCAAAATTAGGTGGCACACTTAATGGTGGATTGGAGATTACAGTATATTCATCAGGCGCCGGCTTTTTCAAGGCTGACTTGATATCGCTTGAGCATGATGTACAAGCCAAAAGCGCAAGAAATAATGATGGAAGAACTCTTTTCATATAAAAACACTAGTATTATTTAATCTATTGTTTACAATTTTTTTTAGTAAAACTCAAGGAATATGAGCATGAAGACAGCAGTTATCTTATTAAATCTTGGCGGGCCGGATAATTTAACGTCGGTGCAGCCATTTTTATTTAACCTGTTTAATGATCGATTTATCATCGCCATGCCCCAACCAATGAGGTGGTTACTTGCAAAATTCATCTCCCGTAAACGTACACCAAAGGCTCGTGCAATCTATGAAAAGATGGGGGGTAGGTCGAGCATTGTGCCCCAAACCCAGGCGCAGGCTGACGCTTTGGAAAAAGAGTTGTCGTCATTTGGTGACTATAAGGTTTTTATCGCCATGCGTTACTGGCACCCAATGGCGCCTGAAACCGTTGCACAGGTTAAAAACTACAATCCGGACCGGGTTATTCTTCTTCCGCTTTACCCCCAATTCTCAACTACCACTACCGCATCTTCCTTTAGAAACTGGTCAGTGAATGCAGCCAGTCTGGGGCTTAACCAACCTATAATAAAGATTTGTTGCTATCATAGTGACCCTAACTTCATAGGTGCCTATGCTGACTTAACTCTTAATTACTATAAGCAGGCCTTGAAGCATGGTAAGCCCCGCATATTATTTTCTGCCCATGGTATCCCTTTGAATCGGATCGAGAAAGGTGATCCATATCAGTGGCAGGTCGAGAGAACTGTTGAGGCGGTTATTGCTAAAATGGGGATTGATGATCCGGATTATGCGATCTGTTATCAAAGCCGGGTTGGGCCGCTTAAGTGGTTGCAACCCAGTACCGAGCATGAGCTGAAAAGAACTGTGCACGATGGGATGCCCATTGTTTTGGTTCCGATTAGTTTTGTTTCAGAACACTCTGAAACCCTGGTAGAGCTTGATATACAGTATAAAGACTTAGTTGAAAGTCTGGGAGGTAAGCACTATTTTCGGGTGCCGACAGTACAGACTCATCCTCAATTTATCAAAGGCTTGGCGCTATTGTGTCAGCAAGCGACAGATAGTAAATGCGAGATGAATCTTGAATGCTGTAAGAGAATGGTACCCGCGGCCGGACTTGAACCGGCAAGAGCGATAAAGCTCCACGGATTTTAAGTCCGTTATGTCTACCAATTCCATCACGCGGGCGACATAGGCACGATTATGCATATACCTTGCATTTATGCAATCATTTTTCGCAAATTGCGCAGGTCATTATGGGTTTTTTCTAAGTCTAATTTTAACATTATTTAACTTTTTGTAGAGGGATTTGTAAGGTACCATGCGCATATGTAATTAATCCGGATAAGCTTATGATAACTGATTTAGCCTTAA
>Ga0206948_1001_pt1 | contig 194623 bp, 207 predicted proteins | sample Alteio_BWOrgHeat_FD_153236 | JGI IMG/M metagenome (GOLD analysis project Ga0206948, IMG submission 153236) | Enriched cells from forest soil in Barre Woods Harvard Forest LTER site, Petersham, Massachusetts, United States -... | ecosystem: Environmental > Terrestrial > Soil > Temperate forest > O... | reverse complement strand
CCGTCGGGACGCTGCAGCCAAAAGCCCTTTAGGGTTTGAAGGCGAGGCGTCTTCGGCGTGCCGCCAAGACATTAGAAATTTTTGGCGGGTGAATTCTTATTCAGCAAGCCAAAAAAATTTCAAGGTCGCAGGATGAAGGCAAGCCGAACGAAGCCTTACGGGCGTTTAGGGGATTTATAAGGGCCCTCCCTTATATGCCGTTGTTTGCAACATATTGGGCAAGCAATATGTTGCAGCCCCGCGCCGGCTCTAGGCGCAAGATAAATATGGAAAGAAAAAAAAGATATTCGGAAGGTCCACGATGACATGGAAAGAAAAACTAATGCATGCTCGGCCTATGCTTTAGCCTTCTCTTTCGCTTTCGCTTTTGCAGCAGCCTTAGCGGCAGCTTTTGCAGCTATCCTTGCAGCCGGCTTTATGTAAGTAACTACAGCAGGAGCTTCCTCAATTGAAGCAACTTTTTCTCTATTGCAAATCGCTTTAGCATATTTAGTAACAAGGCGTAGAGCCACTGCATAGTTATTAAGGTTCTTGGAAACAGCAACAAAGCGAGCTGTTGGCTTAGCAACAAAGCTCTTCACTCTGCTAAAATTCATAACGTTGTCCGCAGGATTGAGGGAACAGCTTAAAATGCTGAGCGTGTAGACTTTAACGTAACGGCCTTTTTTAGGACCTTCTACAAAAAACTCGAGTGCTGGGTTGTCCCCCGTCAGGTCTGGCGTCAGTCCCGTTTGATTCGGCGCAATATACAAGCCAGAACTTGGAGCATTTTTGTCCCGAACAAGCAAGCCAGTAGGACCATCATTGGTCATCGTTAACTGACATGCGTTCAATGTTAAGCCAATGCAACATGCTACAGAAACCACCAAATTTTTCATCTTATTCATACCGCAAACTCCCTATTATGCGTGTACCTACCACATCTCAACCACAGAGATGCATCTCATAGAGTACGCTAGCAAATAGAGAATTTGCGATGCAAGAGTTTGATAGCATAAAAGCCATCATGCGTATAATTACTTCTTTTTTGAAGCCTTAGCCTTAACCGTCGTTTTTGCTTTTTGCTTAGATTTAGCTTTAGTCGTCGTCCGCTTTTTCACGGGAGTAGACTTTGTTTTTGATACAGTTTTTTTAGCAGTTCTCTTTTTAGGTATCGTCTTTTTTTTAACTGTTGTGGTCTTGGTTGTCGTTTTTGTTGTTGGTTTGGCTTTTACTTTTGGTTTGGCCTTGGTTTTAGGCTTAGCCTTAGTTTTTGTTTTTGATTTCTTTTTAGAAAGACCTGCCTCTGACATGCTTATTGCAATTGCTTGATCACGATTCTTTACAATAGGTCCTTTTTTAGAACCTGAATGCAATTCGCCTTTACTAAACTTTTCCATCTCATGCTTAACTCTTGTTCTTTTAGTTTGTTTTGGAGCTGTTCTTTTTAATTTTGGCATAATAAACCCTTTCAATATTAATTATCCCAATTATTAAATATGCAGGGACACTTACCGCATCCCTGCATCCATCATTAACAAAACAACAAAGGCTTTAGTACTTACCACCGCGCTCTCCGCCTTTGTTACCTTCATTCTTGTGACCACGGCCTTCTTCCCTTGTGCCGCGTCCTTCTTCTTTGCTACCACGCTCTTGGCCTCTTCCTTGTTCTTCTTTATGACCACCGCGTTCTTCGCCGCCCATTTCACCGCGTGCGCCACCTTTTTCTTCATACGCAGTATTGCTGCGCTCTTTGCCGGTATTGCCACCTTCATTTTTCTGGCCACGACCTTCTTCCATTCTGCCGCGTCCTTCTTCTCTGCCGCCACGTTCCTGGCCTTTTCCTTCTTTGCTACCACGCTCGCCACCTTTGTCATCACATTTACAGCCCTCTTTGCCGTGCATGCACACATCAGTACGCTCGTATTCACCATTCATTTTCTTCATAACAACTCCTTTTTTTTAGCCTTTCTTTGCCACGGCAAACAAAATTTTTATAGTGGGATCCTCACTCCTTAAATTTTGTCATACCGAAACTCAGTCAAGCTGATTATAATAATGCATGATGGACCACCCACCACTGCTCTTATTTCTCATTAATGCAAAGCAACTCAATTTTGAGATGTCAATGATTTACAATCAACAACATTCATTATTAAATTATCTCACCCTTTAAGCAGCCGGAACCTCTTCACCTGCCAACTCTTCTTCAACAACGGTAAAGCGATCACCATTTTTTTCTGAATGAGTTTTCACAAATTTCTTGATCATAGAAAAATCTAATGTATTATCCCCCTTTTCCATGGAACAAGTATGCATGCTCAGGGTATATTTCACGGTGTCTCCATCAGCCGCAAATTCCAATGCTGGCCATTCGTGCCCGTCCGCATTTTTATTATCTTTTTTAGGCGTCATTGTCCATTCAGTTGCACTTGGTGCAATAGACATTACCTTGCTAGAATTCCTAGGGTCCCAAACCCGTAATGTTGTTAGACCATCATTGGTAATATACAAACGACATGCGTTGAGGCTCATGCTCAGGGCGCATGCTACCAAAACTGCCATTATATTTGTAATCTTCATATTCTTGCCTCCTAAAAGCCCCCATGGCCTGTTAATGATTTTTTTTACTACTCATTCTCTCTTTAATTTTTATTAAAATCACAGCGCACAGTTTTTCATCCGTACGCTGTGATTATATACATTCAATTGCAAACAATTATTCCTGTTCGTTGTCGTCGCCATCCTGCATGTCTTCATCGCTATCGGAATAATCCCCATCATAACGATCTCTCCAAGGATGACCTAAGTCTCTGCCGGTAACACCGCTTACAACATCAGTAGGCGCATCTACACCAACACCAATCACGTCTCCGGTAGCGCCTATTACATCACCTCGTGTCAAATCCACTGCAGCATCGCCAACGCCCTCTACCGCAGTTACCCCGGCATCAGCAACGCCACCGACCGTATCAGTAATAAATCCACCGACTCCTCTATGCTCATCTTCGTCTCGATCTCTCCAACGAGCCGAACAATCAAATGTAGCTACTGCTGCCATGGCAAGCGCTAACACAAACAATTTATTATTCATCTTCATAAACAACTCCTTCATTTTTAGATATGCAGCGCATAAATTTAAAAACTCACGCGCTGCGCGTTTATATAATTCCATACTGTGTTAACTATTAGTTACGTCTATTCCTTCTATGATGACGTCCATCACGATAGTGACCAGAACCTCGGCCATCTTCACCCGTAACGCCACCAACAACGTCTCCTGTAGCGTTTACAACACCACCAACTACGTCAGCAGCCGCATCACCTACGCCACCAACCACATCTTCGGTAGCTTCTCCGACTGTTCTATGCTTATTGCCATTCCTGTCCCTCCAGGTTGCCGAGCAATCAAATGATGCTACCGCCACCAGGGCAAGAGCTAATACAAACAACTTGTTATTCATCTTCATAACGACTCCTTATTTAAAAAAAACGTATTCTACTTATTCTCATTTTTTATAACTTAGTATCCTCGGCGATATTCCCTATGATGACGATTCCTCATGTGCTTACCATGTTTGGTTTTGCCTTTACCAGAATCCATCAGATTATCGACAGTCAACTCAGCTGCAGTAACTGAAGCATCAGCCGCAGCAACATTGCTTCGTTCTGTTTTACCACGAGTAACATCATAAGCAGCTCTCGCCTGATCGGCAGCATCTTTTGCTATCGCAACATATGCTTTTGCTGCATCAATAGAATAAAGCCCTGTTTCTGAAGCAGCATTTGAAGCATTATCAGCAGCTTTTTTAGCTTTATCTACTGCTGCTGCAGAATCAACAACCGCCTGATCATACACTGCTTGATCAACTGCTTTATTTGCTGACATTCTAGCATTAGCAACTGTTTCATCAGCAGTAACTTCAGCTGTATTTACTTTTTTGCGAGCTTGTTTTTTAGTTTTGGCCACTTTTTGACGAGCCGCCTCTCTAGCAGATTGAGATTCCCAAGCTGAGCAATCTGAAACGACCGTGACTATAGCGCAAGCTACAACCATAAACAATACATTATTCATCTTCATAAACTAACTCCTTCGTATTTTTGCCTTGATCAAAGCTTTATAAGGACTTTTAGTGGAACCCTCACTACTAATCCCTCTAGCACTCAGATTCATCCAGGCATGTTTGTTAATATATGACAGACCTTCCGCCATTTCTACTGCCATCGTAGCAAAATATTAATTCATATTGCAATAGTTTTTATTATTTTATTTAACTAAACAACGGATTAATCGATCTGATCAATTGCTCAATGGCGATAAAAATATAGAAATTGGTGATTTTTAGGAAAAAGCCCTGTATATATTAAACAGATACCGGCCACTGAGCCTTTGAACTCAATAACCGGTATCTGAAAAAAAAGAAAAAAAGAAGATTTTTAGCGCCTAAGAACGATTTAAATAGGTGCGTGCTTGAGCATAATAATCAGAACTCAATTCCTCGATGAGCGTCATAAATTGTTGCAATGCAAGCTTATTATTATCGATGCTGAGCCCATCAAGCATTTTATGCAATTGCGCTAGTACTAAGTTCATTGGCAACGCACCATGCTTTATTAAAGCTACAATAAGGTCTTGGCGAAGTACCATAACTTCATTGGATTCCACCAATGTATCCAATCGGACCATAGTTTCTAACGCGTGCTCTACCTCATCTTGAACTAAATAGAATGCACATTGTGTTTGAGCATAGGCAATAACTTTATCACTAATGCGCAACTCAGAATAAAGATCAATCAACAGCGTTAATACTTTATGTTTTTCCGCTTCATCTGATAATGCAAGTATATGCTCAGCAACCGCTGCTGCTTGCAGCAAACGTTTTCCGTTTCTGTAAGATTCAATCGCTTGATAGTAACTTTCGACGGCCCCTTTATGGTCTTTGAATGAAAGGAGTATGTCGCCCTGCAATTGCAATGAAAATGGGGCATCATCAAGAGAATGCGCAAGTAACCGATAGACACCAAGTGCCCGTTCTTTTTCACCGCGGGATATACATTCTGCCAGCTTGAACCATGCAACATTATATTTATCAGTAGGAACATTGTTCATCATTGTCTCAATCCTTCGATCCGCTATCACCCGGTCATCCTGAACATAGTTGAAGGGCTCAGGAATAAACCCGAGGCGTAGACGGATTACTCACTTCATTATTACTCACTCATATTTTGCTTTCAGCTACCTGCCTACCTTACCAGTAAATGAGATGAAAAGACAAGTGAATTATTCAATCCTACTTCGTAGAAGTGTTTTATAGCACCTATAGCAAACATTTATCTGCGCAAAAAACTAAAAAGACGACCTTAAAAAATAGCCTTAACTGTCACGGCTCAAGGCACCGAGAAGCTATCAGAGATCTTTATGGAGATTTGATTTTTGTGGAGCAAGCGCTTAAGGCTTTAATTTTGTATTTTTTTGTTCATTTAAAGACTGGTACCAATCATTTCTTGCAAAAATGATTGGTGCCGGGGGTCGGAATCGAACCAACGACGCAAAGCTCTTCAGGCTTACGCTCTACCACTGAGCTACCCCGGCATATTGTTAAAGAACTCTATGTATGGTACCTGTATGAGCTAATTTGTCAATAAAAAGGGCCATTTTTTTAATGCATTTCTGGATGTTCAAGGGCGCATTGCCAACCTCCTTCTGCTCTGTTACGCTTGAACGAACAAATAGAATACCAATGTATTTTGATCAGTTATTAGGTAAACCATAATGAACGCGATAAAAAACAACCTCGAAACCTTCAAACAAGAACTTAAAGTAGCCCTTGAGCTTGCTACCTCACCCACGCAGCTAGAAGAAGTAAGAATCGCCTTTTTAGGCAGAAACGGCCGCATAGCAACTATCATGAGCGTCATCAAAGATCTTTCGGCTGAGGACAAGCGTACCTTTGGGCCAGAACTAAACGCCTGTAAAGTCTGGGCTGAACTTGCGTTCCAAGAAAAAAAAGAAACGCTCATAAAACAAGAAATTCTGCGCGACACAATGCGCAAGCAACTCTTTGATGTAACCAGTTACAAACCACAAACACTCACCGGCAAGCTCCACATTTACACACAAATTATCCAAGAACTAGAAGATATATTTATCTCCATGGGCTACGACATTGTCGACGGACCTGAAGTGGAAACTGATTATTACAACTTCCAAGCTCTGAATATCCCAGCTGACCATCCTGCGCGTGACATGCAAGACACCTTTTGGCTCGACACACCAGGTATGCTGCTGCGCACACAAACATCTCCAGCTCAAATCCATGCAATGGAAAAACGTGAACTACCGCTGGCAATATTTTCCCCCGGACGAGTCTACCGCTGTGAAGCCACCGATGCTTCGCATGATTTTATGTTCACACAAGCCGAAGGATTATTCATCGATAAAAAAGTTTCTATTGCCAACCTAATGGCCACCGCGCAACAATTTTTACAAAAGTTCTTTGACCGCAAAGATCTTGCTATCCGCGTTAGGCCTGGTTACTTCCCATTTGTGGAGCCAGGATTAGAAATTGACGGCTCATGTCCTTTTTGTGTCGCAGGCTGTTCGATCTGTAAAAAAACAGGCTGGATAGAGCTGCTTGGGGCTGGACTTGTACACCCAAATGTTTTACGCTACTGTGGCATTGACCCAGAAAAATATTCAGGGTTTGCATTTGGCACAGGGTTAGAACGACTTGCCATGATTAAACATGGGATTAATGATATTCGGCTCTTTCATAGCAGTAAAATAGATTTTCTTGATCAGTTTTAAAAGTAATCATGTTATAATAACAAGGAATGATTATGGATATCAAAAAAGCGATTATTCCCGCAGCTGGCCTCGGCACACGTTTTTTACCGTACACCAAGTCTATCCCCAAAGAAATGCTTCCGCTTTTAAATAAACCGGCGATCCAATATATTATTGAAGAAGGTCTAAGTTCCGACATCAGCCAATTTTATATGATCACCAGCAGAGACAAGCAAGCAATCGCTAACCACTTTGATTCTTCACCGGATCTTGAAGCAATGCTCAAAGAACGGAACCAAGACAAACTGCTGAGCAGCGTAGAAAAAATAATTCGTGCCGCACATTTTACCTACATCAGACAATCAGAGCCACTCGGGCTTGGCCACGCGGTCATGATGGCGCGCCACTCAATTGGCAAAGAATATTTTGGTATCTTTTTACCAGACGACATCATCACTGGTCCTTCACCAGCTCTTTCACAATTGATCAAAATTGCCCGCCAAGAAAAGGCAAGCGTCATTGCCGTACAGGAAGTACCCAATGAATGTGTTTCGTCATATGGCATAATTTCGGTCAAAAAACAGATCACTCCAAATTTGTTCCAAGTCGGTCACCTTGTTGAAAAACCTCAACAAAAAGATGCCCCTTCAAATTTGGCGGTCATTGGACGCTATGTACTTTCTCATAAAATCTTTGCTGCACTTGATGAAGTTGGCGCCTATGCCACCTGCGAATTACAATTGACCGATGGCATTACACACATGATGAAAAACAATGAAAAAGTTTTTGCATACAAAGTGCAAGGCACACGGTATGACATCGGCACACCAATTGGTTGGGTTAAAGCAATTATAGGACTTTCACTACAAAATCCACAATTCTCTCCACATATCAAGGCATACTTAAATGACTTTGATGGTATGGATTCTTTTTTGTACAACACCGGTAAAAACATAACCCACACTCTGTAATTACGGGCCGCGCAAGCGGCCTTCCCTTCGCACTTTTCCCCCTTCTTTTAATCAGTTATTGCTATTTGATAATTGACTGCGATAGTATTGTCTTGAATGAGATGCAGATAGTACTTTGATTTTTTTTATAAAATAAGGAGGGAGCAATGAGGATGTTTACGATTTCGATTATGGTTATTTTATTTATTTCCATCATCATCAATACCATGCAAGCATGCCCGACTTGCATCGGCCGGCTTGAAGCAGACACACCACCATTTTTTAGCAATGAATTTGATGAGCATTATCAGATGGTGGACAATGACAAGGCTAACCATGAAGGTGAAGATGACGATGATGTCACCACCAAACCAAGGAGTGGAAAATGAACACCATAAAAATTCTGTGCATTTTTTTACTCACAACACTAGGATCGCTTTATGGTTCGCCGGCATGCATCGATAATAGCTGGCATTTACAAAAAAAATATGATGCCAAGAATTTCCATCCGGTTGAATGCAACTGCCCATGCGAAAAGCAATACAAAATAATGCAGTACCGAGGCAAATGTTGGAAGTGTGAACATTTTCGCGTGCCACAAAAGATTGAAGTAGTTTCTTGCCCACGCCGTGCGCACAAAAAAGATGCCACGCAGAGCTGGTTGAACGAATTCACTTCTTCTTTGTGTAATTCTGCAAAGAAGAGAGCGCAAGATCAAACTTGCCAAGCATGCGTATGGAATCAGGAAAGATAATTAAAACTACGTGCCCTTTCAGCAAGAGCATGCCCGCACTCGCCACCCCAACGTTTCAGATAATCAATAAATAATCGCAATTTTCATCTTCAAATACTATCATACAATCGCAATATCGTAAATAGTTTATGCGCATTGTTGACTTATAGAAATTAATTCCTGTAGGCTGGTTATTAGAAATGGCGATAGCCCGGCGAAGCTGCAGTGAAGTAGCTGCAAGCGAAGAGGGGTGGTGCTTGTACTCTGCAATGTGTAGAGTAGGGCCTGCTATACAGTTAATAATAAAGAGGTTCTCTTATGAATATGAAGAAAAAGATACTCATAAAAAGAATGATACTTGTGGCTGCAGCTGTGGCGATGCTGGTAGCGCCGCGGTTAGAGGCAATGCAAGCCCTGAACGAGATGGAAAAAATGGCTCAAGCTGAAAATGAGAAAATGCTCAAAGCTCTGGCTGAAAAAGATAGTAAAGCTCAAGCGCGGGCTCATGATGCGCTAGAAAAAATCCAGCAAAAAAGGCTAAGCGTTTATACAGAGGCAATGAAGCAGGCGATACAAAAAAAGGATGCTTTTGCATTAAAATTCAGTCACGAGGAGCAACAAAAAATACAACAGGAAAGAATAGCCGCCGCTGAAAAAGCGGGCATGGAAAAGGTAAAAAGTGCGCTAGAAACAGAAAAACGCGCACAAGTAAATCAAGCCAATAAAGCAGCAGAGGCAATGGCACGAGCTGGGGCGAAGGATATAACGTTGACTGGCGAAATATTTACCGGAAAAAGTGGGCATGCAGCAACTACAAAACCAACAGGTATAAAGACCGGCTTCGATGTGAAATCACCCCTTCCAGATAAGGAACAATTAGCAAAAAAAGAACAACTAAAGCTAGATGCATTAAACGCACTAAAAAAGAGAAAAAATCTGAAAATAGCTACTAGCGTCGGGGTGACATCAGCAGCAGCCGGATTGACGTATGGCGGTATAAAGCTCTTCGGAGGCAGCGCAACACCGTCAGCATCAGTAACCTGTAACGGTGGTACGGTGACAAATGGTGTCTGTGTTTGCACAAGTCCTATGACGTTAGTTGATGGGACCTGTACCGCGCCAGCGCCAACGCCGCCAGTAACCTGTAACGGTGGCACCGTAACTAACGGAGTCTGTGTTTGCCCAAGTCCTATGACGTTAGTTGATGGGACCTGTACCGCGCCAGCGCCAACGCCGCCAGTAACCTGTAACGGTGGCACCGTAACTAACGGAGTCTGTGTTTGCCCAAGTCCTATGACGTTAGTTGATGGGACCTGTACCGCGCCAGCGCCAACGCCGCCAGTAACCTGTAACGGTGGCACCGTAACTAACGGAGTCTGTGTTTGCCCAAGTCCTATGACGTTAGTTGATGCGACCGGTACTTGTCAATGCCCAACCGGTCAAGAAAAAGATACAAACGATGCGACCAAATGTGTGCCAGCATGCCCAACCGGTCAAAAAAAGGATGCGACCGGTACCTGTCAATGCCCAACCGGTCAAGAAAAAGATGCGAACGATGCGACCAAGTGTGTGCCAGCATGCCCAACTGGTCAAAAAAAGGATGCGACCGGTACCTGTCAATGCCCAACCGGTCAAGAAAAAGATGCAAACGATGCGACCAAGTGTGTGCCAGCATGCCCAACCGGTCAAAAAAAGGATGCGACCGGTACTTGTCAATGCCCAACCGGTCAAGAAAAAGATACAAACGATGCGACCAAATGTGTGCCAGCATGCCCAACCGGTCAAAAAAAGGATGCGACCGGTACCTGTCAATGCCCAACCGGTCAAGAAAAAGATGCGAACGATGCGACCAAGTGTGTGCCAGCATGCCCAACTGGTCAAAAAAAGGATGCGACCGGTACCTGTCAATGCCCAGACGGTCAAGAAAAAGATACGAACGACGCGACCAAGTGTGTGCCAGCATGCCCAACCGGTCAAAAAAAGGATGCGACCGGTACCTGTCAATGCCCAACCGGTCAAGAAAAAGATGCGAACGATGCGACCAAGTGTGTGCCAGCATGCCCAACTGGTCAAAAAAAGGATGCGACCGGTACCTGTCAATGCCCAGACGGTCAAGAAAAAGATACGAACGACGCGACCAAGTGTGTGCCAGCATGCCCAACCGGTCAAAAAAAGGATGCGAACGATGCGACCAAGTGTGTGTGTAGTGATTCTGCTATGGTAATGAATGCGGGTCATTGTGAATATGGTGGATGCACGGATGGGACATCGTCTGAGCGTGTTTTTTTGAGTAAAGAACTTGATTATTTGATAGATGGACTTCATTTGAAAGATGGAATGGGTTTTGGTCCTATCAGTATACCTGGTTGTCCAAGTTGGAAAGTAAAAAGCACTCTCAACGGGCCTATGCCTGTTATACCTGCCTCTATGAGAGCAACAATTCTCAATGACCTACTGACTAAGAAGATATCTACCTTTTCAATAGGTGGGTTGAGTGTGACAATAACGGACTTGAACGCAAACATTTTTATACCAATTAATGATTAACTAAAGATGCTGGTTAAAAAGAGATAGGTTGATCTGATTGGAGAAAACGAGCAGACTTTTTTTTACTAACACAGAAAATATCAACGCAAAGCGCGTGCAAAAAAACCTTGCATGCGCTTTGTAGAGAAATTAAGACTTACCCGCATAGCGCATCAAAAACGACACCACACTGTCCTGATTTAATGAAATTGAACTAATACCTAACTCCATCAAAAACTCTGCAATTTCAGGATAGTCTGATGGAGCCTGCCCACAAATACCAATGTAACGGTTGCTTGCTCGTGCACCCTCAACGGCTAACGCCATCATTTTTTTGACTGCCAGGTCCCGCTCGTCAAAAATGTCTGCTAGCAATTGTGAATCACGATCAACACCCAGCGTCAGTTGCGTTAAATCATTCGAACCTATGGAAAACCCATCAAACAGAGCGCTAAATTCTTTGATCAACAGCACGTTAGAAGGAATTTCTACCATCATAATAATCTCTAAGCCATTATCACCTCTTACAAGGCCATGGCGTGCCATTTCAGCGAGCACCCTGCGCCCTTCTTCAACGGTACGTACAAACGGGACCATGATGGTCATGTTCACCAAGCCCATTTCATTGCGAACTTTTTTAAGCGCTGCACATTCAAGCGCAAAAGCCTCCCGGTACCGCTCGTTATAATAACGGGATGCACCACGCAAACCGATCATCGGGTTTTCTTCTTCTGGTTCAAAATAAATACCACCGACAAGGTTACGGTACTCATTACTTTTAAAATCGGAAAGCCGAACAATAACTTTTTTTGGATAAAAGGCAGCAACGATCATGCCGACCCCTTGTGCCAGGCGATCAATGAAAAAATCTTTTTTACTTGCGTAGCCTGCTGTTATTGCATCAATTTCTTTGACAACCGCTTGATCAGTAACTAATTCCGGGTGCACCAACGCCATAGGATGTATTTTAATCTCATTGCTAATGATAAATTCAAGCCGTGCAAGACCAACACCGGCGACCGGTAATTGCGCCACCATAAAAGCCGTTTCTGGGTCCGCTATGTTAACCATGATATCAACCGGTAATTTTGGAATAGTCGCAAACCGAACTTCTGTCGATTCAAACGGGATTGCTCCTGCATACACGTAGCCAGTTTTGCCACGGCTACAATCGAGCGTAATGGTTTGGCCGTCCTTGATAGCTGTCGTTGCAGTCTGCGTACCAACAAGAGCGGGTATGCCAAGCTCTCGACTAACAATCGCTGCATGGCACGTACGGCCACCACGGTCAGTGATAATGCCCGCTGCACGCTTCATGGCCGGTACCCAATCAGGATCGGTCATCTGGGTTACAATAATGTCTCCCTTTTGCACTTGATCGATATCTTTAGCAGAAGCTATAAGACGCGCTGTACCCGAAACAATTTTTTGCCCGATGCTTTGGCCAGTTATCAGCGCCTGAGGCGCTGATGCTTTAAGATGGTACTGCACAAAACTATCAGTTGAACGCATCGCTTGCACCGTCTCGGGTCGTGCTTGCACAATATAAATTTTGCCATCTATGCCATCTTTTGCCCATTCAACGTCCATCGGGCACCAACTGCCTCTAAGCTTGGTATAGTGCCGGTCGATAGCGAGCACCGCCCGTGCAAGTTGAAGGACTTCTTGATCATTAAGGCAAAAAACTTTTTGCTCTGCTTCTGATACCGAAACTATTTTGACTGGTGCTTGCTCTCGGTTCGCCATGGCGCCAGTAATATTACTCATCATTTTTTTTATCAACCCAACCACAGCGGGTGCATCGGTACCCGCATACACCATCTTATTTTTTTTATCCCCGAGCTGCTTTTTAATAATCGATGCAAAACCTTTTTCCAATGTTGGACTATGAATCAAAAACTCATCAGGAATAACCGAACCTTTTACAATCATTTCCCCAAGGCCATAGGAAGCATTAATCATGACTACATCTTTAAATCCTGTTTCTGTGTCGACAGAAAAGGCAACACCCGAGCATGCTAGATCTGAGCGGATCATTTTTTGCACTGCAATAGAAAGTGCTACTTTAAAATGGTCAAAGCCATGCTCAACCCGATACGCAATAGCACGGTCGGTAAAAAGTGAGGCCATACACTGTATGCAACTTTTTAAAAGCGCATCGTTGCCATGAATATTTAAATAGGTTTCCTGTTGACCGGCAAATGAAGCGCCCGGCAAATCTTCTGCAGTAGCGGAAGAACGAACCGCAACATCGCAGTCAGCCACGCCATAATGGACCGATAGCTCATGGTATGCTTGAACTATTTCTTGCGCCAAATCTTTCGGCATTACGCCGCCCTCAATGGCTGCGCGAACAGCACTGCCAACTTTTTCAAGATTATGAAGGTCCTCAACATTAGTAAGACCCGCCATAATTTTTTTAAGTTCATCTACCAGATTATTCTGCTCTAAAAAATACCAATATGCCTGAGCGGTAATGGCAAATCCGGTTGGTACGATAACCCCTTTTCCGCTCAAGTCGGCAATCATTTGCCCGATTGAAGCGGTTTTGCCGCCAACGGTTGGCACGTCGGTAAGACGAATGTCTTCAAATTTTTTAATATACTTCATGGCGATACTGTACCAACAGGCGCCAGCACTCTGCAAGAGTTTTGCTAAATTCACCAAAAACATAGTTGATTTTGCCTATACCTTGATACAACTTTTCATAGAGTAAAAAATCACTTCCTACAATGAAATTTTTTTCTAGCGACTAGACCACAACGGTTCTACCAAAAAGAGACAACTATGGACATTTAAAAACTAGTTTCATTATGCTGGTAGTAAGTGAGAGCATGAATGATTTATTGTAGGCATAGAACCTCAAGGAGTTGAAGAATGAAAATGTCGAAAAAAATGGCGGGAGCAATCATTGCAATTGCTCTGGTAATGGCAGGCTTATGCGAAAAAGAATTGATAGCAGGCCAAGAATCTCGACAACGGAGACGTCCTAAACAACAGAAACGTGAACAAGAATTTAAAACTCCCAAATCTACATTAAAAAAAACAGGCCAAAAAACAAAAAAATCCAGTCCTGGCCCTGAAATTGATGAAGATTTAGAGGCGGCGCGCAAAGAGGCACGCGATGCAGAAAGATTTTCGGGACTTTCACCAGAAGGTCAAAACCGCGCTCTCTATCATGAAAACATAGAGCCAAAAGCAGCAAAAAAACGACAAAGAAGGCTTAAAGGTTTCCCCGGGGGGACAATAGATCTCGAAGAACTCGAGGAAACAACAGACCCCGAATTAGAAAAAGAAGTAATTCAAGAACCTGCCTACCAAGAAAAAAAAACTCTCAAGCATGGCCCAAAACATGAGAAAAAACTGTTGAATCCCAAAATACCTCATGTACTATTATAAACCCTACTCAATAAAGCATATCCTACCGACATGATGTGTAATGGCGCAATGTCAATAAAAACACGCACAAAAGCATTGCGCATGCACAGGCTCCTGCAAGTTGCCAATGGAATCCGAAAAACCTATACTACATTCTCAGTAAGCAACACCACCTCGATGGCCTGACTCAGAGCCATCAATTCTTATAAAAAAGGCATCTATGAAAAAATATTTAGAATCAACGGTCGTGACCACCGGTCTGGCAATATTTTCCATGCTCTTTGGAGCTGGCAATTTGATGTTTCCTCTGCAAGTTGGTTTGGATTCTGGCGACAAAATTTTTTGGGGACTTTCAGGCTTCATGATCACTGCGGTATTTTTACCAATCATCGGCTTTGTCGGGATGATGTTATTCAACGGCAACTATGAAGCATTTTTTAACCGCCTCGGCAAACCAGTGGGCACCATGCTCACCTGCATATGCATGCTCATTATCGGCCCCGCGCTTGCAATTCCACGCATTACCACCCTTTCGCACACCATGATTGCACCATTTTTGCCCTGGTCATGGCTTTCCGCTATTAACCCAAGTTCTTCATTCGTGTTTGCGCTTATATTTTTGGGAGTTACCTTCATGCTAACCTACCAAAAAGGCCGCATCATCGACATCCTCGGCAAAATAATCGGTCCCCTTTTATTACTTTCACTGTGCATCATCATCATTAAAGGGTTCTTTTCAACCGGCCTTATAAACCATACATCGGCAACTGCTGGCACCGTCTTTATCAACAACCTACAGCGCGGTTATGAGACCCTTGATCTGCTTGCCGCATTATTTTTTTCATCAATTGTTTTGAGCGTACTCAAAAATAAGATTGGCAAGCAAACCCAGTTCAACCCACACCAACTTGCGATCATCGGGCTTAAGGCCGGCATGGTTGGTGTTTCACTGCTTGGTCTTGTGTATATCGGCATGGGATTTTTAGGGATGTATCATGGCGCAGGCCTAGAAAACGCGGGCAATCAAGGAGAACTTTTTAGAGATATTTCATTTCGTGTGCTTGGCGCACATGGTGCTTTTGTGATCGCAACGGCAGTTTTAATGGCATGTCTTTCTATGTCGATTGCACTCGCTGCTGTTGTTGCTGATTATTTGCACAACGAAGTTTTCCAGAAAAAGATCAGCTACTTCGGATCTTTAATCATCGTACTGCTTGCCTGTGTGCCACTCAGCACTGCCGGCTTGACACGCATTGCAGAACTGACCAGCGGCATCATAATCTATGTTGGCTACCCGGTCCTTATTACCCTGACATTGGCTAACATTGCATACAAATTACTCGGTGTAAAAATGGTTAAAATCCCGGTAGCGGTTACCTTTGTTGTCGCGTTGGCAAGTTATCTGTGGTAAAACTTCTAGCTTGCAAGCGTTTCAAGCGGCACTGCAGCCTGAAAAAGCGCAGGATTCACATCAACCCCACAACTGGCTTGCGCCAATGTATCTTTGCGTTTTTTGCATGCCATAACAAAACCATGGAATAACGGGTTTGGTTTGCCAAACCGACTGGTAAACTCAGGATGCGCTTGTGTTGCTATAAAAAATGGATGATTCGGTAATTCCAAAAATTCCATCAGCTTGGTGCCATCAACCCGTTCATGATAGCCAGAAAAGACCAGCCCCGCTTTTTCCAGAACTGGAACAAACAACGGATTAACTTCATACCGATGGCGGTGCCGCTCAGCAACTGTTGCATCTTCACCAAGCCATTGAGCTTGATTGTACCATGCATATACGGCACTTCCTTTTTTGAGCGTCGCTTTATAGGCACCTAACCGCATGGAGCCACCAAAATTCCCTTGTTCAAGCAGTTGTTTTTGCACCGCAAGAATATCAATAATCGGGTACAACGTTTCCGGATCAACTTCCGTGGTATGTGCTCCCTGCAAACCGCATACATTGCGCGCAAATTCAACCGCTGCAAGTTGCATGCCATAACAGAGTCCAAGGTAAGGAATGTTCTTTTTGCGTGCACAGGCAATCGTATTTATTTTGCCTTCAACCCCTGTCTGACCAAACCCACCCGGAACGATAATGCCATCGTATACTTCTAGTCCCTGCGCACAACCGTCTAAAGTTTGTAGAGCGCTCGCGTCAATCCAGCTAATAGAAAGGCCAAGTTCATTTGCTGCACAAGCATGAATCAATGCCTGTTGAATGCTCACATAACTGTCCACTAACGTATAATCACCAGTCGCCAAATATTTACCAACAATGGCCACACGAAGAGTTTCTTTTGGTGCTTTTATGACATTTACCAGCTGTTGCCAGCGGGACCAATCTGGTTCTCTTTTTGGCTCTAAACCAATTCTGCTGAGCACCTTTTTACCGATGCCTGCATCTTCAAGGTCGAGTGGTATTTGATAAATGGTTTCAATGTCTGGAGCTGCAATAACACAATCCGATTCAACATTGGCATACAATTCTATGATCCGCTTGCGCTGATCATCAATGGCATATTTTGACCGGCACACAATAAAGTCGGGCGATATACCTTCTTCATTGAGCAATTTAACTGCTTGTTGCGCTGGTTTTGTTTTCATTTCTCCGATGTGTTCAGGTACCGGTAAGTAGACTACTAAAACGTAGGCAACGTGCCCTTTCCCTAACTGGCGCTCGAGTGCTCTTACCGCAAATAAAAATGGTTTATTTTCATAATCGCCAACGGTGCCACCAATTTCAATAATAGCGACTTCATAGCCATCGGCAGCGAGCTTGATTCTTCGTATAATTTCATCGGGGATATGGGGAATAAACTTAACATCCTGGCCATCATATTCACCACGACGTTCGCGGTCGATAACGGTTTTGTAAATTTGACCGGTGGTGATGTTATTGTGTTTGGGAATATCAAGGTCCATAAAACGTTCGTAGGTGCCCAGGTCTTGGTCTATTTCACCGCCATCCTTGGTCACCCAAACCTCACCATGCATGGTTGGACGCATAGTACCCGCATCATAATTAAGATACGGGTCAACTTTTATAAGCGTTGTTCTATAACCGTACTCTTGTATAATTTTACCAAGCGATGCAGTGGTCACACCCTTACCAACACCAGAAATTACACCACCAACAACTACAACAAATTTTGTTTGTATCACATCTTCCTCTTTGTACGTCGTGCTTTATGCCCAACAGGTAAAACTGTTCTTAACTCTTTGGGTGTTGCGTCAATGCTTGTAGTAAGCCTTGCTGCAGCGTCAATAATTTTTCTTGATTTGCACCAAGCGTACTTTGATTAGAAAGCGTAGAAAGTAGCGCATTATACAGTTTAGGTAGCGGCGTAAATGCGTTGAGCTTACTCATCTGCAAATGTTGTGTGGCCTGCATCATGTTTTGATTAGTAATAATAGTATTCATAAGCTCCCCATGAACTTTTATACTTTCTTCCTGTTTTCTAACTATACGGTCTTGCTGATGCACGATCGTTCTCTGGTTGGAATAAAGACCACACAGCAAAGCACATCCAAAACAAACAGCGGCAGTTTTTACCGTCCAAGCAAGCATATTTTTTAATGAATTTTGTTTTGCAACTAAAGTCGCATTCAGAACTGCCTGCGCTTCGTTTTGATTAAGCAAAGCACTTGTGTTTGGCTTAGCCTGCTCTTCATTCAGGAGTGGGCTTGCGCTCGGCTTAATAATTACTTGCTGCGGAATTTGATTAAAGATCACGTGCGGTGTTGGCTGCATTGCCTCCATAGCAGAAAGCTGCACAGTAAATCCGAGACCCACAACAACCAACATTCTTTGCGTCATAACGGTGTTCATGCGTATATCCTTTTAATTAAACGCTTTCAACCTATTACCTTACTTATTTAAAATATCCCTTATTGTACACATTTTTACGTGCTATAAAAGTAATCCTGCTATCATAGCGGAAAGCAAATTCGATAAAGCTCCTCCTAGCACAGCATATAAACCAAGTTCGGTCAACCAGCCACGCCGTTCTGGTACAAGCGCACCAATGCCGCCGATCTGAATACCAATGCAAGAAAAGTTAGAAAATCCGCACAACGCATAGGTCATAATAGTAAGCATGCGGTCAGAAACATGAAGGTTCACCAAATCCCCGTATGCAATAAGCTCATTGACCGCAACTTTGGTCCCCAGCAGCTGCCCTGCAAGCAAAGCTTCCCGTCCGGTAAAGCCAAGCAGATAACCAAATGGTGCAAACAGATACGCAAAAATAAGATCGATGCTCAGCGAGGGTAGTTGTAACCCAGAACCTACTCCAGTCAGCACAGCATTAATACAATCAGATGCAGTACCTAAGAAAAAATTAACCAAACCCAAAAATGCTAAGAAAGCGATTAACATAGCACCAACATTAATGGCAAGATTTAGCCCATCGCAAGTTCCGGTTGCCACCGCATCAAAAGCATTAGTAGTTGTCGGTTCAAGAATCGGCGAGGGTTCGTCCTTCTTATACCCCGAGGGTAACCCGTCTTCGGTCGAACTTGAAGGGGCTGGATACAAAATTTTTGCGATCATAATAGAACCAGGGATCGACATCACACTCGAAGCAAGCATATGCTGCACAGGAACTCCCATTGCCGCAAAGACCGCCATAATGGCACCGCTGATGGTAGCCATACCGCTAACCATGACCACGAGCATTTCTGATTTAGTCATATGCTTGAGATAGTTACGAATTAAAAGTGGCGCTTCTGTTTGTCCCAAAAAGCTATTTGCTGCCGCACACAATGTTTCTGGACCAGACGTACGCAGCAAAGGACGCAACACAATATTCATCCCGGCAACCACATACTGAATAATTTTCCAATGAAAGAGCAAGGCGGTAAGAGCACCAAAAAAAATAATAATTGGAAGCACTTTGATCGCAAAAATAAAGCCCCACGGACCGCTTGGGTCTGCCAGAGAACCAAAAACAAAACGAATGCCATCGTCAGCAAATTTATAAAGCCGTCCGATGCCTGCAGCACAGGTCGCTACTACTTCTTGCCCTACCCATGTTTTAAGAACCAGGAAGGCAATCACCAATTGCACCAAAAGTGCATGGAAAATAAGTAGGCCAGAAATATGGGAGCGTTTTTTGGAAAATAATACCGCAATAGCAAGAATCACGGCGATGCCAAGAATGTTTAAGTAACGGTTATATTCAAGAAAATAATTTAAAAATTGCATGGGAAAATCCTTTTTATTCCGTGCGTCCCGCCGTGCCCACCACCGTGTCCGCCGTAGCTTTATGCGTAGGCTGGATAGCTCACAGAGCGACGGAGGGAGTGTCCCGCCGAAGCCGGAGGCATAGGAGGATGTATCGAGGGATCGACCTTGAAAAACAAAAATTGTGTTTATTACTATTTTTTGAGAGCTAAAACATGTTCCTTGCGTTGTCTGAGCTCTTGGTCGCGCAATGCATCAATAATTTCATCTAGATAGCCCGTCATCACAATATCAAGTTTTTTAAGCGTAAGCTCAACCTGATGGTCAGTGACCCGGTTCTGAGGATAATTATAGGTACGCACTTTTTCTGAACGGGTACCACCACCAACTTGCGCCTTGCGCTCCAAACTCATGCGCGCATCAGCCTGCTCAACACGAGCAGCAAGTATGCGTGATGAAAGAATCTTCAAGGCCTTCGCCTTGTTTTTGTGCTGAGAGCGCTCATCCTGGCAGGAAACTACAACACCGGTTGGGATATGAGTAATACGCACCGCAGAGTCAGTCGTGTTCACATGCTGGCCACCGGCACCACTGGCACGGAACACATCGATGCGCAAATCTGAAGGAACAATGGTCACGTCGACTTCTTGCGCTTCTGGCAGCACTGCCACCGTTGCGGTGGAAGTATGGATGCGGCCTGAGGCTTCTGTTTCAGGAACCCGTTGAACACGATGCACGCCGGATTCATGTTTTAAGTAGCCATAGACGTCCTGCCCTTTGATATACAACACCACTTCACGAAAGCCACCCAACTCAGTAGTACTAGAACTTTCTACCGATGCCTTCCAACCCTGCCTGAGGGCATAGTTGGTATACATTTTGAGCAAATCAGCAGCAAATAATGCCGCTTCTTTACCGCCTGCACCGGAGCGAATTTCTAAAAATACTGAACGATTGTCATGTTCATTGGGAGGATATAAAAGATTATCAAGTTCACGTGCTGCTTGCGCATGCTCGCGCTCAAGCCCTTCAACTTCTTCTTGGAACATCTGTTTGAGCTCGGGGTCTTCAGTCGCCTCCAGCTGTTTGCGGGAATCGGCAAGTTGTTGCTCAAAAAAAAGAGCTTTTTTGTGTGAACGCAAAAGCTCTGATATTCGTGAAAGTTCTTTTTGGAACTCGTTCCGTTTGGAACTTTCCAAAGATGAGCTGCCCAGTTGATTGGTCAGCTCATCATGACGTTGTTGTAACTCATCCCATTTTGTGGTCATAGGGACTTGCCGTTAGTTCTTTTTAGCGTACTTAGCGTTGTATTTTTCAATTCTACCCGCAGTATCAACAAACTTTTGATCGCCGGTATAAAATGGATGGCACGCTGAGCACAAAGTTACTCTGATGTCTGTCACTGTTGAAAGTGTTGGGTAAGAGTGGCCGCATGAGCAACGAGCAACAACTTCATGAAGTTCTGGGTGAATTCCTGGTTTCATATGATAATCCCTTAATAATGCGTGGTTATATAACGTACAAAACCCTCATAATCAAGGGTTTCTATGCCTCTAGTATCGAATAATTTGGGACGTTTGTAAAGGTGGGTCAACCAGAGCTTCTATTGCCAGCCTAAGCAGTCAGCTTCCCCTGGCTACCGCAAGAAAGGAACGACCGAAGGGTAAACAGGCAAAAAAGCTCAAAACCGCCAAAAAAAGAGGAAACATTACTAAAAATGAACCTCTATTGGCAATCGGCTGAACAAGAATCTGTTTGGCTTACATACGCAACAACGGACTCCTGCCCTGGTAAAAGCGCCTTAATTTTGTTAATAAAATAATCCTCGTCGACAATCGCCTCTTTAGTATTCACTGCCACAATATTGCCGCTTTTTAGCAATATTTCAGTATCAAGCAGTTGACCATCCGGACCAAAAGGCCTGATAATTGGTTTGTCCGGGTCGTTGGCATTGTCATCAAAAAACAGAGCAATTACGTTGTCATTTGTTCTGTCGATGGGAAATGGTTTGCCCCCTGCGGATTGGAAGCCCTGCGACTTCCAGTATGCATAGTCATCCCGTATGGCGTAATTTTTAGGGCCCGGTTCGGCCAAAAAATCAAAAAGCGATTTGTTTGGCACCGTGAGAGCAAGGTTACTTTCCTGGATGTCACCACGGCCAGCGAATTTTATCCCTGTGTTCTTTTCTATCATAGGAACCACTTCGGGCAAATCTTTACCAAACGTGCGCAAATAAAGAGCATAATTTTTTGGATACTGCTTATTAAGCCATGCTACAGTTTTATAAAATGAAGGAAATATTACCATCTCGCCACTACTGAGTATTTTTAACATTTGGTTTTTGTCTTGTTCATAGCGCGCGAACATTTTTGGATACTGCTTAACAAATGCAGAAAATCCTTTTAACTGCTCCGATCTTTTCCTTTTAAATTCTTCACTCGCACGGGGAAATTCCGAATTTTCCAGCGCAAGCTGGTCTGTAACGTAGGCATAATAGGATTGCTCCCGAGTGCCGTCCCATTGTGCAAAGGTAAATTCAGCCAACACCCCATTAACCGTCTCTTCAACATTTTTGTTCTGAACAGCGTCCATGGCGATGATAGTTTTATTGATATCAAAATGCAAAAGCAGTTGTGGCTTTTTTTGTTTGCAAGCGCTTACTTCGTTAGACAAACTCGCTGGCTGTATGGATGACGTTACAAACATAAGAGAGGCAATCGTAATTTTTTTGTACACCGAGACTCCTTTTTTTAATCGGTTGTATGATTATCCTTGCTTTACCATACACCATGAATGGGCGAATGAGCAACTTCCATCTTTAAAAAGAATAAAATTATGGCATTTTTTGGCCTCCTGTCCCCCTTTGCAAATCAATCCAAACTATGGCATCGTTAGTCGTAAGGATTAACCTTATTAGAATTAGGAGTCATATGTCTACTTTCAAAAAACAGCTCTATTTTGCCCTCATTGCCCTTGCAATAACCAGCCATCTCCACGCCATGGCTCCATCCTCCTCGTTAGACCTTGATGCTTTGAATGTTGTAACCTATGAACCCCGCCCCTACCGGAAAACCTCTTATTATGCTCAGGGTGGTTCATTTGCACCAATTGCCGATGCACTTAACCATGGCAACAGAACTAACCTCGATAACACCTACGCTCTAATATCCGGCAAAAACATTGAGCTTTCTTCCACACTGCCAGAAAACTGCTGCGGGACTATCTATCTCAATGTGACGCCCCTCATATGCAGCGCTGAAGATCGAGGCTACCCAATACGTGGCGCCTATGAAATGTACTGCCTTTATAAAGCAGGCGTTATTAGGCAGGGCGTTGGTGTTTCCTATTGCCCACCTAACTACACGCGGGCTACCTTCAATTTTGGGCAAAAAGATGACCAAAAAAACATCAGTGCACTCCTTAATGCCATTGCTGAAAAAAATCCGCAGGCAAAAATAGTTCCCATGGGCATTTGCGCGGGAGCCACCGGAATTTTAAACACGCTGGCAGGATCAAAACTTTCTGAAGCTGCCCAAAAAAATATTACTGCGGTTGTACTCCAATCACCTGCAATCTCAGCGGGCAAAGTTTGGAAAGATATCAGCAACAGTTATTTACCCTGGGGCATGAAATGGTTATTCCCGCTCATTGCGCCACGCTATTACACCAATTGCGGCAACTACAAAGCAGAAAATGATGTTTTGGTATCCTACAAAGAAATTCCCACACATATCAGTTTTATGATCGGCAAACTGGCTCACGATTGGGTTACGCCAACTGAATCAGTGCGAAAAATAGAAACGGCACTCGAGCAGAGCAACCATGCCGTCACGGTGTTTGAATCCGATGACGCCACTATTAGACATGGACATCTTGCTCCAAACGGCCCATTCAAAGCTGCAGTAAAACAATTCTTAGCAAAACAGAAACTCGATCACAACGCACAATAGCAGTAAAAGGTATTACCCTTTTTAGGCTTTCACTTCATTTTGGATGGCAGCTTAATCAGCTCACCATCAACCACAAAAACTCCGTTGCCACAATGATGGATTGTGCGCTGCCTCTTTTTGGATGGAGTGATCCAGGCTTTGACCACCTCAACAATAAAAATATTGTATTTGTTCGCCATCTTTGTATCCACCACCCGACATTCTAAATTCGCATAGCACTCAGCTATCATCGGTGCCCCTACAATCGATGACGCCAATGGAGTAAGCTGAAACTTTTTAAACTTATCTACCTTGGCACCCGTGCAATTGCCAACACCCACAACCTGCTTTGCAAGCTCCACTGTTGGAATATTAATCACACATTCTTTTGTTTTTTTGAGCGTATCAAAGGAATAGTTGCGGTCACTCACCACACATCCTACAAGCGGTGGCACAAAATCGATCATCATATGCCATGACATGGTCATAATATTAGGTTTACCCGCACGCGCGGTAGTGAGCATTACAACCGGTCCCGGCTCTAGCAACTGATACACTTTTGACAACGGCAATACTTTTTTCCCCACCATGACTGACTCCTTTTTATGAGTATACTACCAGCATTATGACATTAGCAGACTAGGTGATGACGAGTACATGATTTTCTTCTTCGATGATACAATCCAGCATCTTTCATTAAATTCATTCAAGAAATTATTTTTTTGATGCCACATCAAAAGTGGACACCGCTCGACAGGCAAAAGGCGAAAGCGCTTCTGCAGTCAAATCTGCCATACCATCCTGCTTGGCTTCGACTTTTAGTTATTTTTATTATGTATGATTCTTGTTCCTCAGTGTCGTATTTCCTCTAGAAGAATTTTTATTGTAGTTGATTCCTGCATAAAAGATGGTAGGATTAATAAAAACCTGAGCAAGTAACGAAATTCTTAGTAATTATTCTGAATTGAAAACATGCTATGTGCCAGGGATCATGAAAAAACTATTTCTTTTAGCGACTTTTGCTATTCACTCTTTTTCGCTAATACTTGCTCTGGAACAATCGATCAAGCAAACACAATCCAGTGCGCCGTCAAAAAGATACAATCTTTTTTTTATCGGGGAAAGTTGCGCCGGTAAAACAACACTCATGCAACACCTGTGCTTACTTAGCGATAAATTTTTTATACCAAAATTTACCACAACCAGAGCTCAGCGCTTGGATGATGACCCAAGTCTTTTTGAATTTGTTACGGTTGAACAGTACCTAAAAAGCCGCGCTGCTCGCGAGTTCATTTTTGAAATCGATGACAATATAACCTATTACGGGTACAAAAAAAATAATTGGCATAGTTGCAACAAACATGCGTTACTATATGGCTCCCCCTATTGTATCGAACAATCCAAAAAAATAGAAAATGCCTTGTTGATACTCATCGAAGCTGACAAAGAAAAAGGATTTGCCGCTCGACAAGACCCCTCAGAAATACAAGAAAAAAGGCGAAAAATAAATAAGCAATTCTCTGAACAGTTTTTTAAGAACAATGATTTTAGACAAAAAATGGACTTCATTCATTACAACACATTTGGAGACCCTACCGCATCCGCAGACCAATTATTGCACGCATTACAGGAACAATTTCTTTATAACTAACCAATTTATTTACCCACTAATTAAACCTAAGGACATTATGTTAAAGCGATATTCTCTTTTTTGTTTGCCCCTCGTAGCATCACTCACAATAGCCTCATATTATTATACGATGGCCAAATCAAGTACCACTCCTGACTTGGATGCCTTCATTTGCATAAGCAGCGAGGATGACATATACAACGTAAAAGGAGGGATAGGTACCTATCTTGCGGTCCTGACCAAAGAAATAAAAAGAATATATCCTCACATGGAAATCCACTGGATTACCAAATCGCATAATGCTTCTGACTTTTCTGAAATAGATGCCTTCGGCATACATCGTCATTACTTAAGTGACACCAATCCTTATCAAGACAAACCCTTTTGCAAACATTTAGAACTTTCAGACTCTGCAGGTAAGGCATTACTTGATCAAGAAGTATTTTTAAATAAAGCTAATGCAAAACTAAGTGAAATTCTTGCTACTCTTAAAGGCAAAAAAGTTGCCATCGAATGCGGTGAATGGGAAGGTATCGCACACCAAGTATTTAGAGTTATCGACAACAAAGATATTTTAAAAGTTGCACGTATTCATACACCATTAGCAGTAACTATGATATCCAACAAACTCCCGGTATCTACAACCAACAAATTGCAGCTGATTCATGAATATGAGACCTTGAATAATGTTGACTGCGTTACTTCATGCACCAATTATATGAAGGTCCTGCTCGTAGAGCATGTACTCGGCGATTGCCAAGCAGCAGACCAAATTCGAGTTATTCCAAACCCCGTAGACAGCAAAAATTATAAACCCGGAACCTGCAGCCGATCCCTTTCTATAGACAAAGTCAATGCCCTGCTCGGGAAAAAATTCCTTACGCAAGACACTTATAATATCTATTTTATAGGAAGTGTTGAAACCAGAAAAGGTGCTGAATTGGCTATGGCCGCTGTAGCAACAATCGCTGCAGAGCTGCCTCAAGCACGCTTTTGCTTTTTTGGACACCATGGTGGCAATGCAAGTAAAAACCTAACGGCAAATACCAAGCTTGCGCCTGAAATTCTCTATGAAAAAATACCCGTTCAATACAGAGATCAAGTCGCCTTTTCAGGTTATGTAGATCATGCTGAATTACCCTCCATTATGGAATCAGGCGACGTTTTCCCTATCATGTATTTGGGAGACAATTTCCCTGGAGCGGTAGCGGAAATTTCGCTCATGGAAAAACCTATTCTTGCGCTGTCTCGTGGTGGCGTCCATGAAATGCTCTGCGACAAAAATGGTGAGCTCGTGGCATACGACCTTGGCACATCACTTAAAGAAGCCCCTGCAAAATTAGCTCAGGGCGTTATAGAGCTGTACCACAATCCACAACAAAGACTAAACATTGGTAGGAATTTAGGGGCTCTTATTCGGGGCAAATATGAACCTGAAAAAATAACACGAGAAATAATCGAATTCTATAGCGATTGCCTGCTTAAAAAGAACTAGCCATGAACATGATGTACAAAGCATTAAGTTCCTTATTGATTGTTGCGTCAGCACAGGCCTGCATCAATGAAACAACACTTGTTGAGGCCACAGAAAAAAGGCTTAATATTTCTGGAATAACCTTGTCACCGTCGATTCACGGCGGTGACAACAAGGTCTTTTTTATAAAAAAACAGGATACGGTTCTGGCGATAGCAAAATGCTATACAAAACGAACCATCCAAGAAGTAGAAAGAATTTATCAACTGTCTGACCTCCTGAGTAAAGAATTACCGATCCCACGCACCCTTGCTATTTTTCTTCACGACCAAACACCGGTGTCGCTACAAATATTTTTACCAGGCCAGCATTATGAAAATTTGAGCATTGAACAACGGGCAGAAGTTGCCAAAAGCATGGCAAAAATGCATACCATTCCATTACAGAGTGCCAATCGAACACTGAACATCAAAGAGTTTGATTACGATGCTCTGCTCAAGCTCTGCCCTAACTTCCCTGAACATGAATACATTAAAAGGCTTTATCAATCACTTGATTTAAACTATTTGAATGGTCTACCACAAGCAGTTATCCATGGTGATTTTTCGGGTTCCAACATACTTTTTCAGAACAATACCATATCTGGAATTATAGACCTTGACCATGCCAGATATTCTTATCGACTCACCGATATTGCTCGAGCCCAGGTATTTTTTGCGTTCAATCAAGATGGAACGCTGCAAGAAAATACAATCAAATATTTTTTGCGGGCGTATGCCGAGCATAATGAATTGTCGTCAGAAGAACTAATAAACTTTTACACGCATTTAAAGATTTTACTCATCAAGATTATTTTAGAGACCTACTACTATGTTGAAGTTAAAAAAGAGGTTTCGCCTGAAATTTTCAAAACCTCGTCTTTTAACAAATCGTGGCAATTATTGCTTAAGATGTTGCATGCACTTGAAGGTAGAAGCACAATAACCTTATAAATCATTTTTTTGGCGCATTACCAAGATCATTAATTACTTTATGTGCAAACGGTGAAAGCATCGTTGCCGTCAAATTTGCCATACAATACCATTGTGCGCCCAAAGAATCCTCCGCCTCCATATCCTGGATCAATGCTTTGTCATCATAAGCAAGAACCATATAGATCATACCAAGATGATGAATTCTGTCTTGTGTATTATCATCCATATGTTGCTCAGCAACCGTGCTGTAGTTGTCAAACAGCTTGCTTGCGTGGGCCTCGACACCGGTTTCTTCGATTATTTCTCGCTCTAACGTTTGCTCAGGAGTCTCACCATGTTCTGGTTTTCCACCAGGCAAATCCAATTTTCCGGTATAGGGTCCTCTGGCTTTTTTTACCAGTAAGATTGAAGCATCCTTTAACAGGATTCCATACACACCCATATGAAACTTATTATTAATCTTAACGTTGCTGTTCATAGACCTCCAAAAAGTTGTTCCCATGCCTAGTCTTACATCGCTTAAAGCAGAACGTACAAAACTCTGGCCACTAACCATATGCTGTGTTGTTTTAATTTCCCGTCGTAGAAGTGTATTACAGTGAGCTTTAAACAATATCATTATTCTTTTTGTTCCGAGTTGTTATATACCGTCGCACTTAAATCAGATAGTGATTGTACTACAAAGAGACCAAAACATGCAATATAATGGCCTCACCTCAACAGAACTCCCTAATTTTTTTGACCATAGGGTTTCAATTTCTGCGTATCAATCGAGGACGCAACATCTTGTATCTGGCACTAAAGCATGAACATTGTTTTTACATTTTCATTGATTTCCTTAACAAGTTTTAATTAGATTCTTTTTTAAGAGCAGATTAATGGAAACTTAATCACACTAAGGAATCGTACATGGCTCATAAAAACACAATTTTGAATCTACCAAAGGATCTTCTTAAAAAAATAAAAAAGACTCGAGAGCCTTCCTTTGTGCAACCGATGCTTGCAACGTTAACCCAAGATTATTTTTCCAGTAAAGAATGGCTCTATGAGCACAAATTTGATGGTGAACGGTGCCTTGCTTTTAAAAAAAATGGGGTAGTGCAACTTCTTTCGCGCAATAAAAAAAATATGAATGTTATCTATCCTGAACTAGTAGCAGCACTCACCAAACAATCAGCTGACAATTTTGTTATCGACGGTGAAATAGTCAGCCATAACAAAAAAGGAGTGTCTGATTTTGAACAACTGCAAGGACGCATGAACCTACGCGATAGTTCCAGTGAAAAACAAAAAAGCATAAAAATCGCCTATTGTATCTTTGACCTTATGTATGTTGATGGATATGATGTTCGCGCACTACCATTAGATGTGCGCAAATCTCTTTTAAAAAAACTCCTCACCTACAACAAAACGCTGGTCTACACCGAACATAAAATTGGTGATGGTATAGCCTACTTTAAACAAGCGTGCAAACTGCATTGGGAAGGACTTATCGCCAAGCGCATTGAAAGTGAATATACCGGTACCCGTTCGCACGATTGGCTCAAATTTAAATGCATCATGAAGCAAGAACTTATTATCGTCGGCTACACAGAACCTAAAGGGTCTAGGGCCTATTTTGGTGCCCTCTTGGTTGGCTATTATAGCAAGGAAAAACTCATGTATGCCGGTAAAGTCGGGACTGGTTATAATGAAGAAACACTGACACTGCTCGGTAAAAAATTAGAAAAATTGGAAGTTAAAAAATGCCCCTTCAGCAACTATGACGGTACATTAACAGGAATTCACTGGGTCAAACCAACTTTAGTAGCAGAATTCCAATTTGCTCAGTGGACTAAAGCTGGCAGGCTTCGTGTTGGGCGCTATAAAGGACTACGAGACGATAAAAATGCAAAAGATGTAGTGAAAGAAACCCCAAAATCTATTGGACCAATAAAAAAATAAGCCTTTTTCTAAAAACCATTGCAAAGCAAAATTCATATAACTAGTATCAATTTTGCTGTAGATTTCCGATAAACAATTTTTATTTTAAGGAGTTCCATCTATGTCAGGAAAAAGAAGATATCATCCTGGTGAAATATGCCCGGAATCTGGCGTATATCTCCTGGTGCATCACAAAGATGTATCTCACAAACAAGAAGACATACCGTTAAGCAAGGGGGAACGGTTCCCGCCATGCCGGCACTGCGAACATCCTATCGAATGGGTACTTCTGAGCGAAGCGTAAAAAATTATGCTGTTTACTTAAATAATAATTATTGTTTTATAACCCATTGGGGTCTTGCTATGTTTAAAGATCGTTTTGATGCTGCTCATCAGTTAGTGCCACTTTTAAAAAAATATAGCGCTAACCCTGATGCTGTTATCCTTGCCGTCCCACGTGGCGGACTCCAACTGGGTTATATCCTTGCCCGTGAACTGCACCTACCTCTTGATGCCGTTTTTACCAAAAAAATTGGGTATCCTACCCAACCTGAATTTGCCATTGGTGCCGTAAGCGCCAAACACATCTATATTTCCCCAGAATTTGCAGATCTCACCGAATTTCGGGAATATATTGAAGAGCAGGCTCTGGCTCTACGCACAACGCTTTTAGAACGGGCCCAGTTATACCGTGGTAACAAACCACCGCTCAATCTCACCAATAAAATTGTTATCATCGTTGATGATGGCGTTGCAACAGGACATACCTTATTAGCAAGCTTAGCGCTCATACAAGAAGACAAACCGCAGAAAATTGTTGTGGCGCTCCCGGTTGCTCCACCTGAAGCTCTCGAACGTTTGCGCGAACACGCAGATGAAGTGGTATGCCTGAGTGCCCCTCAAAATTTTTTAGGTGTCGGGCAATTTTATGAAAATTTTGAACAAGTTGATGATAAAGAAGCGATCCGCTTACTGCATGAGGCAAACCTGTGATAATATTTTCTAATCGTGCTGCTCAGCATATCGCACAACCTATTCAATTACCACGGGGAAAATGCACCATAAAAACTTTTGCTGATGGTGAAATTTTTGTATGCATAGATGAAGATGTCTCCAATAAAAAAGTCTGGGTTATGGCCTCAACGCGACCACCAGCAGACAATCTTATGGAACTCTTTTTTTTACTCGATGCCCTACAACGTTCTGGCGCATCGGTGAATGTATGCATTATCTATTTCGCCTATGCACGGCAAATCCTTGCATCACCAGGCGAAGCAGAAAGTGCTCAAGTAATTTGTAACATATTTAAAAACTTTGACATCAAGCAACTGCTCATCATACATCCTCACACACTGCTTTTGCAGAACTATCTTTCATTCAAGCCAATCTATGATTTAGATTTTTTTTGTGAGCAAGCACGGGATTATGATGCCATTGCGGCACCAGACGAAGGAGCATTTGCCTTTGCACAAAAAGTTGCTCAAACCTGCAACAAGACCCTTATTGCAATCACTAAAACGCGCCATGCTCAAGAGGCGGTTAAAATTATATCAGTGGATGGCCACGTACCCGCTAAAAAAATATTACTTGTTGATGACATGATATCTACAGGCCATACCCTTGTTGCAGCAGCAACCGAGCTAAAAAAACAAGGTGCTCATACAATATCAGCAGCGGCTACGCATGGACTTTTTGCGCCAGGCTCACAAGAACTTATTGAACAAAGCATTCTTAAGCATGTCTACGTCTCTAATACGGTGGCTCAACAATCGCAGGGTAAAATTACCGTGGTCGATATAAGCGCAACGCTTGGTAAAATCATGTCCGAGCACAGCTCACAGTCCTGATGGATAGGTTTCTGGCACTTCACCCTGCACCCATAATGTGGTCTTTTCCAGCGGCTCAACAGCGCGCGTTTTGTCGCAATGAATCACCGCATCAAATTGCTCTGCAAGGTTCGCATAAAAATAATGGCTTGCACGTTCAGTTTCTGGGCGATAGATTACCCCAATGGCCCGCTCAAGTAATTTTTCCGGAACAATTTTTTTGTTGTTTAATATAAGTAAAAAATTAGAAAGTCCTGTTGCATGGAATAATGCTTCATAACTTTCTGGCAATGCTTTACGCACAACCTTACGCTCAACAGGAGCATGCCAATCGTGGGCTGCAGAAACAGTCCCCTCATAGGTAGTAAAACCAACAGATACCGCCTTCTTGCCAAATTGCTCTTTTGCTAATTGGCCAATATTATATTCACCGCGAGCACTCATTTGCGTTGCTTGTGCATTACCAACATGAGAGTTATGTGCCCAAATAATGATTTTTGGCGTTTCTATGCCCTTTAACTGATAATGCTTAATAAGCATGTTGACTGTTTCAAACATATGCGAGTCGCGTAAATTCCAAGTGTTTTCTTCATGAGTAAATAAAGATCGATAGTATTGTTCAGCATTTTTAACTACGCGAGCATTTTGCTCACTATAAAAAGCCTCCTCTGAAGACACCTTCCCTTGCTCAAGCCAATCAAAATTCTGCTCCTGAAGGCGTCTAAGCTGTTCAATAATTTCAGGTGCGCATGACTTTATCACATGAGTAAATACTGCATAGGAATAAAGCTGTGGATCCTGTTTATAATGATCAAAACAGGAATAATTCTGCTTGGCTTGCACTGCCGCTGCTTGCAGATCAATTTTTTCAAGGTAACGCACTATCTCATCAATGGAGCGATAGAGACTATAAATATCAAGACCATAAAAATCAATGGGAGTCGAAAGATTGGTTTGATTATAATTTTTAAGCCATTCTATGGATTCCAGCATAGGCACATTCCGCCACATCCAGGTAGGAAACCGATCAAAAACTGCCAGCGTTTCAGCTGCCTTTGTGTGTCCTGTCGCATGGATATATTTATTAATTTGATATGCATCTGGCCAATCACCTTCGATAGTAACCGCATTGAAGTTTTTTTCAGTAATTAACCGCTGTGTTATATGCGCACGTTTTTCATAAAATTCATGGGTACCATGTGATGCCTCGCCTAACAGCACTATCTGCGCATCGCCAATGTAGTCAAGCAATGAGTCATAATCTGAAGGAAAATTTTTCAGTTCTACCGCTTCAAGACGAATCATATCAATACTTGTTTGGTCCATATCCACCCTTTTTATTATATATCTTTTCAATTCCATAGTACCCACAACAAAAAGCAAATCGCAAGAGCTCTCTGCCAGGACCAAAAACTAGACAACCATATCTTAAAAAAAATAGTATGTTGGAACCATGAAACACAAAACAAACCCAGAATGTGCAGTGCATGCAAAAAAACATTAATGAACCAATAAAGAAAGAGTTAGTATGATTCCCAATAAAAGTTCTGTCCTGATACCCGTTAATAATTTTGCGTTATATGGCGATCTCAATTTAGTGGAAGGCTCGCAGGGTATTGTCGTCTTTGTACATGGCAGTGGCAGTAGTCGCTTTAGTACCCGCAACCAGCTTGTAGCAGAGATGCTCAACAGGGCCTATTTTTCTACCTTGTTATTCGATTTATTAACAGAAGAAGAAGAAAAAATTGATACCTATAGTCAAGAATTTAGATTCAATATTCCTTTATTAGCCGAACGGCTTGTCATAGTTTCAAAATGGCTCAAAAATAATGAAGCTACCTCAGATCAAAAACTTGGCTATTTTGGCGCCAGCACAGGAGCCGCTGCAGCTTTGATCGCGGCAGCGGAGTTACCCAATGATGTTGAAGCGGTGGTTTCCCGAGGAGGCAGACCTGACATGGCGCATCAATATTTGGGCGTTGTGCAAGCCCCAACACTTTTAATTGTCGGCGAATTGGATTATGAAGTTATCCCCTTAAATGAATATGCATACCAACAATTAAGAGGTGAAAAAAAGATACTTATAATCCCTGGGGCCACTCACCTTTTTGAAGAGAGCGGAACACTGGAACTCGCTGCGCAAGCTTCTGCCGATTGGTTTACCACCTATTTGCGGCCAGCTCTGATATAAAATATAAGTTTCATTATGTTTTTTATTGCTTTTACAACTATCGATCAAGTATGTTTTTTAAAAATGTATCCCCTTATAAGGAGAATGAAACATGAATGGTTTATTTACTGATTCAGTGCAAGATTTACTTAATCAAAGTGCGATTATTGCTAATCGCTATCACCATCCAACACTCAAACCACTTCATACACTCAGCGCATGCCTGAATAACGAATTTTGTCTTTCCTTTTTTAATGTTTTTGAAATTCCTGTCGTGCAGCTTGAGCATATTGTTGATAATGAGCTCCATTCACTACCACAAGTGTATGGCGCACAACTTGCTGTTGATGAATCGCTCCATAAATTTCTGCAAGCCTGCAAAGAGGAAGCTGAAGCGCTGGGTGACCAGTACATAAGCCTTGAGCATCTATTTTTGCAATGGGTTTCCACCAACTACTTACCACCATCGATTCGTTCTTTTTTTGAAACGTATGGACTCACTAAAAAAGAGATTCTCAAACAAATGGACCATATCCGGGGCGGAAAAAGTGCGGACAACCAAAACGCAGAAAACCGTTATGAAATTTTAGAAAAATATTGCCAAAATATTACTGCCATGGCCCGCGCTGGCAAGCTCGATCCAGTCATTGGCCGCCATGAAGAAATAAGACGCGTTATACAAATACTTTCTCGCAGAACAAAAAACAACCCTGTCTTAATTGGTGATCCTGGCGTTGGTAAAACCGCCATTGTGGAAGGCATCGCACAACGCATCGCCAACGATGACGTACCAGAAGGTTTGCGCAACAAAAAAATATACTCGCTTGATATGGGACTGCTAATCGCTGGCGCAAAATATCAAGGTGAGTTTGAAAATCGCTTAAAAGGCCTTTTAAAAGAAGTGGAAGAAGGACAAGACAATATCATCCTCTTTATTGATGAACTGCATATGCTCGTCGGTGCTGGTGCTACCGGTGGCGGTATGGATGCTTCGAATCTTTTAAAGCCGGCATTGGCACGCGGCGCATTGCATTGCATCGGTGCGACAACACTTGCTGAATATAAAAAATACATAGAAAAAGATGCCGCATTAGAACGTCGGTTCCAAAAGGTGCTCATTGAAGAACCTTCGGTGGAAGACACTATTTCAATTTTGCGCGGGCTACGAGAAAAATATGAACTCCACCACGGAATACGCATCAAAGACCAAGCACTCGTTGATGCGGTACTTCTTTCCAATAAATATATTCCCGACAGGTTCTTGCCTGACAAAGCAATAGATTTGATCGACGAAGCTGCTTCCATGGTCAAAATGTCTATCGAATCCCAACCGGAAGAAATAGACAAACTTGACCGCAAAATCAGACAACTCGAAATAGAAAAGCTCGCGCTCAAAAAAGAGACCGGCACTGTTATAGAAGCACGTTTGAAGGACCTTGAAAAAGAGCTCGCTGAACTGAAAGAAAAACACAAAACGCTTTATAACCAATGGCAAGCGCAAAAAGCGCCGCTGGAAAAAATCAACAAAATAAAAGAAGAAATCGATGAAGCGAATGTTGCCTACCAGGCAGCAGAGCGCAGAGGCGATTATGAAAAAGCTTCTGAAATCAAATACGGTAAATTGGATGAGTTGGAAAAGAAGTTGGGTAAAGAACAGGAAAAACTAAAAAACCTCGATACAACGCTCGTCAAACAGGAAGTTGATGAACATGACATTGCAACCGTGCTTGCTCGCTGGACAAAAATCCCGGTGGAAAAACTCAAATCATCAGAAACTGAAAAGCTGCTCACCATGGAAACGGTGCTGAAAAATAGAGTCATTGGCCAAGACGAAGCACTGCAAAAAGTTGCGCATGCAATTCAGGTGCACCGCGCTGGGCTTGCTGATCCGAACAAACCGATAGGTTCCTTTTTATTTTTGGGACCGACCGGCGTTGGTAAAACAGAAGTTGCACGGACATTGGCCGACTTTTTGTTCAATGATCCACAAAAAATGATACGCATCGACATGTCAGAATACATGGAAAAACATTCAGTCGCCCGTTTAATTGGCTCCCCTCCCGGCTACATTGGCCATGAAGAAGGTGGGCAACTCACCGAGCAAGTTCGCAGACATCCCTATAGCGTCATCCTATTTGATGAAATAGAAAAAGCGCACGCTGATGTGTTTAATATCTTTTTACAAATCCTTGATGAAGGTCAATTGACTGATGGGCAAGGCAGAACTGTCTCGTTTAAAAACTGCATCATTATTATGACTTCCAATATCGGCTCTGACTTATTGCTCGCAAGCGCGGTTATTGATGATGCGGTTAAAGCGGAAATAGACAAGCAGCTCCATCTGAGGTTTAAGCCAGAATTTTTAAACCGTATTGACGCGATTGTATTCTTTAAGGCTCTCACGCAAGAGGATGTGGAAAAAATTGCGGTCATACAAATCAAAGAGTTTGAAAACCGACTTGCATTAAAACATATAGCTGTAACCGTTACGGAAAATGTACTGAAAACAGTTGCTGAGCGCGGCTATAGCAAAGAGTTTGGCGCACGGCCACTCAAACGAGAAATACAAAATTTTATCTATGTTCCCGTGTCACAATTTTTGCTCAAAAACCCGGATATTAAATCGATTAAACTTGATACGGCAAATGGGGTTTTGGAAATCTTTAGCGAAGATGTGACGGCACCGAAATCACTAAAGGCTGGAAAAGCTAGCAAGTAAATTATACATATCAAATAGAAATGGCGAGACAACTTAATGTCTCGCCATTTTTGTATTCTTAAGCTTGAGTTAAAAACTCAATCCTTTTTTTCTTCTAATTGTTCCATCGATAGCATTTGCACCGGATGACCCTCTTTTTTAAGCGCTTGCTCGACCGTTGCAATCGTTGCACACGGCTTGAAAGCTCCTAATACTTCACATTCCTTAAGCGACTCTTGGTTATCTTGCAAAATAGATTGAATCAATCGACGCTTGCTAAAAGCTGCTATTGCTGCTGCCATAGCTGGGCTGCATTTATTATATTCAAAAAGCGCCTGCTCAATACTGCTTAAAATTATGCACGTCTCCAATTCTTTACCCGCAAGATATTTGACTATCCTAGTTTTTTCCATCAAGTGGTCAAAACCTTCTTTGCTCAAACGCGCAGTTAAGGTTGCAGAATCAGCAATTTTTGCGACAACCTTTTTCTGAAAGACCAAATCAAGATTTCTTTCGTAATAGTCGTTGTTCTTATAAGATGGAATAATAATTACTTTAGTCTGTTCTGGAGCTTGTTGAGCTACTGCGCTACCCATTACTAAACTCAACAATAATAATTTCTTCATCAAAAGCCTTTCATATATGTTTGCTAAAAATTCACCGCCAAACATACTACGCAAATACATATTTACCTACCTTTTAGCAATCCATTTTTCAAACATCCGCACCACTGACCGTTCTTGTGTAGGCAGTGCGTCGGGGGTATTGGCAATCCAACGGAGTTCCTTCGATTCACTATTTTGTACAAAATCCTCATCACTCGCCACTTGCAGCAAGAACCGAACATCATAATGGTCATGAGCTTTTTCGCGGCTATTTTCAGGGATTTGATGAATGTCGATGTCAAAAATGTCGGTCATCACCGGCACAATGTCCATAATGCCCGATTCTTCTTGTGCCTCTTTGATAGCAACTGCCAATACATCGCAATCCCCGTCACAATGGCCGCCGAGCTGGAACCATTTGTCCAATTTTGCATGGTGCATCAAAAGCGCCTTTGATCCATCTTTATTCAATAGCCATGCAGATGCAGTAATATGACCAATTTCCAGTGACCGTTCAAAACATTCCGGATGCTGATTAATGAATGCCATCATTTGTTGCTTGGCAGGAACCTCTTCCTGCGACGGATTGTATTCATTCAACAATCCAATTAATGACGCTCTTTTGTCCGTTACGCTAAACATCTTTTCTTCACTTTCTGTTGATAGGGTATCTTGATTCTTAGCGTACCATGATTTGTTACGGAAAAAAAATTCAGCAAGTTCAACCGTTTCTGGATGGGTATCATTAACGTGTACAGCACGGTATTGTAATCCAAAAAGTCTTCTAATCGCATATTTACACTGAACCATGGTAGCGGTACTTTTTGCCTTCACAACGAAAATTCGCGCCGGCCTTTTAAAGGCTCCTGAAGGGAAATACCATGACACATGTTCATTCATATCGGAGATATACGGATGCGCTATATGCAAAAGATAGCGCGCATCCGCGCGAGTAAGATAGGCATTTTTTTATATTTTATCTTGCCGTAATGGTTAAACAATTGCTCAAGTTCTTGATCTTTACCCTGAGCAATAGGCCATACTACTGCCACAAAACTATGTTTATCTGCCAAACAATAGGCATACGCTTGCTGATCATTTTTAAGCAACGCATTGGATATAACATTCCGCGCATCCAAATCAATCAACATTAAACTTGCCAAAATAAGTAACTTCCTCATGTGCCTGCTCCTAAATTTTACATTATTATAATGATGCCGTTAAAACATCACGATCCTTAAAAAAGAACCCTGCCAACTCAATAGTCTGCCAATGCCAATCATTAATGTGTATCCCCCTAAAATCTAAACCTAACATCGCCCTAATAGCATATTTACAGCTCAGCGCTTTTTTATAAGAACTACATTTAAAGACAAAAATGCGCGCCGGCTTTTCAAATGTTCCAGGTGGGAAATACCTGGCCATATGTTCATCCATATCAACAACATGAGAATGGGCCATAGCGAGCAAATGTGATGCTTGCGCGGGAGTAAAATAAACTTTTTTTTGATATTTTATGCTACCAAACTTTTTAAACAATCGATCAATTTGATAATCTTTGCCTTGAGCAATAGGCCACACCACCGCTACAAAACTATCTTTTTCAGCAAGGCAGTAATCATATGCTGCTTGGTCATTTTCAAGCAAAGCCTGTGCGTCCAGAAAACTGAAAATAAGACTCACCATAACAACTACTTTTTTCATCGCTTCCCCCTACTTATCTATTTTGTTTTTCATCATAAACCAAGAAATCATTTTGATAAAAAAGTTCTGCCGTATCCACTGCAGATATGCCATACGCCCACCATGCCACAGCAATTCTGAATAGGTAGGATACGCATGAATAACTTTATAAAAATCTTTAAACCGAACTTTATAATGCACGCCAAGCTGCAATTCATGAATGAGCTCTCCTGCACGTGCACCAAGAATATGCGCACCAATAATATAACCACGCGCATCGCATATCACTTTGCACAACCCCAACGTCGCATCATCCACCGCACTCCGGTCTATGGTGCTATAAGGAACACAAAATATTTGTATGCGATTACCATGCGCAGCGCGCGCTTCCTGCTCAGTCAGGCCTAGCCGTGCCAGCTCTGGACTGCTGAACGTAACCCAAATTTTTTGTGCATAGTTTACCCGCGTTTTGAAAACGGGAACACAGGCATTACGAGCCGCTATCACTGCTTGATACTCAGCCATATGGCTAAATTGATACGGCCCCACCACATCACCGCATGCATAAATATGGTCAAGTGTGGTTTGCAGTTTATTATTAACGGTTATACCGCGCGACGTACTGTTTACCCCAATCGCTTCCAACCCTAAAGCTTCAACATTAGGACGTCTGCCAACAGCGACCAGTAAACGTGAACAAGTAAAATCTTGCATGCTACCATCAGCAAGCCTGCATACTAACTTTGTGCCATCCACCACCCGTTGCAATGTCATTGATGTTTTAATTTCGATGCCTTGCGCGATCATATGCTGTGCAAGCAAGGCACTCACCTGTTCATCTTCATGGGCAAGTATTTGCATATTCATTTCCAGTACCGTTACTTTGACCCCCAAGCTATTGAGCGCACATGCCATCTCAACGCCAATCGGTCCGCCACCAAGAATCGTCATATCGGCAGGTAACTCTTCAAGCTCAAACAACGTAGAATTTGTTAGATACCTGGTTTGCGCAAGCCCTTCAATAGGCGGTACAAAAGCATGCGACCCGGTAGCGAGTATGCATTTTTTAAAGTGTAACGTGTTGCCATCAACCTTCACAGCATTCAGGTCCACAAAATGTGCATCACCAAAAAAAGTATCAATGCCACTCGAATGCAATGATTCTGGCGTAGTTCCTTGCGCAATGTGAGCACGTGTAGCGCGTACCTGCTCCATAATTTTTGCCGAATCAACAACCCCATCTTTCTGCCCGCCCTGCTGATATGCAGCAAACTTTTTCGCCGCTGCAGCCAAGCCAGCAAGATGAATTAATGTTTTACTGGGGATACAGCCAGTCCACGTACACTCGCCCCCTAACTTATTCTTTTCTATGATAGCCACTGATTTCCCCAGCCCCGCTGCTAGTTTAGCTGCAACCAGTCCGGCTGCCCCACCACCAATCACGATAACATCATAGGTAATCTGCTTCATTCACGCTCCCTCGTTATTAAGCCTCAAACCTGCTTAAAGCTCCCATATTTTTTTATCAACAATGCAACCAGACCAAATGCAAAAAATGCCGCAAAAAGTAGGCCAATTTTCCATGAAAATATTTCCCCCAGTGTGTTAATCTTACCCAACTGCTGACCGGCATACGCATACACAAGGGATGCAGGAATGATGCCCAGCGACGTTGTCCACGCAAAAGTACCAACACTTACCTGTGTCCATGATGCAAGAATATTCACCAAAAAAAAGGGAACTAGTGGTGTACAGCGAATCATCAGCAAATAAAATTTTCCATACGCCGCGACATTTTTATTAAAGAGCACCAACTGTGCACTATATTTTTTTTGGATCGCATTCCCCAATAAATGTCTAAAAAGTAAAAAGGTCAGTGTAGCGCCAACAGTGGCTCCAATATTGATATAGAAAGCGCCCGCAAAAATACCAAATAAAAATCCACCGAGCAAACTCATAAGTCCTGCAATGGGTACTGAAAGCGCCGCAACAAGAATATATGCAGTAATATAAAAAAATACAGAAACCAAATAGTGGCTCCGAGCAAATGCCTGCAATGCATCACGATGTTCTTTCAGTGTTGCCAAATTTATATACTTTTCAATGCCACTGTACCGCAATACAATAAGCGCTGCCACAAGCACACTTCCAATGACAATATTACGGACATATTTCTTTTCCATATAAAAACTTGCTCCACAATTTTAATATTCTTGACTCTCTGCTCATCTATGCAATAGCATTTTTATAAGTGCGCTGCATAGGGATTTGAGAATAATAAAGGTAACGCCTTTGCTAGCAAAATAATTGTGATAAATCGATAATTGGTAAAAATTGTCTAGGGAATTTTTATGAAGCGATGGTTAATATTAATAGTATGTGTAGTTTCTGCCGTAGGACTCACACTTAATTTATTAGTAGGAGAAGTTGTGGAAGTTGCTCAAAGACCTAATATCCCCGACCATGCTCAAGTAGCTACCTTTGCGGGCGGCTGTTTTTGGTGCATGGAACCACCGTTTCAAAAAGCGAGCGGCGTGCTGACCACCGTAGTTGGCTATGCTAACGGAACGGGAGAAAACCCAACCTACCAAGACTATGCGCAAAAAGGATATGTTGAAGCAGTACAAGTGACTTTTGACCCCACAATAATCAGTTACAAACAATTGCTCGATATTTTTTGGCACAACATCAACCCGACCGATGCTGGTGGCCAATTTGTAGACCGTGGGGCTCAATACCGAGCCGCTATTTTTTGTCATAATGATGAACAACGCACGTTGGCGCAAGAATCAAAAGATGCGCTTGCCGCATCAGGCAAGTTCACTCAACCAATTGTCACTGAAATTGCCGCCGCTATAAACTTTTTCCCCGCTGAGGAGTACCATCAGGATTATCACACCAAAAATCCGATCCGCTATAACCACTACCGCTACAACGCGGGCCGCGATGCCTTTTTGACTGCAGCGTGGGGGAAAAAACCTGATACAGAAAAAAAACTTCTAGACGAAGAACTCCGCAAAAAACTCACACCGCTGCAATACACCGTGACGCAACGCAATGGTACCGAGCCAGCTTTTGACAATGCCTACTGGAACAATGAAAAACCAGGCATTTATGTTGATCTGATCTCTGGCGAACCACTATTTAGCTCACGCGACAAATTTGACTCGGGCACCGGGTGGCCAAGCTTTACCAAACCATTAGAACCAAACAATATTGTAGAAAAAGAAGACAAGGGATGGTTTGGATCGCGCACAGAAATTCGCAGCAGAAAAGGAAATGCACATCTTGGACATGTTTTTAAAGACGGCCCACCTCCAACTGGGTTACGTTATTGTATGAATTCAGCGGCACTCAGGTTTGTGCCTGCGCAAGATTTAGAAAAAGAAGGTTTTGGTCAGTATACGAAGTTGTTTTTAAATTAAAAGGAATGTAGATGAAAAAAATAGTATATATCGCAGCAATAATAAGTTTAGGTAGCCATACGGCGCAAGCAACGCGTATGAACGAAGATCAGGAATATACTGATCAACAACAAGACGTGACCTGCGAACAAGAAGTCGCACACCTTTCTCCTCATGAACAAAAACTACTCAAAAAGCAGGAACATGAAGCCAGATTAGCCAAGCGAGCCCAACAACAAGAAGCAAGAGCTCAAAAAAGAGCTCAAATGGCTCACGAGTACCAGATGCTTGTGCGTAAACGCCAAGAAGAAAAGCTCAAAAAAAGAGAAGCTTCGCTCACATCTGCGGAAGATACTGAACAAGAAAGGGAAGCAGAACTGGCGCGCAAGGAAGAACGTGCTGCACAACGCAAAGCAGAAAAACAATCTGCCTTACAACAAAAAAAAGAACTGCGTTTGCAAAAACGAGAAACTGCTCAAACTGAGCAAGAAAAAGAGGCATTGCTACGCGAGCAACGGCTTGAAGCCAGACGGACTGCCCGCGAACAACAAAAAGAACAAGCTAAACTAGAAGCTCAGGAAGCTGCGCAACGCGAACAACAGGAAATAATGCAGCGCAAACAAGCGCGTAAGGATGAACGGCAAGCGCGACAACAAGCAATGAGCCAAGAAAAGCAGCAAGAGAAAGAAAGCAAGCAACAAGAAACTATGCGTTTAAAAGCAGAACGGGAAGCTGTCCGCCAACAAAAACAGCAAGCAAAACTGCAGGCCAAACTCGAACGGGAACAACAAGCGCAGCCAAAGGAACAAGAACAACGTGACCGCGAGCAAGAACGTGCAGAGCGCCAGCAACAAAAGGAACAAGCGAAGTTAGAAAGACAAGCAGCTGCACAACGCAAGCAACAAGAAGCTATGCGCTTGCAAGAAGAACGCCAAGTTGAACGGGAAGCTGTCCGCCAACAAAAACAGCAAGCAAAACTCCAAGCCAAGCTCGAACGTGAACAGCAAGTGGAGTCACAAGAACAAGAGCAAGGTCGTGCAGAGCGCCAGCAACAAAAGGAACAAGCGAAGTTAGAAAGACAAGAAGCTGCACAACGCAAACAGCAAGAAGCTCTGCGCTTGCAAGAAGAACGCCACGCTGAACGGGAAACTGTCCGCCAACAAAAACAGCAAGCAAAACTCCAAGCCAAGCTCGAACGTGAACAGCAAGTGGAGTCACAAGAACAAGAGCAAGATCGTGCAGAGCGTCAGCAGCACAAGGAACAAGCGAAATTAGAAAAACAAGAGGCTACACAACGCAAACAGCAAGAAGCTATGCAGATCAAAGAACAACGGCAAGCTGAACGAAAAGCGATGCGCCAAGAAAAAGAAGAAGATGCTCAGCACAAACAACAGCAAGCTATGCAGCTTAAAAACGCACACAAAGCAGAACAGGAGCTCGTCCGCCAGCACAAAGAAGAAGCCGCACAACGTAAACAACAGCAAGCTATGCAGCTCAAAGAAGAACGCAAAATCGAGCAGGAAGCAACCCGGCAGGAAAAAGAAGAAGCTGCGCAGCGCAAACAGCAAGAGGCAATGCGCCTTAAAGAAAACCGCGAGCAAAAAAAGACAGAACGAGAACAACAAAAAGCGGTAGCCCAACAACAAAAACAAGAAGAAAAACAGGCACAAGAAGCAATAAATCTCGCGGCTAAAATAGAAGCTGAACGCAGACACCAAGAAAAAAGGCAGGCACGGCAAGAGTTCGGAAAACAACAAGCAGCGCAACGTCGCGCACAAAAAGAGCAAACAGAGCTCACCAAACAAGAAGAGAAACAACAAAAAGCAATAGAACGTGAGCAGCAAAAGCAAGCAGCGCAATGCATACTTGATGAGCGTGCCCAACAGAAAGACGAACTCATTGCGCCATTGTTGCAAGCCGCTGAGCAAGGAGACTTTGAGGGTGTTCGCAGTGCGTTGCGTTATGATATTTCTCCTAACGTAAAAGATATGCATGGTAGAACTGCTTTGATGTACGCCGCAGCCAATGGACATTATAAGATTGTTAAGTTGCTTGCACATGTTGGTGCCCGAGTGAATAAAATTGACCACAATGGCCAAACAGCCTTGATGCTTGCCGCTATTGGTGGACATCCTGATGTTGTAGAACTCCTGGTACAAAAAGGTGCTAGAACACAATTAAAAGACAAGCATGGCAACACCGCGTTGGAGCTTGCGCAAGAGGCATGGGAGCCAGGGGATGAGCGCTTGAAGGCAATTGAAGCATTGTTGCAGAAAAATGATGGCAATGAATCGCAAGAGCCGTGTACCGCTGATGAAATGGGCAAGTGGTAAACAATTGATCCCATTGAATTTTAGGGCCACAAAACGTTGCGCATAAATAGCACAAGCCACTCAGCTATCTGGGTGGCTTGTGCTATTTATCACATTCTTACTCCAATCCCCGTTCACCACTTGCCAACTTACGCAGCATATAACTACTCCCCTGCGCATACTGCGCCACTAACTCTTTGTCATGGCAAATAATGAGCATCGTGACGTTAAGCTGCTCAGCAAGCTTAAAAAGAAATTGCATAACAAGCTGTGTATTATCCGTGTCAAGCGTGGCGGTCGGTTCGTCGAGCAATAATAATTTAGTCGGTTTTTGCAGCGCCATTAAAATCGCCAGCAATTGCCGTTGCCCGCCGGAAAGCAAATATGCCGGCTTGTGCAGATCAATGCCTAATGGCGCAATAAGTTCAAGCGTTGCCGATGGCAATGCATGCAAGCCTGGGCATGCTGGCAAATTCGCCAATTGCAAATTTTGCAAAAAACTAAATTGATTCGCAAGCATGCGGTCATACTGCTGTTGCACCGTCTGCACCTGCTGGGTAAATGCGCAGGGCAATGTGTTATTGTGCGCGGTGTACGTTGTGCCATCTAACGTTACTGCACCCTCGAGCAGCGCATCCTTTGCCATATTGCCTTGCAAAATATTAAACAATGTTGATTTACCCACCCCGTTTTGCCCTTGAATAAAGTGGACCCGATTGGGCACAAATTCTGCACAAAGATGATGGAAAAAATAATGGTCATCTGTGGGTTTAAATTTAAAGGAAAGATTCTCAATTTTCATAATTACACTCCTAGATTATCATTGATTGACCGCTGCGGCTGCGTGCGGTAGGTATATACGACAATACATAGCACCAGCAGCGCTTGCACCGCGGTAAAATATTTTAAGTTAAAGCCAACCTTCAAAAGCAGTTGTTGCAATGTAAAATAAGCAAACGTACCAACAATCGGAATTAACAGCGCAATGGGCTTACCGCTGCGCACTATCGCTTTGCCCAAAATGAGTGCCGTGATGCACAATAACGCTTTGCCAAGCCCCATATTAAGCTCAACAAAGTTATTAGATTGTGCAAACAAGTACCCACTCACGCCCGCCAAAGCGTTAGCAAACATGATACCCGTAACAAATACAAACGCGGTGGAAATGCCATAGTTTTTAAAAAACTGCGGATTGTTACCATACACCGCATACGCATAACCAATCTGCGTGCGCAGCACACAATAAATCAACGCGATCACTATGCAACCAAGCAATGCAAGCATCGGTAGTTCCGGATGCTGCGGCATATAATCAATTGCACTGAGCGGATTGCTAGCCCCACTCAACGAGCGATAAGCAGGCGCAATGAACTGATTAATACCATGAAAAAGTCCCGCAGTAATAATGCAGCTCAGAAGATGCGCAAAGTTTCCTTTTTGCGTGAGCAAACTTGAAGTAAGGCCGACGAGCGCACCACCAAACAAACTTGCACAAACCACCATGACCATCATGAGCCCTACTGGCAAACCCGGCATGACAAGCGGAATATACGCACCAAAAATAGCGCCAACCAGATAGGCACTTTCAATACTCAGGTCCGGAACTTTAAGTAGTGCAAAACTGATGTAAGCACCGAGCATGAGCGGTAAGTGAAGCAGCGATTGTTCTACAATAACCAAAAGCATATTAAGCATGATCATCTCCTTGATGTTGTAAATGGTGTAACGTCGCAACATCAACGTGTATCCCCTGCGCATCAGCAGTATCCCTGTTGAGTTCGAGTCGAAAGTTGCTTATCACGCTGACAGCCAAAGAATTAGGTTGCGCACCATGTACCAATATCGCATCTGCCTTGTGCGCTGCACCACTGCCAGAATCGTATTCGGTAACGCCATACGCAAGCGCGGCACCTTTTTTACCTGAACCCAAATCAGAAGCAAACAGCGTAACGCCATAACGGTTGCAAAGCACAATCAATGCATCAATACCAGCAACCACTGTGTTGTCAGTCAGCACGAGCACAACATCCGCATTCGGCAATGCTGCAGCCACTTTTTGCTGAATCTCATTCGTTTGATAAATCTCCACACTACGCAGCGCTACACCTCGTTTTTTCAGATGCGCTTCAATCTCTTTTTTGTGCTTTTCTAAACCGGTGCCATGCGTTGGGTCATACACAAGCAGAACGTTTTTCATGTCCGGTTTTACGCGCTGTAAAATATCCATAGCTCGCTTATAATCAGACTTTACATACACGCCGGTCGATGTTGCATTAGAGTGTGCTAAGGACTGCGCAAATTCAGGGCCATCAACACCGCCAAAAACATGGGGAGTATGCATGCCTTTTTTTGCAATTAACTCCGCCACCGTTTGCGAGCAAGCCGCGCCGATGGTGAAGATCAAAGCATAATCACCGCCGACGATTTCTTCCGCTTGGGCCCGCAGCAACGTTCTGTTGCCATTCGCGTTGAACGTAGTAAACAGATACGAAGTACCGCTGAGCTCTTGCAATATTTGCACAAACCCCTGCTCAATTTCCTGCAGCGCACAATGTGTGGTTGGAGTAAAAATAGCAATACGAAGCGATGTTGATGGCGCTCGTGCGCCAACTACATAAGGTATTACAACATACAACGTACTCATGGCTGCTACTCCAAGCAACCCTACAATAATTATTTTTTTCATCATGAGTTTTCCTTTAAATTATTATTCGTGCAGAATGCACGCAAAAAATTATACAAAATAGTTGTTCCTTGCTGCAGATCTGTGACGCGAATGGATTCATCGGTACCATGCAAATTTGCTGCCACCGTAAATGGGGTAAAACCAAGCGCCTGGATGCCGCGATGGCTATAAAAGCGCGCATCAGTTGTTGCTTCAAACGCAAACGGCTTTGGCATCAAACCCTGCTGCGCAACGGCACCTGCAAGCGTCTGGTAAAATGGCTGGTCGATATCAACTGCCGTAAACCGTTCTTGACTGGTGGCCACCACTTCATACATAAGGTTTTCATGTTTGCGCACCAACGCATCAAGCAATGCAACGCCTGCATCCAGCGTCATGTGCGATGGTATGCGCACGTCAATGGTTGCCTGCGCTTGCGAAGGGATAACATTCAGCGCAACATTGTTGGTACTCAGCGATGTTACCTGCAAAGAAACTAACTTGCCCGCCTCGATCTGCTGATGACATTGTGCCACTTGCAATGCTGCAACGTCTGCCAAAAAATTAATGAGCGCATGTGCACAATTGTGATGCAACAATATTGAACCGTGCCCTTGCGTGCCAACACTGGTCACCCGTATCTGCAATGGCGTGCGTTCATCCACTTTAATCAGCAGCACACTGTCATCACCGGAAGCCATTCCTTCATCGAGCACATATCCAATGTTAAGTGCAGCAAAATCTGGATGCGCCACAAATTCTTTGGTGCCAAAAAATCCGCCCCGTTCTTCATCAGGTACCAACACGCAATGAATAGTGCGTGCAACTGACAGCCCGCTTTGTTTCAACTTTTTAAGCGCACCGTACTGCACAACACCAACACCTTTGCAATCTTGTGTGCCGCGTCCATACATCAAACCTTCATGCACCGTCCCTGCAAAAGGCGGGAACTTCCACTGCGCTGCATTGTCTGCTGGCACCACATCCATGTGGTGATTAAGCGCAAGTGCAGGCAACTCCGGTGAACTGCCTTGCAAGGTAATAACCAGCGCACTATTACCCGACGGCAAGGCAAATTCAGTCACCAAAAATCCATCTGTGTGCGCACATTCTTTAAATAATGCGATTACCGCTTTATAATCAGGATGCGGATGCGCGGTGTTAATGGCGAGATATTCTTGTAATAAAGTGATCATAAAAAAACTCCTGTCATTTAATAGGTTCATCCCTCGATACAATTCTTCGCGGGGCTCCCGGCCGTCGCCCTTTGATATGCTATCGCTACTCAGGGCTATGGCGGGCACGGCAGAACCACTCGGGATGCATCGAAAAAAAAATAAGCTTGCAAAGTCAATTTAAACTGATGCATCCCGCCGTGCCCTTCGAAGCTAGCCTGCAAAGCAGGATGCGTAGTAGGGAGTGTCCGCCCTTGGAGGATGTATCGAGGGACGGCAACTATAAACTACGTTATTTACCCGCCTCATCTGCTTGCGCGCGCTTTAACGCACACGCAACCAAACAACCATATCCCGGCACCGATTCTTTTTCCGGCAACGGCTTACATTCCTGAGCTTCTGGATCAAAAGTCGGTTTGAATGCATAGTGACGACTCATCATGAGTTCGCAAGGCGCCGCACAACCGGATGCTTGTGCAACCGCACTTGCAAACGGCATAAACGCCCGCACAATCCCGCCCATGCGGCCACCGAGCAGGTCATCTTCTTTGCCCGCATTAGAAAAAACAAGGCCATTAATCAAAGCAAGATGCGTGCTCTTGCGCTGCGCAACCTCTTTGACCACCGTTTCAGTTACCGCGTTAAGCGCATACTTTGTGAGCTGCGGATTAATCCCCATACCGCGGTAACCTGGATACGTAAAATCAGCTCCTGTGTAGACATAAGTCACCGGCATAACGTTCACTAACTGCGCTACTTCTGGCACGATATTCTGCTTAACCAAATTAGGCAAGGCACAGACACCACTCACCACCGGATTAGTTCCCTTGATGCGCAACTCATTACTCAAAAGATCGTCAAGTTCTTGCTCATCGGTAACACAAAAGAGTTTTTTGTAAGCAATAATCCGATTGCCCAGACATGCAACAAAAAGCCGCTTTTTGGTAACAGCATCTTGTATGTAGTCACGCCGAAACTTTTTCGGCACAAGAACGATTTTTTGATGATCTTGTTCTGCATAGTTATTAATCAAATCAACAACACCATCAACATCCTCATCTATTGCTTGCCGACCAGTCAACTTGTGGTCTAGCTCCGGCATATAACACATTGCAAAAATTTCTGATGCAACGGTAAACTGCGCGCAACAAATGAATAACATATTCAAAATACATGCATTCATATTCTTCATAATAATATTCCTAACTTTGAAAGATAGTCATCACGCGATCATCTTCACGGCGTGATGACCAAAATACTGATATATCGGCTAACCTGACTGAAAGCCACTGCAATAAATTTTTATGCAATGATTATATTGGTTAGCTATTTTTACAACAAAAAATGGGTGAATTGGCGATGCGCCACAATAACTATGTGGGCCTACGCCCAATTGTTTGACCACAATAAAAAAGACCACGAACAAATGTTGTGGTCTAAATTTATTAACGGAACAGAAAAGAAGTGATTGCTTATAACAGAATTATTGGTGTAGCCAAACAAACCCCGCAGGGCACATTGACTGAGCGGTAATGTTGCATAACGACATGTTCTTCATGAGCATTTTACCTTTAAAATCAATAATCTTATTATCACAACTTACCAATACCGTAACATGAACCGATTCAGTTTGCAACAGCCTATGCCAAGTCGGAGGCAAATGGCGCCGGAAAGAGACTTGCTGCCTCATTTTATTTCGTTTGTTTCGTTTGATGCAAAGTTTCTGCTATGCTCATTATAGTAACAAACCATCTTATTAGTAATTCATATGGAGAACGATCATGAATAACCCCTTAAATAATACTGAGCCAATAATACCGACCAACAAAGAAGCTGCATTGGCTGAAAAATCAAGTCGTATTTTATCTGATTACATTAAATCAACCAAAATCCCTACCCTGCAACTTATCGCCAGCAACAAAGAAAATACAAAAATTGTACTACCACCACTAGCATTACAACTGTTAGTAGACATACTAGAACAAATGGGCCAAGGTAATGCCATTTCCTTAATCCCGATACACTCCGAATTAACAACACAAGAAGCCGCGGACCTGTTGAATGTCTCTCGGCCATATTTAATCAACTTATTAAAAGATGGAAAAATTCCTTTTCGTAAGGTTGGAACCAAGCGCCGTATTTTGGCAGAAGATGTAATTCGCTACAAAACATCAATAGAAAAAAAACGATTAAAGGCGCTTGAGGCCCTTACCAAGCAAGCTCAAAAACTTAATATGGGGTATTAGAAGGATGAAAAACCTTATTGCATTATATGATGCATGTGTTTTGTATCCAGCCCCCTTACGTGATTTACTCATGCATTTGGCAATGACTGATCTCTATCAAGCAAAATGGACTAACGAGATCCATGATGAATGGATGCGCAATGTTTTGGCTAATCGTCCCGATCTGAAGCGAGCACAACTTGAAAGAACACGCAACCTCATGAACATGCACGTGCTTGATTGTTTAGTCGATGGATATGATCATTTAATCCCATCATTAAAATTACCTGATCTTAATGATCGCCATGTATTAGCCGCAACAATCCATTCCGCAGCTTCAATTATCGTAACGTATAACTTAAAAGACTTTCCTGAAAAAACGCTCAATAAATATGGGGTTCAAGCTCAACATCCTGACCATTTTTTAGTTCAGCTCATAGAACTAAATCCAGATACCGTATGCGCAGCTCTTAAACGGCTACGAACAAGTTTGAAAAATCCGCCGACCAACACAAACCAATACCTGGCAATACTAAAACAACAATCATTGCCAAAGACCGTTAAAAAATTGGAAAGCCTTTCGACATTATTGTAAAAAACTCTTTACTAAGCAGCCAGAACCGCACTAATGTAGTGGTCAACTGCCTCCTCTAAAACGGTCAGCGGAACAGCAGCAACACCAAGAACCACATTATGGAACGCCTTGATATCAAATTTATCCCCCAACTGCTCCTTTGCCCGTTTGCGCAATTCAAGAATTTTAAGTTGCCCAATTTTGTAGGCACATGCTTGGCCAGGAAGCACAAAATAGCGTTCTACTTCCGTAACGGCAGAATTGTGATGGAACCCAGTCGCCTGCTCCATGTACTCAATTGCTTGTTCGCGCGTCCAGCGTTTGTGGTGAATGCCAGTGTCGACAACAAGCCGCGCAGCGCGCAAAAGTTCGTCGCGCAGATGGCCCAACTTCGACCACGAAGAAGAATAAAAGCCATGCTCATACGCAAGCTTTTCCGTGTACAACGCCCAACCTTCACAATACGCCGTATACCCACTATTTTTGCGCAGCATCGGGATATTCATAACCGCCTGCAACGCAAGCTGGAAGTGATGACCTGGCTCAGCTTCGTGAATAGTTAACGTTTCCATGCCATAATGTGGCACTTCGGTCATGTCGCGCAAGTTTGCAAAAAAGATACCCGCGCGCGATCCATCCATACTTGGTCTAAAATAATAAGCACCTGGCATGCCTTCTTGCTCATGCGCTGGAACTGGCTGAATACTCACGCCCACTTGAGGTTTTAAATCAAATAAATGTCCCAACTCTTTTCTGCTGCGTTCAAGAATTTTAACGTAATCAGCAAGACATTGCGTGCGCCCTTCTTGCGTGTTGGGATAATAAAATTGTGGATCCTTAGAAAGCTCTTGCACCAAAACGCCGACACCCTTGCTTGCATCGTCCCTATTTTCACTCGCTAAAATTTTACGCATTTCTGCATGAATTTGTTTTACTTCTTGGATGCCCAGTGCATGAATTTCATCAGCTGACAAATTGGTAGTTGTATGGTGCTGCAGCATGTACGCATAATATGCATCACCGTCAGGCAATGCCCATACACCATTATTTGCTTGTGCAACGTCGAGCTGCTGCGTATAAAAATTTTGCAGCATTTTGTAAGCCGGATACACCTCATCAGCAATGACCTGATGCGCCTGCGCAAGAACAGCAGCTCTGTTTGGTATATTTATTTTTGTCGTCTGTTCTTGCAAGTGTGTGTAGAAAATATTTTGGTCGACTTGCTCAGGCGTTAATGCTTTGAGTATCGTAATCACCTTTTCCACGGTAAAGCTTGGCGGTACGATGCCGCGTATTTGCTGCTCGGCAAGAACTTCTGTAATTTGCGCAAACTGTGTAGGTATTGCGCGCAAACGTGCAATATAGTTGTGCACATCTTGCTCAGTTTCGATCGCATGGAACTGTGTCAGCAATGCAGAAAGTGACGCCAGCACACCGTCCATTTGGTGAATTTTGTAATCATGGAGTATAAACTTGCCACCATCAACTGCGTGGTTCAGCGTCCAAGCAAATACTTTGTAAGAAATTTTTTGGTCATGCCCAAGGTCCTCAATACGATACTGATTTAAGCGGCGTAAATTTTCTTGCGCATCTTCTAAATTTTGCTGCAATGCATCCAATGAAACATCGGTAAGATGTGCATTGTGGTCCCGTATGCCAATCGATTCAAAAAGACCAAGCTCACTGAGCGCTTGCGGATCGCGCAGGACGGTAGACATAAAAAGTTTGTTAAAGAAATCATCAATAGTGTGCGGCTGGTCTTCCTGCCAGGTGCGTGCAAAGCTCATTGGAGATTCATTGCGGATCGCTTCCACAACTTTTAAGGCGCCTTCTTTGTCCCCGGTTGCTAGCAGTCCTAGTGCCTGCCAATAATGGTCTGCATTATTTTTATGCGCGAACAAAGCTTTGGAACCAGTAATGCCCTGCTTTGAGGCACCTATTTTTTGGGTCGATTGTATGGTATTGGTAATCATGGCCGCCATCGTTATTAACGTAAATAATTGGTACATCGCAATTCCTATCCTTTTTTGAGTATAACTGATTCACCATATTCTATATATAATATGGAGGGAAAAGCTAGCTGTTTTAAAAAATATAGAATAACCATTTATATTGGCCTGCGTGTCCGGCCAGGCCAGCTTCTCCTACTCTCCATCTCAAGAAAAAATAAAATCCCAAAGACCTATAATAGTTTTCGGGTGCTCCGAGCCGTTAAGGCGAGTGGGCATCTACTGCGGCGCCCGAAACCAAAAAAAGAGCGGTCCGCAAGCTCTTGCTGAGGCATGCGATTTTTTTGAGATGAGGGATAAAAGCCGCAGGAGACCGCGCCGTGAAAACGTCAGGGATATATAAGGGAGCATCCCTTATATGCCGTTGTTCGCAACGTATTGGGCAAGCAATACGTTGACGCCCAGCGCCGGCGTAAGGCGCAAAATAAACAAAAAAAGAACTAGAAAATATTCTGTAGACCCAAAAAAATAAAGAAAGAAAAACAAAAGAATTAAATGAAATATCTCCCATCTATTCCTTTTACCCAAAAGTTATTAGTACGCTCACTCAAGAACTACACATCTTTAACCAGGAGTCCCATTGTGCCTATAAAAACCAAGCTTCTTTTACTGTGTATATTGGTCACAGCTGTGCCAACTCACAGCCAAATCTCCTTTGTGTATAACTTAAAGATAGCAGAAACAACAAAGCGTATTGCCCTGCATTCACCTCTTGCCAAGCGTTCATTAGCAACCTGCGTCGCACTTGGCACATTCCGCAAACAATACAACGGCACCAAGCAAAATTGTGGTGGAGCACTCTTCACTCTCGCCTATGCGCCAGAAAATTTTTTCCTGCGTGTGGATGGCGCTGTTGCAAAAGTTACCTCACACTCGCCGCTCGGCATACACTCCGCGCGCACACAAACTGATGATCTCCTTTTTACCGCTGGTTTCAGTCCCAAACTTTCCGAAAACAGACGTTTTACTTATTCAGCACTTGTGGGGTTCCCAACGCATAAAGACACCAGTTTAGAACGTGCGGAATTTGGCTTAGCCCATTACGCGGTTGGTGCGCAAATGGATGGATCATTTATCTTCCCGCAGAATGAGCAGCATTCATTACGTTTAGCGGCACGTTGCATCCACTTTTTCCCCCGCGGCGTCAATGCCCAACTACCTGGCGGCATCATAAAGCCAGTGCGCTTCAATCTTGGTGATCTCACCGACTTGTATCTTGCATTCCATACTGACAAAGAGCGCCATGCGGCAGAAGCTGGTTACAACGCATCATTTATTTTTAATGCAACACTTTGTCCATTACTGATCCCAACTCTGCCGTGCCTTAATGCTCAAATCATCAAATCATTTGTTCGCAATAGTTTTTATGGCGTTTACTATTATCGCTTTTTAGCCCGCACAACACCGAACATACTTACCACTGGATTTTCCTACGGTTTTGACTCCCCTGCGACGCTATTTAACAATAAACAAATTTTGACCATATGGGGTTCGTGGAGCGTAAATTTTTAAAAGAGGAAAAATTATTTTTATCGCTCTGCTAGAAAGGAATGACCATGCAATTTTTTAAATATGTAATCTGTGCATTAGCAATAATGCCGCTGCAAGCAAGTGAAATTGGCGGCAGCCTATCAATTGTGTATAATTTGCGCTTATCAGAAACATCAAAACGGCTCGACACCGAATCGATACTCCCAAAACCTTCATTGGCAACCTGCACCTTGATCAGCTCATTCCGCAAACAATATAACGGCGTAACCTTCAATGACACGGGCGGACTATTGACGCTCATGTATTCACCAGAATCTTTTTTCCTACGCGTTGACGCAGCCGTTGCGCATCTTACTTCAGATGACCATGGCATTCACTCTGCGCGTACACAAGGCGACGATTTACTGTTCTCTGCCGGCTATAGCCCAAAAACATCAGAAAAAATGCGCTTTACTTATTCTGGTCTGGTCGGCTTACCACTGCATAAAGACAGAAGTTTAGAACAGATTCAACTTGGCTACGGGCATTATGGACTTGGTGGCCAAATGGATGGTTCTTTTGTGCTCGCAGGCAACGAACATTATAAAATGCATTGCGCGGTACGTGGTATACATTTTTTCCCCCGCAGCGTAGTTGGCGAGCTTAACAATCATGAACGCTGCTTTGATTATAACTTTGGCAATGTAGTCGATTTGTTGATCGCCTTCCAACGGAAAAAGAAACCACATGGCATAGAAATCGGCTACAACCCAGAATTTTCTTTCAGCGCATTCATACATCCTAATCTTGATGATGTGGTCACACAGACCAATTATATTCTTAACAGCTTTTACAGTGCCTATGATTATAGCTTTAAAATCCGCAACACCGTCAACATTGTCGCTGCCGCTTTTTCCTTCGGCTTTGATGCAAGCCCAAAAATTTATGGCTACAAACGTGCTATTTCCGTGTGGGGCTCATGGAGCGTTAATTTTTGAAGAGGAATTCAAATCTATTGCATTCGAAAAATGGCCCTGCGTACATTGATGGTAACGTGATAACCAAAAAGGAATAAACATGCAAAATCATGAAAATAACCTGGCAGAAAAACGAACCTTGTTGGCCGCAGAACGTACTTTTTCTGCATGGATCAGAACAGCACTGACTGCGATGGCTGGTGGTCTTGCTATTTTAAGGTTGATTCATTTTAAAACTGAACTGCACAAAACAATCGCCACGGTAATTGGCGAAACATTGATTTTGTGGGGATTCATGCTCATTGTACTTTCTGCCATCGATTACAGGAAGCATGTTCAATTAAGCCCCGTAAAAAATTATAAAGACTCTCCCTTGGGATTTGTATTTATGATAGCGCCACTCTTGCTGGTAGCTGCACTCCTGGTGTGGGTCACCTTGCCATAAAAACCGATGCACAAAAATTGGAAGAGCAAGCATTACAATGAAATTACAAAAATATATAACCTGCCTGCTGCTAACCTTGCCCGCACACGGAGCCATATCACTCGTGTATAACTTGCGCGTGGCAGAAACCACCAAGCGGCTTGAGATCAACCCAGGATTAAGGCTCCCTTTTTTGATCACCGGCACAGCACTCGGTACGTTCCGCACCAAATATGATGGCAGCACGCAACGATGTGGTGGTGGACTGTTGACCTTTATTTATTCGCCAAAAAATTTTTTCTTGCGCGCTGATGCAGCGGTAGGTCATGTTAGCTCAGAAAATAATGGCGTACATTTTAGTCGCACACAAACTGATGATCTACTTTTTTCCGCCGGTTATAGTCCTCGCATAGCAGAAAATAGACGCTTTACCTACTCTGCTTTGTTGGGATTCCCAACACACAAAGACAAAAGCTTGGAAAATGTTCAATGCGGTTACGCCCACTATGGCCTTGGTGGCCAAATGGATGGCTCCTTTGCTCTTTCTGCTGATCATGTATATACACTGCGTAGCGCTGCCCGCTGTATACATTTTTTTCCTCGCAAGGCAGCCGCCCACGTTAACCCTACCAACACGCGACGGTTTAACTATGGCCTTGGCAATTTGGTTGATCTTTTTATTGCACTCCACCGCAGAAAAAACGACCATAACCTGGAAGCCGGCTACAACCCCTCATTCTTTTTTGATGCGCGCATATGCCCAAGTTTTGATGATGCGGTAGAAAAAACTAACTATATCCGCAACAGCTTTTACGGGCTTTATAAATATCGATTTTTAATACGTGAAACAACCTGTATGGTTGCCGGCGCTTTGTCATATGGTTTTGATGCAACGCCAAAAACTTTTGGCAATAAACGCATTATTACCGCCTGGGGCTCCTGGACGGTGAATTTTTAAAGAAGGGCCCATTTTTTTAAAGAAGAAATCAAAAATTTACATTCCCTATGATGCCGAATATCCTTGTTACAAAAAAACATCACTAACAATAAACACTATGTCCCTCAATAAAAAACTCTTAACTGCACTGCTCATAACACTCACCACCGCGAGCAACATGCTGATACCTGCGCAAGCTCCTGCTACAGCCACCTCAAAAGAAAAAGAGCAAGAACTCTTATTAGCTCTACAACAGGGCAATCTTGATGCGGTAAAAAAAGAATTGCGACAAGGGGATGTTAAACTCAATGAATTACTTCAAGATCGCTGGACCCCTTTAATGACAGCTGCTGCCAATGACCATACTCACGTGGTAAAATATCTGGTTGATGAAGCTCGTGCTGATGTTGCAACTGTTGATATGAATGGTCACAGCGTACTCCACCACGCCGCATTTTTCGGAAGGCTTGATATAGTAAAATATTTAACAGAACATAAGCGTACTAATTTTAAGCCACATAAAGAGGGTGCAATAGCTCTCAGTTTGGCGCAGGAGAAACAACTACACACGGTAGTAGACTACCTCATAAGCAAAGGAGTTACTCCTCTACCTACAAAACTATCCGGCGTCATCTCACTTTTTTATGATGAAAAAGCGAATGCTGAAATAGACACCGATACATTTACCTTGCTCGCTCATACCAAGCTCACCATAGCGCCTTCAAGTACTATCAAAGGGATGACTCAAGGCGGCACCATCTCTTTTTATCAACCAAAAGTTCTAGAGCAAGACGATGATGATGCATGTGTTGATATGCAGTTACAAACAATAGTACGCAAACTAGGCGGCACCAAAGAACAACACAAAAAGTTTAATCCTCTTTTAGGGGGAGCCTGCGCTTACCATGCAATAAAAAATGGCCTTGTAGGTCTTATGCTCCTTCATGATTATGAGCAGCTTGCCTCCTGCAATGATCCCAAAAAACGTAAACAAATTGCCCAATGGGTCAATGCAGATATTAAAAATCTTACTGATCTTAAAACAGATCACTTTGATGCTGCCACCTTTTTGGAACGACTGCAGGCAAAAATATTGATACAAAAACCCTCACATCAAGGCCTTACCCCTGCAGGGGGCCACAGTGTTAAACATGAGATAGATAACACTTTTAGTAATATCATGAAAAAACGTCATATGAGCACTCAACGTAGCTATGGCAAAAAGTTAAGTTTTGTTGATGGTGCTACGCATAAGAACATTGCAGCATTATTGAGAGCTTTGCAACAGGACATTGGCCTTGAAAACATTTATGCGAATAATAATCTTGGAATGCTCATAGCTAAAACAGAAGCCTTTGAATTATGGCAGCAAATAGCGATTTTTAGAACACAGGACAAATACCGTCACGCGTTTTCATTAGCCCTTAACACGGAAAGTTACGATGGTTATGGACAGGATAATCATGCAATCGCCGTAATTATTGAAAAACGTGGCTCAACCGTCAATGTCATCCTTGGCGAATCAAATAATGCCCCGCACATAGCAATCAAAGATATCGTTTTTGATCTCATCAATCTTTTCACCGATGAGCAAAAATACCCGATGAGCACTACACAACTTAAAACTAGTATGCGCTATGCAATCAATCCACTGGGCTGTTCAATCACCACTCCCGCAAAAGGATTGCCGAGTTTTGAATCACTCGTGCAAGAATATACGCGCGTAAAAAATAATTGCACTACAGACAATAGAGCTATTGATCTTTTAACAAAAAGGCATGATGCACATTCTGGTTTTATTCTGCTTTCTGAAATAAAAAATATTTATGGCAAAGTGCTGCAAAAAGGGGACAGCAAAGAATACGAAGCAGTCCAAGAAGTTCTCACCAAATACGGCCTGCAAGAATCAATGCGCCATGAATACGCCAAAAACTCAACCGAACCGAAACCACTCAAAGAAGAAATAGCATTGCATACATTGATTACTAAAATTGACGATGAAGAACTCAATCAGCGCATCCCTCCTTTGAAACTGGATAGTCCGTTGCCCAAAGAACCAATTCCAATACATATACCCGATTTCCTGCGTCGTGCACATGGACGTGATGGGCATACGTGTTGTTAGAATTGTTATCTAATTAAATCTACGTGACAAAACAAAAACCTGCTCATGATAATACAATTTACATTCCCCCTCATGCCACATATCCTTATACAAAAAAAGACCTCAAAAAATAAGAACGTATGATTCTGAGCAAAAAATTTTTAATCGCACTCCTTATAATGTTTGTCACCGCCCACACGCAGCTGATGCCTGCGCAAGCCCCTACAACTATATCAAAAGAAAAAGAGCTAGAACTCTTATTAGCTCTACAACAGGGCAATCTTGATGTGGTAAAAAAAGAATTACACCAAGGTGATGTTAAACTAAACAGATTACTTCAAGATCGCTGGACCCCTTTAATGACAGCTGCTGCCAATGACCATACTCACGTGGTACAATATCTGCTTGATGCTCGTGCTGATGTTGCCACTATTGATATGAATGGTCACAGCGCACTCCACAGGGCCGCATTTTTCGGAAAACTTAATATGGTAAAATGTTTAATAGAACACAAGCATACTAATTTTAAACCACATAAAGACGGTACGTTAGCACTGGGTTTTGCACATTCAAAACAACACCACATGGTAGTAGACTACCTCATAAGCAAAGGAGCTACCCCCTTGCCTAAAAAGCTTTCCGACATTACCACGCTTTTTTATGATGAAAAAGCGAACGCTGAAATAGACACTGATGCATTTACTTTGCTCGCGCATACCAAGCTCATTATCGCGCCTTCAAATACTATCAAAGGGATGACCCAAGGGGGCACCATCTCTTTTTATCAACCAAAAGTTCTAAAGCAAAACGATGAGGATGCGTGTGTTCATACGCAATTACAAACAATAGTACACAAACTGGGGGGCACCAAAGAACAACACAAACAAACTAATCCTATAATCGGTGGAACCTGCGCCTACCATGCAATAAAAAATGGCCTTGTAGGTCTTATGCTCCTTCATGATTATGAACAACTTGTCACCTGCAATGATTCCAAAACACGCAAACAAATTGCCCAATGGGTCAACGCAGATATTAAAAACCTTACCGATCTTAAAACGGATCATTTTGATGCCGCCACCTTTCTGGAACGGCTCCATGCAAAAATATGGATGATGAACTATAAACAGAACTTTGAACTGCTCTCATATCAAGGCCTTACCCCTGCAAGGAGCCAGAGTGTTAAACATGATATAGACAACACTTTTAGTAATGTCATGAAAAAACGTTATATGAGCACTCAACGCAGCTATGGCAAAAAGTTAAGTTTTGTTGATGAAATTGCACATCACAATATTGCAGCATTAAGTGCTTTAATAGGGGGCATTGGCCTTGAAGACCTTTATAAGAATAATAGTCATGAGATGTACATAGCTAAAATCGAAGCCTCTGAGTTATGGCAGCAAATAGCGATCTTTAGGACACAGGACAAATATCGTCACGCGTTTTCATTACGCCTTAGCTCGGAAAGTTACGATGGTTATGGAGTAAATGATCATGCAATCGCCGTAGTTATTGAAAAACGTGGCTCGACCGTGAATGTCATCCTTGGCGAATCAAATAATGCCCCACACATAGCAATCAAAGATATCGTTTTTGATTTCATCGATCTTTTCACGGATAATCAAAAATACCCGATGAGCACGACACAACTTAAAACCAGTATGCACTATGCAGTCAATCTACTGGGCTGTTCAATCACCACCCCCGAAAAAGGATTGCCGAGCTTTGAATCGCTCGTGCAAGAATATGCGCGCGTAAAAAACAATTGCGCTATAGATAATAGAGCCACTGATCTTTCAACAAAAAAACGCGATGCACATAGTGCGTTTATTCTACTTTCTGAAATAAAACATATTTATGGCACAGTGCTCCAAAAAAAAGATACCAAAGAATGGGAAGCGGTCCAAGCAGTTCTTACCCAATATGGCATACAAGAATCAATGCGCCATGAATACGCCAAAAACTCAACCGAACCAAAACCACTCAAAGAAGAAATAGCATTGCATACACTCATTACACAGATTGCCGATGAAGAACTTAATCAGTGCACCCCTCCCGTGAAACTGGATAGTCCACTACCCGATAAAGAACCAATTCCACCGCATATACCACAATCCCTACGCCGCGCACATGGACGTGATGGGCATGCGTGTTGTGTAATATGCTGAAAAGTTTGCTCCATGCTTTCTTGTTTACAAAAATTGACGATGAAGAACTCAATCAGCGCATCCCTCCTTTGAAACTGGATAGTCCGTTGCCCAAAGAACCAATTCCACCGCATATACCCGATTTCCTGCGTCGTGCACATGGACGTGATGGGCATACGTGTTGTTAGAATTGTTATCTGATTAAAGCTACGTGACAAAACAAAAAACGCTCATGATAATACAATTTACATTACTCCGCATGCCGCATATCCTTGTACAAAAAAAGACCTCAAAAAATAAGAACGTATGATTCTGAGCAAAAAACTTTTAACCGCACTGCTCATAATGCTCGCTCTTGCGAGCAACAAGCTGATGCCTGCGCAAGCTCCTGCTACAGCCACCTCAAAAGAAAAAGAGCAAGAACTCTTTTTGGCCCTACGACAGGGCAACCTTGAGGCGATAAAAAAAGAATTGCAACAAGGGGATGTTAAACTAAACAGATTACTTGGCGGATATACCCCTCTGAGTATAGCTGCCCGCAATGGTCATATTCCCGTGGTAAAATACCTGGTTGATGAGGCTCATGCTGACGTTGCAACTATTAATTTAGATAATCAAAACGCACTCAGCGGGGCCGCATTTTTCGGAAAACTTGATGTGGTAAAATATTTAACAGAACACAAGTGTACTAATTTTAAGCCACATAAAGACGGTACCGTAGCACTGAGTTTGGCACATTCAAAACAACACCACATGGTAGTAGACTACCTCGTAAGCAAGGGAGCTACGCCCTTGCCTAAAAAACTTTCCGACATTACCACGCTTTTCTATGATGAAAAAGCGAATGCTGAAATAAACATTGATGCATTCACCTTGCTCGCGCATACCAAGCTCCCGATTATGCCTTCGCAACGAATCAAAGGCATGGCCCATGGCGGCACACTGTATCTGTATCAACCACAAGTTTTGCTGCAAGGCGATGATGCCCCATGCATAGATGCACACTTACAAGAAGCCGCTCAAAAACTGGGTGGCACCAAAGAACAGCACAAAAAAACGGATCCTATAGTTGGTGTCACCTGCGCTTATCACGCGATAAAAAATGGCCTTGTAGGTCTTATGCTCCTTCACGATTATGCACAGCTTGCCACCTGCAATGATTCCAAAAAGCGTAAAAAAATTGCCCAATGGGTCAATGCAGATATTAAAAATCTTACTGATCTTAAAACGCATCACTTTGATGCTGCTACCTTTTTGGAACGGCTGCAGGCAAAAATATGGATGATTAACTATGAGCAAAACTCTGAAGAACCCTCATATCAAGGCCTTAATGTTATACAAGAGCATAGTATTAAACATGAGATAAACAACACCTTGAATACTCTTATACAAGAACGCTCTATAAATAATCAATATAGCCATGGCACGGCATTGAGCTTTGTTACCGGGATCACGCTTAAGAACATATACTGCTCACCATCCACCAACAGCAAGGAAACACTCTATAGAAATAACAATATTACTAGACTCATAACGGAAATAGAAAGCAGTCAATTAAAACAACAAATAGCGCTTTTTAGAACACAATGGCATTACCGTCATGCATTTAGTCTTGGGCTTGACACGAAAAGTCCCGATGGTTATGGAGCGAATACACATGCAATAACCGTAATTATTGAAAAACGTGGCCCGACCGTTAACGTTATACTCGGCGAATCGAATAATGCACCACATATGGCCATTAAAAATATTGTTTTTGATTTCATCAATCTATTTATCGACGCAACAAAATGCACACTCAGCAATGCACAACTTCAAGATTTGACGCGCCATGCCGTCCATCCGTTCGGCTGTTCAATCACCACCCCCGAAAAAGGATTGCCAAGCTTTGAATCACTCGTGCAAGAATATATACGCATAAAAAATAATTGCACTGCAAATAATGCTTATCTTTTAACAAAAAGGCACGACGCACACTATGCCTTCCTTCTGCTTTCCGAAATAAAACATATTTATGCCAAAGTACTGCAAAGAGGCGACAGCAAAGAATATATGGCGCTTCTAAGAGTTTTGGACGCACATGGACTGGGAAACACCATGCTGCATACATATGCCAAAAACTCAACCGAACTAAAACCACTCAAAGAAGAAATCGCATTGCATACACTGATTGCAGGAGTCGCACATGATGAACTTAATGAACGCATGATCACCTTTATTGACAAAGGCAATGCTGCCAAGGTTTTGGACGCACTCAGAGCTGGTGCTAGCCCCCATGCTACACGGGATGGCAATACCGCTCTTGGCATCGCCGCATCAAAAAAAGACTTGAGTATCGTTCAATTATTGATTGTCTATGGCGCTCACGTTAATACATGCAGCAAGAATGGTTCAACCCCATTGATGCAGGCGATAAGAGAAACTCAGAACAAAGCCATTATTGAATATCTACTACTTGAGGAAGCCAAGGTTAATCAAAAAAACAATGCCGGCAATGAGGACCTAGCCCTTAATCATGAATATTGTGTTATATCTTGATCAGCACATCCTGAATGTACTGGTCAACCACTTCTTCTAGCACCGTCAAAGGAACCGCAGCAACATTCAGCACAACATTATGGAAGGCCTTGATATCAAACTTTGCACCCAACAGATCTTTGGCCCGTTGACGCAACTCAAGAATTTTGAGTTGGCCAATTTTGTATGCACACGCTTGCCCCGGCAGCACCATATACCGCTCCACTTCCGTAACCACTGAATTGTGATGGTCGCCGGTCATTTCTTCCATATACGCAATTGCCTGCTCACGAGTCCAACGTTTGTGATGCAGCCCCGTGTCGACAACAAGCCGCACGGCGCGCAGAAGCTCATCTTGCAAATTACCTAACTTTGACCACGAAGAAGAATAAAAGCCCTGCTCATACGCAAGCTTTTCTGTGTAGAGAGCCCAACCTTCACAATACGCAGTGTAGCCACCACTTTTACGCAGCATAGGCAGATTCATCCCCGTCTGCAAAGCAAGTTGAAAGTGATGACCTGGTTCCGCTTCATGAATAGTGAGCGTTTCCATACGGTACTGGGTGACTTCATTCATATCGCGCAAATTAGCAAAGAAAATTCCCGGCCGAGTGCCGTCCATACTTGGCCTAAAATAATAGGCTGCCGGTGCGCCACCTTCTTCATGAGCGGGAACTTGTTGAATTTTTACCCCAGTCTGTGGTTTCAGGTCAAACAGATGTGCCAACTCTTTTCTGCTGCGCTCAAGAATAACCCCATAATCGGTAAGACATTGCGCGCGCCCTTCTTGCGTGTTTGGGTAATAAAATTTTTTGTTTTTGGAAAGGTCATTGAGCAAAGTACCAACACTCTTGCTCGGATCGTTAAGACCTTCAGCGGCAAAAATTGTACGCATTTCTTTATGAATCTGCGCAACCTCTTGCAATCCTAACGCATACACTTCATCGGCTGACAAATTGGTAGTCGTATGGAATTTAAGCATATACGCGTAATACTCTTCACCTTCTGGCAATGCCCATACCCCATTATTCGCCTGTGCAGATTCCAGTAACTGAGTAAACCGAGCATGTAACTTTTTGTAAGCAGGCACCACCTCTTGTTCTATAATCTGATATGCCTCGGTCAGCATCGCCGCCCGATTTGGAAGATCCAATTTGGTCGTTTTTTCCTGCAGGTGTGCATAGAAGATATTTTTTTCTATCGACTCTGGCATAGAGCGTGTAAGGATGGTGAGCACTTTTTCCACCGTAAAACGTGGTGGCACAATGCCCCGTTCCTGTTGCAATGCCACAACATCTGTCGCCTGCTGCAATTGATGGGCAATGCTACGCAACCGTGCAAGATAGTTTTGCACATCCTGCTCAGTTTCCAGTTTATGATATTGCGTAAAAAGAGAAGTCAGTTGAGAAAGCTGGCCAAACAGTTGTCTCACTTTATATTCATGGAATAAAAACTTTTCGCCGTCAACCGCATGCTGCAGCATCCAAGAAAATACTTTATAAGAAATTTTCTGCTCATCAGAAAGTGACTCAATTGAATAGCGCTTTAAACGATGTAAATTGTCTTTGGTGTCTTGCCAACCCTGTAGCACCGCCTGCACGGAAATATCAGTAAGCAGTGCGTTATGTTCGGTGATACCAATCGATTCAAAAAGACCAAGTTGCGTTAACCGTTGCGGGTCCCGCATCACCGTTGTCACAAACAACTTATCAAAAAAAGCATCAATCGATTCTGGTTGATCCTCCTGCCAGGTGCGCTTAACCGCAAGCGGAATGCCCCGCTGCAAAGCATCAACAATTTTTAACGCGGCATCCTTATTCCCATTCGCCACTTGCACCAGTGCTTCCCAATAGAGGTCTGGATGTTCTTTGTGCGCAAATAATATGCTGGAATCAGCTACTTGCGGTAACTTGGTAATCGGTTGTTGGTTTGGTTGTATAGCGGTGGTAATCATTGCTATCGTGGTTATAAACATGAAAATTTGATACATAGAAAACCCTTGTCTTTAATGAGTGTAACAGATAAGGGGAGTCTATCTCTATTGGATTGTGGATTGCAAGAAAAAATATTTCTTGTTCTTTGCGAGCTATATTGCGATTCTATTTTTCTTCCCTACTTCCTTCTCTCTTCCATCTCTCCCTTATAAAGCGCACACAATGCCTCAAAGCTGCTGGCCTTTTGGAGCGCAACACAAAAATATGCCAAGGCATCGCGTTGGTTGTCCTGTAAAAAAACGCCAGGGCGGCGTGCAGCAAGATATGCTTCAATATGTTTTGGTACCGGTTCATAGCCGGAGCTATACAGAACATGAGCAAGATAGGCCGCTACTACCAATGCACTGCGTCCACGCCCGTACTTGCAATGCACCAAACAGATTGTCTGCGCGCGTGCATCGCGGGTTTCCACATCCTGCACAGCGCACAACAGATCAACAAATGTCGGTGGCGTGCGGTCGCGCGTTGGGTAGTGGCACTGCACAAGCTGCTTGTTTTGTTGTAGCAAGTCAGTAAGTCCAGAAATGTCGCATTCCCATTGCTCAGTTAAAGTCACCAACAAAATTGGTGCTTGCGGGTTTGGCGCACTCCATAATGTTTTGTGCAGTTGTGCAATATGCTCTTGTTTATGAGGAATACTGCCAAGCAGAAGCGGTGTTTGCTTACCATCATTGATCATGAGAATGGTTCCCGACGCAGAGCACACAATTGCAGCTGCGCATGGCGAAGGCCTTATTGCATCAGCCGCTATAAGATTAAAGGTAAATGCAGGAGTCCCCGCGTGCAAACAGGCGGAAAATAACACCGCAACAAAAATAGTGAATGCTTTTTTACAAAAAGTTTGTGTGCGTATCTGCATACTGTAGTCCTTACGTAATGAAAAAAAAACAAAATAACAGGAAAACCTCAACCCGTAGGCCTGCGTTTTCCTGTTGTCTTATTATCCTATAAATACCGTACTATATCTTCAGCATCGGTTTAGCCGTGCTAAGAACAAAATTCTCATTGTTTTTCTGATCACTGATACTAACCGTAAACTCATCTTTAACATCGCAACAAGGAACAAAGATAAGACCCTCGACGGTGCCGTGCGGGTTTAGCACATGATTAGGCGTTAAGGCTTTGTGGGCAAAGTCTGCATCTAAGTACTCGTTAGCCTGCGCTGAACCACGGCCGTCCACAATTGCTGCTGCTGCAAATCCTGTTGCTATCGGCAGCGCAATGGCCGTAACAATAAGACCTATCGCTAACGACTCAAGGCTAGGGTGAGAAACTGCGGTAGCCACAACCGGGGCAGCGATCGTCGTAACAGCAGCAGCACCGTAACCTCCTGCACGACCAGCGGTATTGGTATGTGCCTTGCTTGCAACTTCTTGCACGTCAACACAGTTCAAACTAAAATTTGCCGGTGATACGGTAAACACACGATCGGTACTATTAGCAAAACTGACCTGAATTGGTTGGTAGCCTTTGGCTATGACATCGCGGTCAAGGTACTGCATGCAATCGACTTTGGTAAAAAGTTCATATTCAAATGATACCGAGTGTTCTGCCTGTTTTTCTGGCGCTTTTGTGATTTTTCTGAGCGGCTTTGCTTGGTAGCGTGCACAGCCAGAAAGGCCCAAAAGGGCAATGGCACTGACTAGCGATAAGGTGACGTTTTTTAGTTGCATGAATTTCCCTGAAAAGATGGATTAAACAACAACAGGAAAACCTCACCCCGTAGGCCTACGTCTTCCTGTTGTCTTATTATCTATAAATACCGTACTATATCTTCACCATCGGTGTAGCCGATCCAAGGACATAATTTTCATTGTTTGCTGAGTCGGTAACGGTCATATCAAAATCTCCGTCGAACTCATCACACCCAACAAATACTATGCCATTAGCGGTGCCATATGGCTTAACGGTTTGACCGCGCAAGGTTTTGTGTGCAAAGTCAGCATCTAATTCTTCATTTGCCCGTGATGAACCAAGACCATCAACAATAGCCGGGATGATAAATGGCCAGATGAAAAGACCCGCTACGCCATAACCAACTGCACGTCCAACAGTGTTGGTATGCACGGTGTTAGCCACTTCCCTTGAGCTTGCGCAACCAAAGCTAAAGCCTTGTGGTGACACAATAAAATGATGGTCAGTGTTGTTAACAAAGGTTATTTGGATTGGCTGGTAACCTTGTGCAAGTGTATTACGGTCCAAATATCTTTTGCAGTCATACGCATTAAATACTTCATAATCTAAGCTAATAGTTTGTTCTTGTGTGCCCTGCGCTGCCCTGAGTGGACGGAGCGGCCTTGCACGGTAATGTGCACAGCCAGAAAGGCCAACAAGTGCCACAACCCCAAGTGTTGATAAAACTAGTTTTCTGATTTCCATAAAGTCCCCCTAAAAAAATGATATATATATTAAACTGCTGGTACTAAATTCAATTGTGCTGCTGCCTGCTCGCAATACTTTTCGCGGTCCATTAAGGTTGGATGGCTCGAAAAGAAAGTATCTATTTTATTACTGATACTATTGCTCAGGTTATGGTGGCGACGTGCCATTTTTATTATTTTTTCCAAGGCGCTTGCGAGTGCCATAGGATCTTTATTGACCGCGATGCTCGTCGCGTCGGCCTCTTTTTCCTGCTCACGACTACATTTATGCTGGAACGGAGCAAGCGTTGCGGTAAGCACTGACCACATAGCCAGATTTATAGCCCCATACGTATTTATTGACGCAGCATTCGAATAACTAAATGATTGGTTTGCATGATGTAGATTGGACTTCCATAATTGCGTGTTGGCAATATCTAGGTAATTATACAGTTTGTGTGAGTAGGCATAATAAGTCACAACTACTGGCAAAAGTGCTGCCAATGACCAGCGCGCAAAAGAAAGCCGTTTTGGACAATGCACATGCTTGATATGAGCAAGTTCATGGGCAACTATCGCCTTAAGCTCACGGTACTGCAGCCCACACACAGGGTCGGTAATAAGGTCTTCCCCTATGGTGATGGTGCCTTTGTCGGTAACTGATGTTTGCATGGCCCAGGCATTGCCGGTCATGGTACCACCAAGGTAATAACTCATTTTTTTTGAAAGCGCAGTCCCTTTGTAAACATAAAGCACCGGCATAGCAATACCCATTTGCTGCGATAACTCATTCACCATGTCATACAAAAGCGGAAAACTGGCCCTTGAGTTGATGGTTATTTTGTCTATGGTAGTGTCCCAGTTTACTTGCGTAAATTGGTCCCGTGTCTGCTTAAGCATAGCCGCATATTCATCTTTAAGCTGCTGTGTTAATGCAGCATCAGATTTGCTACCTTGGACCGATGGCGCGGGTGTAGCATCTGTGGCCACAAGATTGCCGACGGTAAGTGCTGCAACGAGCAAAACTCTTTTGATACTAAATGTTGATACAACCAATTCCCTTAATTCCACAAATTCTCCTAAAAACAGTGTATATAAAGCATTTATTATAATTTAGGGTACACGCAGGCCAGCTTATGTCAATGCACGATAGAGCTCCCGCGTCATGACGATATCAATATTGAATTCTATATGGAAATAACAAGACAAGAACCTTGTAGGAGTGGGACATTCTTGCCTCTTTACGCATACCCTTGATTTGATAATACCATTTGAATTACCCTGGTAATTGATAGGAGCTAGTCGTTTAGCTCAAAAAGTTGAGATTGTAGCAAAATAGACATTACTTGAGGGGCAAGGTATGAAGATGTTAAAAAAGAATTTGTGGGTAATAGGGGTATTCATTGCTGCTACGGGAATTGACACACTGCGGGCAGCTGAGCAAAGAGCAAAGCCCTCACGATACAAGAACATCAACAACAAAGCTATCGAAAGAAAAGAAGCTAAAATGCGCACACAACAACAGATAAAAGACACGCAAGAGCACAATCGCGCTTTCAAAGAAGTAGAAGCCTCAGTTCGCGCAGAGTGCCACCGATCCCAGAAAGAACGCGCACACATTAGGAAAGAAAAACGACGCCTGTCACAAATTCAGACGGCAACACCCTACATGCAAGAGGAAGAAGTTATTCTGCCTCTGCCATCGGATGATGTATACCTTACTAAAACCCATATTTTTTTTGACTTAACCGACTATAAGGGGGACCTCGGAGGAGCTTTATATGATGAACAAATTGGAGCCTTCTTCCCTAAAAATTGGGAGCCTGAAAGAGTTGCTAATGCTATTTGGGCTGCATTACATAATATCGATTACAACAGTATCGATGATCAACCGGGAAGCCCAACTTACTCGGTGAACGGGGCATTCGGTCATATGACAATCCATGTGGTATTTATACGAGATGCCAACACAATTTTAACGGCGCAAGCAACCATCAAACCTAAAAATTAGGAGTCGGTAATGCAAAGTTTAATAAAGAACTTGTGGGCAATAGGGATATTCGTTGCTGCCACAGGAATTGTCACCCTTCAAGCAGCTGAGGAAAAAAAGATAATACAAACTCCCGAAAGCAAAAAAATCCAAGCGCAATTTGAAAGAGCGGTAAATAGAGGGGACATAAAACAGGTAAAAGAACTGCTGACTAAGCCCGGTATTAACGTCAATGGCCTTGACGCAACAAATAATATCCCACTGATAATTGCATCAGCAAAAGGATATAAAGATATAGTAGAATTGCTCCTCAAAAATAAGGCCGCTGTAGACAAGACAAATGAAGGTGGTAATACTGCCCTCATGCTTGCAGCAGGTTATGGATTTCCAGAAATTGTCGAGCTCCTGCTTGAGCATGGAGCAAACATAAGCAGCCAAAATGAAGAAGGTTTAAATGCTCTTATAGCCGCGGCAAATGAAGGACATTTAAAAGTTGTCCGCCTCCTTCTTTCAAAAAAATCTCCCGTCAATGTTCAAACCATCAATGGATGGAGCGCTCTTATGGGAGCCGCAGTTGAAGGAGACCTAGAGACGGTCAATCTACTTCTTGCTCACAAGGCGAACCCAGACCTCATAGATAAGTATGGCGATGACGCGCGTTCATTAGCCTTGAAATATGGTCAAAAAGAAGTTTACAATGCATTAGTAGAACATAGAAAAACCTCAGAGGCAACACAGCCTACAACAAACAAGCTCCAAGCGCTTTTTGCGAGCGCAGTCGACAAGAGCACCATAAAACTTATAGAACCACTTTTGCACAAGCCTGGTGTTGATATCAATGCCCCACTTAATGCCCGTGGCAGTAACGCCCTTAGCATAGCCTCCCTGAGAGATCGTGACGACATTGTCGAATTACTGCTGAAAAACGGTGCTGCGGTAAATGCCCTGGACAACAAAGATGTAAGCGCTCTTATGCTGGCAGCGGGCCTGGGACACCTCAATATCGTACAGCTTCTGCTTAATAATTGGGGAGCAGAGCTAAACCTCCAAGATATAAATGGCAACTCCGCCCTTTCCCTTGCTGCACATCACCCGGCCGGAGAAAACAGCAATTTCCCCGCTATTGTAGAACTGCTGATCAATCATGGCGCGCAAGTAAACAACTTAGACAACAGCAATACTACTCCCCTTATACGTGCAGCGTCCAAACGCAATACAGAAATTGTCAGAATACTGCTAGAAAATGGCGCACAAGTAAACCACCAAAATAAATATGGAGACCCCGCTCTTACATTCGCCGTAGATAACCAAGATATTGATACCATCAGGTTACTACTCAGTTATGGGGCCAATGTAGACCTAGAAAACCAGGAATGCCAAAGCCCACGTTCACTGGCAAGAAAATTTGGTAACCGCGCTCTTGTCACCCTGCTGGCAGGAACAGCAGAAACTAAAAAAGCTGAAAAAACGCCGCGCAAAAATATCAACAAAAATTCCCTTGAAGCACTCATTAAAGAAGGCAATTTTGAAACGCTGACTAAGGATCTGCATATGTTAGATGTGTTCAAACAAGAGTCGCTGGTTAAAACGATTTTCAAAGATGTGGTCGGCGACAATAATTGTGATGCAGCGCGCTATCTTGTTGCCAATCATGGCGCAATCATCACCGAAACACATTACAAAGTCGCCATGGACAACCAAGCAATGTTTGACTGCCTTACCAATCTAGACACCAACGAAGAACAAAAAGAAGACTGGATAAAAAAACTTCATGCCTATCAACTTAAAAAAGAACAAAAACGCGCACTCGAAGAAGAAGCAGCTAGAATTCGCGCACAGCAACGTGCGCAAGAACAAGAACGCGAACGCATTCAAGCAGAAGAAGCTGAGGAAAAACAGTACAAAGAACAAAAAGAATTTAAAGAAGAGCTGGAAGAAAAAGAAGCGCAAAGACGTTCCGATTCTGATGGTGATGGAAAACCAGGTAAGTTAGAAAAGAACGTCAAAAAACAGGTTTGCATATCACCAAGAAAAGAAAAAAAGCACAAACATAAGCAAAAACAAAAATCTCTACCCGCAACGCCTGAGCCAGTAAAGCCGGTGGCCAAAGAAAAAGAAGACATTGTTACGCAACAGCTTCTGAAAAGCTACCCAGGCTTCGCTAAGGCTACGCCGGGCTCACGCGCCAAAATCAGTGCCACTCCAACAAAACAGCAAGGCCCTGGTGAACGAGAACTCACCGCAGCTATGAGCAGCGCGAGAAGTATAAGTCCAACGCAAGCTGAATTGGAAGAACGGGAAAAGCATGCAAAAGCGATAAAAAACTTGGCAAAAACGAGCGATTCAAGTAGATCTACAACACCAGAGCAGGACTACGTTGAACTGCCGGTACTGGGCAGTGATGCAACACTACGACTCAACAAAACGCACATATTTGAAGGTGCGGTTGGACGTAGCGGACGCCTTACCGGCGTGCATCATGATTATCTTGGCGAACGGCAACAACGTGGTGAAATAGGTTTACCGCAAACATATCTTGGCGGCATTTACCGAGCACGAGTACAGGGCAAACAAAAACCTTCCACCTTTTTCCCGCAAAATTGGACCCAAGATGAGGTGCTAACTGCTATTTGGCAGGCCTTACAGAACCCCATTGCAAAAGCACGCGAAGATGCGCCGCATGATGCATACACAGTAGTTGGTACCTACAACCACCCACAAACAGGACCTATGAAAATAAAAATTGTTTTCGGGCGCGATGGCACTATTATAACGGCGTATCCAATTTTAGAAGGAGCTGTGCCTGCAACACACAACGTTTTGCCGGCAAATATTTATCAAAAGACCAAGTAAATAGGAGAACGATATGAAAATTTTAATTAAACAATTATTAATACTAGCTGTGCTCATAGGCTCCCTAGCTCGTGCAGCTGAGGAAAAAAAGATACCAAAGGACTTGAAAGATTTTAGTGGCGCGCTGGACATCATGTTTGAACAAGAAAAAGGTGGCTACGTAGGGGTCAGTCAAAAAGGATTAGAAAAAAATTTGCGTAATGAAGTTTTTGGTTTAATAGGAGCCAACTGGGAACAACAGCACATTCTTGAATGCCCGAACATTGTTAACGTAGCAAAATTTAGCCCCGACGGTGCATTCGTGGTGACATCCTCTTTTGATAGCGTGGTAAGATTGTGGGATGCGCATACCGGCAAACTTGTGCGCAGCTTTATAGACACGGTCACCGTTATGAGATTAATAACAGAAGGTCGCCTGCCAAAAAATTCAATGTCCTCCACTCAATATCAGGTAACGCACATTGGCGGCACCCGAACCGCTGAATTTAGTCCAAACGGCCAGATGTTAGTAACCGGCGGTTACGATCATGTTTATAATGGTACAATCAAGATATGGGAAGTGGAAACCGGCAAGTGCCTTCATACATTTTATTTTGACAGTGGTGCTATCGAATTTGCTCATTTCAATTCTGATGACACAAAGATCATTGGCAAAACAAATAGTAGCTTTGTTACAACATGGGATTTAAAAAAACCAACCAGTTCTATTTTCTATGCCAATACTACTGTTATTTCTGCCGTATTTAGTCCCGATAGCGAGCTCGTCTTAACTGCTGACACGCAAGATAATAACAGAGTCCGCGCATGGCATAGTAATGATGGCTCAGCTGCTATGGTCTGGACAACTCCCGATGGTCAGCCTACCAACGTCCTCATAGACCCTACCTTAGAAGGAAGCCAAACTCATCACCTTTGGCCTTACCTCTTTTCAATTAATTTTAGTCCTGATGGCACAAAAATAATTACTGCATGCGATTCCGATGATGCTGCCAAAATATGGGATTTTAAATCAGGTAAATTTTTACAAACGCTTGCAGATCCCAAATTCGATGATAATGAATTTCCCAACACACACCATAGCCATAGCAGTGGCATCTTTACTGCTGAATTTAGTCCAGATGGTACCTTCATAGTAACCGCATCAAAAGATGGTACGGTGAAAATATGGAACGCTAAAACTGGCGCATTCGAGCGAGTGCTGTTAGAAAAACCGGCAACTAACATCACACAAAATGATGAAGATGCGGAAGAAAGAGAGCTCAAACAAATTGCTACAGCGCCTGCAATTACCAAGACTCATGAAGGAGACGAATCGGTAGTGCGTGCAGCAATCAGCCCTAATAGCTCACTCGTTGCTACTATAGGTTCCGACGACAAATACCTGAAACTATGGAACCCGCGAACAGGCGAACTCAAACAAAAATTATTAAAAGTTGTATCCGATGCTGATGCAGCTCCTTTTTCAGGAGCTGCTTTTACAGATGGATTCATTTCCGTGCAATTCAGTCCCGACAGTAATCAGATGGTAACCACAGCACAACAGAATAAAGCCATTATATGGGTCTATGACCTTACTGGTCGCACCATCCGCAAAGAACAAAAAATGGTGGAATTGATACGCGCAAACCGCATAAAAAAACAAGCGGAAAAAGAATTGCGTGAAGCGCAACAAAAATTACGTGAAGAAGAGCGCATGAAGTTTAATGCCGCAGCAACATTGCACGAAGAATACAAGGAGTGCAAAGAATACAAAGAGGAGGAACCGCAACAAGAAGTTCTACCAAGAACACGCAAAAGGCGCAGCAAAAAAGTGCCGTGCGATGATGCGAAGGTGAAAAAGGGTTGCTGTACAATTATGTAGTTCGATAGACCCCTACGGGGCGCGCTCACTATGACATTGAAGCATATTGATGGTTCGACAGACCCCTACGGGGCGCCCTACTTCGCCTCGGGTTCACTCCTGCTGTGCCCGCCGCCGTAAGTCCCGCCGTGCCCTTCGACTGTGTCCGCCATAGCTGCAAGCGACGGCTGGAAGCTAACCTGCAAAGCAGGATGCGTAGTAGGGAGTGATTCTGTCAAGAATCGTATCGAGGGGTTTATGCGAAGGCTGGGAGTAGCAAAGCGTATCGAAGGGCTTCGAAGGGCAGGCTGCTCACTATGACATTGAAACTTACTTACTTCATTTTTTATTAAGCTTGTATCGCCTACCATTAATCAAGCAAATTAAATGCAGGCACTTTTAAATGCGCCAAATCTGCCAACTCTTTGACCTGCAAAAGCGTGACAAACGCCACCGGCAGCCCGCCAGCAAGGGTAACCAATTCAATAGCCGCGCGCGCTGAACCACCAGTTGCAATAAGGTCATCAATAATAAGAATACGACTACCCGGCTTGAGCGCTGTTTGCGCGATGACCAGCATGTCAGACCCGTATTCTTTTTTGTAACTCACTGAGTAGGTAGCGCCGGGGAGTTTGCCTGGCTTGCGCACCGGCACAAAACCAACACGGAGTTTAAGCGCTAATGCAGCACCCAAAATAAATCCGCGTGATTCAAGCCCTACTATCTGGTCAATCGATTCATTTTTGTAGCGATCAGCCAAAAGATCAACGCAGACCTGGAATGCTTGCGCGTCGTTGAGTATCGGTAAAAAATCTTCAAAAACTATTCCCGGTTTGGGAAAGTCAGGATAGTTCACAATCTTCTTTTTCAACAGCTCTATCTTATTGGTGCGCAAGGCTTTGAACAAGGCATCATGCAAAAGTTGTTGCCGAGATATACCGCCAAATTCTTCTTCCCGGTGCCAGTCCTGCGCATCAACGGCGCGCGGCGCCATACTTGCTGCAATAACACTGCCAACGGTAACTCCGTAGCCCTGCTCGGTAATACCTGCTGGTGTTGCACGTTGTTGCGCCAACTGTACAAATTTAACCGGAATCAGGGTTGGCTGCGTGCAATACATAATATCGCGTGAAGGCTCGGTAAGATTTTTAACGAGCACAAGTCCTTTATCATTCCAAAAAAGATCGGTCGATGATGGCTGAATAAAATTTTCAATCGCAACAACATAGTCAGCGTCAGCAAGCAAATCTGCTGGCACGCTTTGAATACGATTTTTTGCACCGGCAACCGCAACATCTAAACCGACCGGTTGTTCAGGAACCAAAGAGGTTGACTTGCAAGAGACAATTTCAACCCAATCATCTTCCACACTACTGCAATAAAACAGTTCTTCAAAAGCTTGTTTAACGGCTGCTATTTTTTGGGGGCTTTTGGACGCAACCACCACTTTAATAGCGCGGGCAGAAACAGCGCAGGAAATAAGAAGGAAACCATGAACCAAAAATAGCTTTGAAAGTTTTTGCATAGACGCTCCTGAAAGTGAATGTAAAAATTACCACACCAGATTTTACCGCTATATTGACAACAATGCAAAACACATGAAAACTATAGCGAACGTGATTAATTCGCACACAATTTAAATCCGGGCACCCTGAAGGTAGCGAAGCGAACTTGAAGGGTCACATTATAAAAAATAAAATCGGAATACCCTTCAAGTACGCCCTAGGAGGGCTCTTCAGGGTGCCCGAACTTATTATTTTTTTGTGCAGAAATGAGGGCGACTAGCTATAGTGCCCACTTCACAAATGCTGCTGTAGATTTTTATTTTTTTAAAAACAAGGAGAACGAGATGAAGAAAATAGTTTTACTGAGCATGTTCGGTGTCATGGTAGCAAGCTACTCGCTTACCGCAGAAAATGAACGGTTCCAAAATGGCCTGCTGTTTTCGGGCAATGCGAACAAAGGGTTAGCACAAAAAATTGCAGACTACTTACAGATTGAGGTCAGCCCTTCCATTGTTGGCAAATTCAATGACGGTGAAATTCAGATCCAAGCGCTCGAAAGTGTGCGCAACAAAGATGTATTTATAGTGCAACCAACCTGCCCTTGCTCGAATCAAAGTGTTAATGATAACCTTATGGAACTTTTCTTGCTTGTGCGCACCATGAAGCGTGCTTCTGCTGCAAGCATCACCGCGGTTATTCCTTATTATGGTTATGCACGTCAAGACCGTAAATCTTCTGCGCGTGTGCCAATTTCCGCCGCTGATGTAGCACTTATGTTGGAAGCTGCTGGTGTTGACCGCGTGGTGACCGTTGATTTGCATTGCGGTCAGATTCAAGGATTTTTCCATAATGCACCGGTCGACAATCTTTTTGCTGCACCAATATTTATCGATTATTTTGCAAGCAAAGACTTAACCAATGTGGTGGTCGTTTCCCCTGATGCTGGTGGTGTTGAGCGCGCTAACAAATTTGTGCAACAATTGGGCAAAAAAAACATCCCTGCAGAAATGGCGATGATCAGCAAACAACGCGCTGCCGCTGGGGTGATCAGCTCTATGAACCTTATTGGTGACGTCACCGATGCTGATGCCATTATTGTTGATGACATGTGCGACACTGCCGGAACGCTGGTAAAGGCTGCGCAACTACTTAAAGACAAAGGTGCGCGCAGAGTTTTTGCGGTGATACCCCATGCAATATTTTCGGGCGATGCGCTCAACAAAATCCGTAACTCAGTAATTTATGAAATGGTGATAGCGGATACCATTCCGCTGCGCGCGCAGGCCCCTGCTAACTTGACCTGCATTTCCATAAGTGATTTACTCGGAGAAGCGATACTGCGGATTCACAACGGCGAATCAGTTTCTGAATTGTTTCAGTAATGCATCAATGAAAGGCTATCTACTCATGAAAAATATTTACGTAGTATTATTACTTTGTTGTGTAAGCACTGTACATGCAGACATGCTCTCTGATGCAATTTTGGCAACTGATATTGAAAAGGTACGAGTCCTGCAACATTAAAAACTGATTCTGACGAGAAAGGCCCCACTTTTGATAGTGAGGCCTTTCTCGTTGCATATTTAAAAATGTTAGATTACTTGTTCTTCATTCTTCTTGAGTATAGCAGTAACAGATTCAATCCAATCATCCCATGCTGCTGGATCGAAGGTTCCACCATCCGAAAATAATTGCAGATCACCAAGCAATGATCCAATATCATCAGATTTAGTTTTTTCGTAATAACCTTCTAAAAATTTCACCATGGCATTGAATGCCTGTAACTTTGTTAGCTTATTTTCCATACTTTTCCTATAAACCTGATAACCCGGTTTCTTTATTAAATGCCTTGGGTATTTCGTTTAATCCTCCGTTTCTAATCAAATTTTTTCTAGATGAAGCCCATACTTGATTCCCATTAGCAAGAGACTTTGCATACCATTCATTTCCATATTTATCCATTCCGAGAAAATTTTTTGTGTCAGAAACCGTTTCAATCAATAAAGCTCTATTTGCAGGAGTATCTAATAAGTGTCCGCAAGCATTCCTAAAAATATGCGGTTCATTCTTTTCAAAGATTTTAACTATCTTACCAGCTTCCTCTATGTTTCCTGCAGCCTTTCCAACGCCCCTCAGCAAAATATAACCAGGAACCTTTGTCGCAAGCTCCGTCTCAGAAAGAGCTCCACACGCATTTTTGGCTACATTAAGCGCTTCTAATTTTGCGCACTGTGCTACCGCGCCAAGCACACCAGTACATACATTAAACGCAACGCAATTGCCAATGGCGTTATTCAGCGTATACGTGTACTGCTTAACTTCTTCTTTGGTAGGAAAATGGTCAAAACGCTGCGTTACCTTATCCCATCTATCAAGTGCAGCCTTGTTAGTTGCGCGCCACGCATTCCTCGTGACTTCCATCTGTTTTTCATACGCTTGCCAATCTTCTTTCGATGCACCAATACCAGGTGGATCAAGTAGCAGCATATGGTCAGCCATAACTTCTGCAACGTTATAGATGGCATGCACCAAATTACGAGCAGCATCGCGCAGATTGCAAACCATAGAACCAAAAGATTTAAATCCGCTACCAACACCATCAATGGCGCCTAACAACGTACCTGTTAATGCGGCTTTGTAGTAGTCGCCCATTGCGCTTGCCAAATCAATGAGCAGAACGCTCTGTGCACAAAAAGCCATTTGGTTAAGTTCACGAGCATTTTCAAAAACGCCAATAGCCTTATGATACAGTGCATCAGCAAGCGCACCCGATTCGCGCGGCCGTTTAATGTTTGCCAAAGATTCTATGCCGGCATTAATTTCTTGCATAAGCTCATGCTGCAATGCATTGCCATGTAGCTGCTCATAATTACTCGCATCAACACCAGCGTGCTTTAAAAGCTTTTTAGCCTGCCGTGAAAGTGTGTAATGCTGCGTTACCTGTTCGCCGTGTCGTTGAATTGCAGTACGATAAGCGGCACAACGTTGAGCATGAGCTGCCTGCCACTGCTCAGCAGCAGAAGCGAGTTGTTCTTTTTGCTGTGCGAAAACTTCACACGCCTGTGTGTGCTTTTTTTCTTGCACATGTTCGAATATGTGCTGCTCATACTGCCGCATATGATAGCGTTGGGCACATGCGCGACGTGATAGTTGGTCAAAACCAAAACCTGTGCGGTTACTGCTGCACCGAACACTCAATCTTACACGCGGTTTTTCAGCATTACGCACAGACAAGTAAGGTATCCCCGCATTACAGGAGGCACCCACGAACAGGAAAGATATGCATATTTTTTTTAGTATATTAAGCATGACATACCATTATAGTTATTATTGTAGGGCGCATCATGATAATTACTTTCTTCCAAACGACTTTTTGGCATAATAAGTCACCGTTGATGCTAATTGTTTAGTATCTTTCCATGAAATCTGATACAAACATGCCGCTCCTGTCCCTCCACATGTTCCAATTTGTGCTCCTGTGGCACAACCTTTCATGGCCCCTACTAGCATGCCGACCGGACCAGCATAAATTGCTCCAGCAACTCCACCGAACAGACCACAAAACGCCCCGCAAAAGCTTCCCCATGCGCCTGCACGCTGATAATAATTTGAGCTTTCTTGGTATTCAAGATTTTTTTTGTTGTATTCCGCTTGCACCTTCATATTGTTAACATCAAAATTATGGCGATGATAATAGAAATAGATGGTTGCTGCTAATCCCGCTACCGTCAGTCCAGTTCCAACGACCGTTAAGGCATTTTCTTTGCAATATTTTTTGGTGTCATACAACCAAGTTCCTTTTGCGCGTTCTTCTTTCCGGCTCGCGTCTTTTTCAATAATTTTGATAGCAGCCTTAAAATCTTGCATGGTCACGACCTTTTCATAGTCAGCTATAGCAGCATCGGCGGTAGCTTTGATAACCATACTTTTGATATCACGCTGAGAAAAATCATGCGTTATTCCAGCAAGCTTGCGCGCAAGTGCCGGAATCTCATCCTCATAATCAAAATAAAACAATTCATCTTGCTGTTGCAAATGGTAGACAAAGGCTCGACAGCGCTGTTGCTCATTTGGCAGAGGTATATACACTTCCGTGGTTCGGTCATTCATCTGCGCAGGCATATCTTTTTTAGAGTTCATGTTAACGATAACAACAATCTTGCTGTCACTCGCCTTGTCAATTTCTTGCCAAAGCGCAATCAAAATGGCACTTTCATGCCCGTTAGCATTGGCATGTTTTTTAATGAGCACTTCCAGTTCATCTATGGCAATAATGCACGGCCTGCCGTAGCTGCGCGCAAGGGCAAAAATATTTTTTAAGCTTTCTTCACCCGAATTCATGTAGGTCGTGGATATCTTGCTCGCATCAAACAAAAGACAGGGCATGTCACATTCATGTCCCATCGCTTTGGCAATAGTCGTTTTGCCCGTACCAGGGACACCAAAGAGCACCACGTTTTTTTCAATATCACGAAACACGCCCTTTTTAATTCGCGCAATTATTTTTCTGATTTCTTCAGGAGAGCTTTCTATGACCTCAGTAGCCAAATCTGCATCAATTTCTGCAGAGCGCGCCCCGGGAATATAGGCCATCGCATACTCCTCTAAAAGCACGCGATTATTCACGACATCATCCAGATTAATGAATTTTTCTTGTCCATGAGCAGAATTTGCTGTTCCTCCGTGCACAGGAATTTTTTCGGGAACAAAATTATTTTTATGCAGAGCCTCAAAGTCTTCCTCAAGAAAGGGTACGCCAAAGTCTTTACAGACTTTTTGGTAATGAGCTCTTTCTTCTTGGTTGTCTTCAGTTATAGCTTCATCAGCTCGTAGCGCGCAATCAGCAAAAGTTAACAATACAATTAACGGCATCAAAAATTTGGACATGATACATCCTTAAAAAGAATATCGGTATATTTTAGAACACATAAAAAAAACGCAGAAAAACACGATTTAACAAATCATGACTTCCCTTTAATGGGATGAGGAAAAAAAAGACGTTTTGGGAAAAATCAGAAAATGGACGAGAAAGATAGACTCATGGAGTTTCCTTGAAGTATAAGATTAGAGGTTTGTGGTAATGTACTTACTTGCCTCGTTACTTACTTCCTTCTTAGTTGACTCATAACTAACATAAAGGAATTATTTTGAAAAATCAAAAATGGATTTTTAGATTTCGTTAACAATGAAAAAGCCCCTCAAATAAATAAGCGGCTTTTTCATTTCTAATTTGGCCTATCACTTCTGACTCAGTTCCTGTCGGAACTGCTTATCAGATGCATCAATTAGCCGGTGCTGGCGAATTATTGTAATAAATTAATTCCAGCGTTGGTGCAAAGGTTTTTTCAGGGTTGCGCTTGCAAATAAGTTCCAGAACTTTTTCTTCTGCCTCAAAAAATGTGCCAATGGCATCGATAAGGCCAAGCTTAAGCGCATCAGGCGATATAAACAGTTTCGCCTCGGCCCATTCTTTGTACTTCTTCATATCAAGTTTTCTATTCGCTGCCACGGTCTCAAGGAAATATTGATAGATTCTGGCAATATATTTTTTAATATATTCTTTGTCTTTGTTAGACAATGGATGGTACGGACTACCCACCGACTTAAACTCGCCAGCATTAAATTGTTCCACATCTATACCCGCTTCAAGATTATTTCCTTTATATTTTGGATTTTTATAGGTGGCGATTTCCCATACCGTTCCAATACACCCTAAATTCGAGCAGCCGGACGCAATAATGTAATCTGCAGCGCTGGTAATGAGGTAGCCACTAGAACCGGCCGATTCCCCAACTAATGCTACAACCGGCTTTAAGGTCGCAAGTTTTTTTATATGGTCATGCAACACAGAAAATGCGCCAGTACTGCCCCCGCCACAATTGATCATAAGCACAACACCATCAACAGCAGGGTTTTTTGCAGCGCTTATTAAATGTACAACACTGTCTTTAAAATTAATGGGATCTACCAGTTCAATGACCGCTACATTTGCCTTATTTGGCATTACTTCCGCTTGCTTGCCGCGCCACCATGAAGAGACATAAGAAGTCAGATACGAAGCACTTATTCCCATGGCAGCAGCACTAAAAAATTGGCTTATGCAAAGTACGAGCAAAAAAGAGCGCAAAAGATTCATAGTCATCGTCCTTGTTGAAAGATTTTTTGTTATTGTATGGTGAATGTTCGTATACGGAATATACTTACTTAGTCCAAAGCTTTTTAATCTTAGATTTAACGGTTGTTAACGTTTGTCTGCGGGGTGCAGCGCGCAGATGTGCTTCAACAAGCTTGAACTGCTTTAAAATATTTTCAATCGACGTGCCCACAATGTCGGCGCTTTCTTTGCTATAACCACCGGAAAGAACCATCAAAATTGGGGTCTTGATTGCAAGCGCTTGGCCAAATACAAAAGCGTCGCGTTCGATAATTCCTTGTTTGGTGACCTTCATCTTGCCCAGCGGATCCCGTTCGAAAATGTCGGTACCGGCATTATAAATAATCAGGTCCGGTTTGACCGCCTCAATTGCTTTTGGCAGCTCACTTTTTAAAAGATTTAAATAAGCTAAGTCTTTAATGTAATCAACGAGGGGGAAATTAAAATCGATGTATTTGTACATGGCACGGTCGCGCGGATAGTTGTTACCACTGTACATGTCAAAAATGTAGGTCAGTTTATCTTCCCCAAGGATTGCTGCAAGGCCGTTGCCTTGATGCGCATCCAAATCAACAATCAATACTTTAAGGTCTGAGTTAGTTTCCCGGAGTTTTTTGATTGCCAAAGGGATGTCGGCAAAAAAGCAGAACCCTTCACCATTGTTGGCTTTTGCATGGTGATAGCCACCAGCAAGGTTAATCGCCCAACCGCTGCTCATCGCTAACTGTGCGCCCAAAACGGTACCCGCCGTAGCGTAACGCATACTAGCAAGCATCGAGTGCTGCAAAAAAGCATTTGGCAGGAATGCCAATGGCGCTACTTCAGCAATGGTTGCCACGGTGCGCGAGCTTTTAAGCGTTGCAAGGTACTTTGACGTGTGCACCAGTTCAAGATCAGCATCGCTCGCCTTTTCTGGCTGGTAAAAACATTCAGGCGCGATATTACAAGTTTGCTGCAAATGATTGGCTACTTTACCATATTTTTTGGTATCAAAAGGATGGAGCTTTTCCATACCCATGAATGAAATGTCATACTTTTTATGAAAAACAATGGGCACCATCATAGCATCAGCACAAGCGCTTGGAACAATGGACAACAAAGCAGAAATGAGTAACGTGCGTAAAAATAACATAATGATCCAAACTGTGTAAAAAGATGTAAGTTAACCGGAAACCCCCTACTTGTACCTATTTTACACGCTATTCGCGGCAAATCAAAGACTGCTCAAGGCAACCAATTAACACCCACCCACCCTGTTGCATTTATGGCCATACCTCTTATCCTTATAAATGAATTAACGCGGTATTTAAAACCTTTTGAGGATGAACATGAACAAACTAGTACTAAAATGTTGCGCCTTGCTTATCATTGCCCAAATGGGTGAAATTTCTGCCTATATGCAACCGATTAAAAGAGATGGACTCTACTATTACTCAGAAGAAGATACCCACAAACATATCGATTTCCAACGGGCATTGACCATTTTGGCAAGCAAAATGCTTTCCCCTTCTGCGTGGGCTAAGGCAATGACCTCCCTGTTCTATGCCTCTGACCCAAAAAGTAATCCGATAGCATTCCTGAATCCGATGCAAATGGTGCCCCCAAAGCATTCACTTGAGCCAAAGATTGTTTGGATTGGCCATGCAACCTTTTTGATTCAAATGAACGGCTTTAATGTCCTGACTGACCCTATTTTTGGCGACGTTAAGGTTGGCCCATTTTCATTAACCAAGCGGGGCATGCCTGCCGGTATCCGGTTAGAAGATTTACCCCCAATCGATGCGATTGTAATTTCCCATAATCATAGCGACCATATGGACACGAATGCCTTGACCGCTTTGAATACAAAATATCATCCAACAATATTTGTGCCTGAAGGCAACAAACCATACGTTGAAGCAATGGGCTTTACCAATATTGTGGAAAATACCTGGTGGGATACAAACACGCTCACCAAAGACAACCGATCCATGAACATCACTTGCTTACCTGCCTACCACTGGTCTATACGTTTTAGTTTGGGTAGCTACCGACAATCACTGTGGAGCAGCTGGATGATAAGTGCGGAAAATACCAATATCTATTTTGCCGGCGACACCGCCTACGGAAAGCACTTTAAAGAAATTGCACAGCGCTTCCCTTCTATTGATATGGCCTTTATGCCAATTGGCCCAACAGAAGAAGGTGAAAACACCCACAAACTTTATCATATTGACGCTCTTGAGGCAGTAGATGCTTTTATTGACCTGAATGCAGACTGCTTTGTGCCGATGCACTATGGCACCTTTTTTGGTGGTAGAAATACTCTTGAGCTTCCCGTGAAAAGGCTCCATGCCTACTGGGAAGAAAAACAAGATCTTCTGAAATCCAAAATATTATTGTTTGCTCGCTGTGGGCAATCATATTTTGCACCTCGCATCAAAAAGGAACCAACTCTATGAGCTCAACACTCGTTATATGGCCGATTATTAAGGCATTATGCGTAGCAAGTCAATTTTTAAGCATTGATCCGAGCGCATGGATGGCGGTGAATGCAACGCAGACCCATTTTTTGCAGCACCATTTCAGCAAACGCACTGAACTTTCAAAATTTGCCAATGACGAACTAAAAGCCTGGGCTTCTTGGGATGCTGACGAGCTCAATGCGATTTTAAAAAAAGAAGGTTTTGCCATCAAACTTGAACCGTTTGATTCCAAGACATTTGGTGTGGTTTCTATTCTTGACCTGATGGTTGAATGGCAATACAAAGGTGAAAAAAGTACCATTGAAAGCAACGCAACAAACTACCCTGGTGTATATATGAAAAAAGGCTTTCAGACCTTTGACTCAAGTGCGCATGCCGAGCCAATCATTTGCATCACAACTAAGTCGGGTGATAAAGTCTACATGACCGTTGCGGACAGTTCGGTAGAAAACTTTGAACTACTTACATTGATCAAGCACATCAAAGCGCAGATGCACCAAAATTATATTTATGATTTTATTGAGTTCCCCATGATTGACCTTGACCAAACAGCAGACATTGCCTGGCTGTTGGGCATGGAGCTCACCAAAAATTGGTATATATCACAAGCACTGCAGCAGACCAAATTAAAAATGAATGAAGTTGGTGCGCACGTTAAAAGTGCGGTGGCCATTGCGGTAACACTCAAATGTTGCCCACGACCATCAGAAGGCATTATTATCAACAAACCATTTTACCTATGGATTGAACGGCCCGGCCTTACTGAGCCTCTTTTTGCGGGTTACATAACACAAGAAAATTGGAAAGATCCTCAGGGTTTAGATTTATAAAGCTGGCAATTGCTGTTCCGGTTGCGGCTTGTTTTCTACTTCCACCTCAGATGATGGAAGAATATATTTGTAGCTACCATAGGCCACGCCGCAGCCCGCAAGCATAAACATTTTGGCATAAAGATGAGTATCAATCAGTTCTTTTTTAACTTTAAACATTTCCTGTGGTGTCAAACCTATATTTTGCATCAAGTCTAGGTTATAAGGTCTCATATAATACATAGCAGCAAGTTCAGACGAACTAAGCATTACCATATACGTGCCAGCGGCAATCCCCGCCAAACCACCTACAACACGAACGGTTTTAAACCAAAGCCGTGCCCCTTTTACGGTGTAATAGAGTGCTTGCCCGCCAACATATTTTGCATCATCTTGCCATGTTGCCTGCACCGCGTGTGGAACTAAAGACATAACAAGACCAGCAAATAGCAACTTCGCAACTGATTGTTTGAACATAAAAAAATCCTTGTAAATGAGTTGAAAAACATTGGACATGATTTTAGCATAAAATATGGAAATATCATGCGCCTGCACACAAATCTAAAAGATCGTCCCTCGATACAATTTCCTACGCAAGGCTTGGAAACCACTCGGGATGCATCATCAGTTTTTTTACATTTTTAGGATGTACTCATTGGTCGGACAATGAAAGTCTTTCATTGCTCAAGAAAAAAACCTATCTCCCGATGCATCCCGAGTGGTTTTTTACCTTGTAAAAAATTGTATCGAGGGACCCCAATAAGGACGGCCCTTTAAGTAAATCGCGGTTGCCAAATAGAAAACAATTAGAGATTTTTCAGAATTGACACCATTTTATATTTCCTGCACCTCTGGTAAAATAAGATGTAAATAAAGCAGCATTGCATCCTTTATATATAAATCGAGGTCCCCATGAATTCCATAAAACGAGCTTCTCCCCTGTATTTCCTGGCAGCCTGCGCATTGGCAGTATCGCCTTTAGTCGCCTCCACCAAGGTCACCGACATCAGCAACCTAGATTCAGTACAAGTAGCCTCAATTTTTACCCCTTACTCAGTTGCTCACCTCAAAAAAAGATTGCCGAGCCTAAAAAAACCGATCAGTATTGCAGGCGCACGCTGTTCCCAGGGCCTGCATATCGCCATACGCAACGGCACCATGGTGGATTTAAAAGAGCTGAAAAAAATAGTAGCCTTTGATAAACAGAAAAAACAGATCACCGTGGAAGCGGGCATAACATGGCGCGACATTCAAAAATATATTGACCGCTATGACCTTGCCTTAGCGGCCATACAGTCATACAGCGATTTTAGTGTTGGCGGATCTTTAAGCGTCAATGTCCATGGACGGGACATTCAACACGGGTCTCTTATTACCATGGTAGATTCCATTGATATGCTCCTGGCATCGGGCGACATAGTCCACGCCAGCAGAACGGAAAATGCAGACCTGTTTTTCAGTAGCATTGGCGGCTACGGAGCGCTTGGCATTATTGTCCACGCAACAATCAACTTGGTACCAAACTGTGCATTAAAACGCAAAGTGCAAACCATACCGCTTGCAGATTACAAACGTCACTACTTCCAATCAGTAATCACCAACCCAAAGATACAATTGCACAACGCAAACATTATGCTCGGCGACTTTGATAGCGTCGCTTCTGTTTCCTGGTGCACAACTGACCGTCCCGTTACCGTTCAAGACCGTTTGCGCACTACACAAAAATTTTACCCCGTTAATATGGCGGGAGAAGCATTGCTCAGAAAAAACAAAATAGGCCACCACGTGCGGGAAAAAGTGGAAATGAAAGAAGCTGAAACGCCGCTCATTGTTTGGCGCAACTATGAAATGGGCCACACGATTAACACACTCAAACCAGTTTCCCGGATTATTTCTTCTTCAATTTTGCAGGAATACTTTATTCCCGTTGATCAGTTTGAGACCTTTGCAAAGCAGCTGAAAAAAATTATCAAAAGCGATGGCATCGACATGCTCAACGTTTCTATACGCCACGTGCCGGCAGATAAAGGAACAACGCTGCCCTATGCGCCACAAGAATCATTTGCTTTTGTTTGCTACCTCAACATTTTTAATAATAGCATCAGCCAAAACAGAGCAAAAGCCTGGACACAAAAATTAATCAACGCTGCCCTTGCCTGCGGTGGAACGTACTATTTGCCCTACCAACCATGGGCCACACGCGAGCAGTTCATGCAGGCCTACCCAGGTTGCACAATGCTGCGTGAGCACAAAAAAAAGTACGACCCTACGAATACTTTTAACAGCAACTTTATACAGCGGTATATTCTTTAATGCGGGTGTGCTTTAATGCGCGTGATCGCGCGCACAAAAAACAATGACCAGAAAAAGAAAGAGCCACTCACATTAATGAGTGGCCCAACATTTTCAGCACATCTTTACGCTTAAGTTTATTCATGTCCCCAATGAAGGCGGCCATTGCTGTCTCTCCAATGATGATGCCCACTGCGGGTTCTCCAATGGCGGTTACCATGTCGATCTCTCCAATGATGTCTACGTTCTTTGCGATCATCACCAACAACACCAGTTACTACGTCATCAGCCGCGTTCACAACACCGCCAACTACATCCGTAGCAGCATCCCCAACGCCGCCCACTACGTCTTCGGTGACTTGCCCAAGCGTTCTATGCTCATCTTTATCTCTGTAGCGAGAAGCTGAACAATCGAACGACGCCATTGCCGCAAAGGCAAGAGCAATCATTGCACATATAGTACTCTTCATCTTCATACAACACCTCCTCTTAAAAGCCCTGCTCACTTACGCTTGCAAGGACTTATTTAATGGAAACCCATTATTTTAGTCCTTTTTGCAAAAGCGTGCTCAGGCATGTTATTAAAATATGATCCTACTGCCATTTCTATTTCTAAGGTAGCAAAATCATAATTCATATTGCAATAGTTTCAATGTTTTTATTTATAAACAAAATGAATTTGATGATTCGATCAAGTTTTCGATCTATTTCTTTTTTTCTTTTTAGCATTTTTGATAGCGCACTTGTTCTTTTTATAAAGCTTCCAATCTCTGGCTGCACAGAAGCATTTGCCCGTCTTTTTGTCGTAGTGAGGATCATCCTTGGAAGTTATTGAACGAGGGCCACATTTAACTGAGCAATAGCAGGTACAGTTGGGCAAAGTACATTCAGCTTTTTGACACACCTTACGGGCTGAGCGCGCCTCAATGATATTAATGGAAAAAAGCAAGGCACTCAATGCTAACAATAGTATATTTTTTTTAAAAACCATAAATCCTCCATCCTTATTCCTTGTAATTATAAATCATATCTTTTTCAAGATACAAATTAATGAGAGCAGAATACAATGGAACAAATAAAGAATTCTGAAGAAGAATGAAACCCATCTATAAAGATTTTAGTGTGGAACTTTTCCTGTCTTGCTATTTCTAAAAAATAAAAATTGCACCTCAAGTACCGAGGTACGGCCCACTGTCTATGCGGACCTTGTTATTATTTATCGTTCATGTATTTTAGCTTAAAATACCCCTCATATAAAAAAGGTTGCTCTTATGAAATCACAAAAAATAATCATATTGTTGCTTTTAACATTACCAGCAATATCTATATCAGCTGCATGTAATGATGCAGCTGCATCTGATAAAACAATCTCCAGTGAATCCCAAAAAGTTTCTAGTTCTGCATGGCTCAATGTAAATTATGCAGGTGTAATACCCGTGTCTATCGACCCTACAACAGGAAAGGTCGTAATGCTTTTAGGATTACGCAAGCCTACAAATAATCATCAAAGCTGGGGAGATTTTGGTGGCAAGGTCGAAGGGCAAGAATTCATGGATGAAGGAGCTCGCCGAGAGGGACAAGAAGAATTAATGATCAAAGCACAAAACTGGGTTAATCCTGACGCCTTGTATACAATCAATGACACTTTTGATCCTGCATTCAACGCATCTACCATACTAAAACTAGAAAACAACAATAAAAAGGCGCAAATTCATCTTGTTGCATTACCACATGTCACAACCGATAAGTGGCTTAACGTTCTAAAAAAAATCAAAAATGATGACACAATTCCCACTGAATCCCGACAAGTCTGCGATTTTGCATGGATAAATATAGATGATGTAATAGCATGGATCAGAACCACAGACCAAAATAAAGACTGGACCGCAAGCCTTGCCAAGGGACACCGCTTATTCCGAAATACCGCTGCAGTGTTAAGAGAAAATCTGAAAATGGTTGAATGTGTAAACAAACATCTTACACAAAAAATCCAGACTATTGATGATGAACAGAAAAATTAAATAAAACCATGGGTATAGTGAAAGACAAATCTTAGTAGAATAAAAACTGTAATTGTTTTTCCAAAAAAAAGGCTTACACTTTGCATCAGTTTCGTATGGTAAAACCCTCAGCAGAAAGAAATTCTGACATGAACAACAAAACACGCACACAATTATTCATTGTGGCAGTAATTACAATAGCAAATTCCACAACGCACACAGCTGATCAACGATATATAAATCCTAAACAATATGAAAGCGTTAAGAGATGGATAAATCCTCACCGACCTGTAAACATTGAAGCAGCCAATCAGAATCTACTGCAACAAATACAAAAAGCGGATCGTTCTAATTTTGAAATTACAGCGTATATAGCTGATGTTAATGTTTGCGATGATCACTCTAGTGATCCTGCAGTTATACTCGCAACGAAAAAAGTTACTGATGCCTTTGACAATCTTACTATACTGTTAGCCCACAATAAGCTCAAAGTGAATAAACCAAACCTTTATGGAGAAACAGCATTGCATGTTGCCAGCAAGGGAAACAACATTGATTTAGCCAGGGCTTTAATCGAAGGTAAAGCCGAAGTAAACGCTAAAACTAATGTGGGGGTTACTCCAATTATATTGGCTGCGTCCGCTGATAATTATGATATGGTTGATTTACTTTTGAAAAACAATGCAAATACGACAGAAATTTATGTTCCTGTCTTTACGTCTGACGAAAAAATTAAAAAGCTTTTGCAAGATCACGCACAAAAAAGAACTGCCATCGATCAAACAGTCAACTCCCCTCGGTAACCGATAATTGAAAAAAAACATACCTAATTTTAAAATGAACGACTGTTCCGCAAGGATAGTCGCTCATTTATTTCATGCACAGTTTCGAAGGTGCAAATGCATTGTATAAAAAATTTGGATTTAAACCTGGTACATTAAGGAGATTTAAACTATGAACGACGCTATCAAATTAGAGCAGTTAAATAACTTACTAAAAAGCGAGAATGTAGATTATTCAATCCTTACCGATAACTTCAGTATTGAAACAGCATCCAGCGGCGCGCAGCATTATGGTATATCTTTGAGTGAGACAACCCCCACACTTATTCTAAAAACAAAAGATGGTTATATTGCCGCTATTATTTGTGGTAATACGCGTATTGTATTTAAGAAATTAAAACAGGCTTTGAACATTAAAGACCTCAGCATGGCCGATCCTCAGGCTATTTTAGAACTTACTGGTGCTAAAATAGGTGAAGTCAGTTTGATCAATGTTGAACTGCCTACGGTGATTGATGCACACGTTTTGCAAAATAAAAATTGTTACGGTGGTTGTGGTGCTCCAAAGGCCACGCTGTGCATTAACACACAGGACCTTGTGCGAATAACTAAAGCGCAGGTATTAGATTTTGCGGAACCGCGTTAAAGAAATGGTTAAATCAATGTTTTTTTTGTTGTGTGTATAATAAAGGAAATTAGCATCTATCACAGCAGTGATCACCGCCATCATGGCGATGGTCCCAATCTGGAAAGCCACAACTTTCACAGCACCTGCCATAGTCTTGACAGCAGAAATCAATGAATAATTCATTAGAAAAACATTCCTCACAGCAACAGCCTATACAAGCAAAACAAAGCACAACTGGACAGAATAGTGGGCATTCTACAGACTTTCGGATGTAAGCAGCCGCGCATGGAAAGCACCGTTTTATGTCGCCGAGTACGGCTCTCTCATTTTTTTTTCGTTTAGATACACTGTCGCTTATGGCTACTGCTTGTATGACCAAGGGCAATATGTTTTGTTTTGCAAGTTGCGGCCCTACACGTATTGCTTGCTCTTGTTTGCGTGTATCAGTAGGTGCTTGCGCGCGCATAAGCAAAGGTAGTGGCCGTGGTGCGCTGGTCGGCAGATTCAAAAACATCTGATGGGCGGCTGGCCCAGTGTCCTGTTTCAAACTGCTATTGCTGCACGAATTTATGCCACTCGGAGCGATGAATATGCCGTCAAGCTGTGCACCTTCTACTGAGCCGGTGATAACAAATGCTGTTAAAAGAAAAATCTTTATGTTCATGCGATTACTTCCGTGTAAAATTATTTTGTCCCATCAATTTTTCTAGTAGGTAGAATACACGCATAATGAGTGAAATGATAATGTAAACATACCGAACTACAATTCTAATTTTACACAAAAAAGCCCCTGAATTTTACTTCAGAGGCTTTGTATATTTTATAGTGCCAAGCGTAGTTCATAGGCATCAATTTAATTTTGTACAGGTAACCTTGTATCTTCTTCTGATGTCGGGAAAATATAGTGATAACCTCCATAGACCATTGAAGAACCTATAATAATGGCAGCCGTAGCTTCACAATACTTTTGTAATACCGCATTCCGCAATGCAGCTCCCTGATCAAAAGTCAAAGTCTCCCTAAGCGCGGAAGCCACAACAAAGGGCCTAAGGTACTGAAGTGTTGCCAATGCAGACACACCAAATGCGGTCAAAGCAGCACCAGTGGCAATTACAACTGAACCAACTACATAATTTGCATTATTGTTCCTCGTTGCATTTGCAGCGTATGCTGATTTAGCCAGAGGCCGGCTGGCCGGATTTTCACCGGATTTTCACTTGAAAGATTATTTCGCTTTTTAATTATTCTTGGTCAGGACGTTACTATTAAGGTTACGCCTAAAAAGAAAACAAAATAATGATTCACAATTGACTATTCAATTGACATCGGTATATCATGAATTAAACATATTGAATCAGAGAAACTCACATTATAAATGCAGAAAGTTGCATGAAGCTTGCGGAATTAAAAAAGTTAGTAAAAAAAGGTGAATCTGAGCAATTGGAATTTAAGTCTTCTACCGGAGGCTTGTCTGATGGCATGCAAACCATTTGTGCATTTTTAAATAGCGACAAAGGCGGCACGGTTATTTTTGGTGTTTCTGATGGCGGTAAAATAATCGGTCAACAGGTTAACGATAAAACACTCAAAAAAATCGGCGACGAATTAAGTAAGATTGAAACGAGCGAAGACATTGACGCTGAGTACATTCCTGTTGGTAACGGAAAAGAAGTGATTGTCTTCCATGTCGAAGCAGGTAAAAAAGCCCCCTATTTGTATGATGGTCGAGGTTACATTCGGCGCGGATCAACCACAAAACGCATGACAAAGGAAGAGCATGCTTACCTGTATAACAAACAGAACTACATGCTATGGGAAACGTTACTTCACAATTCATGCACACTCAAAGATCTCGATATCAATAGAATCAAAGAGGTTATTCGCAAAGCTCTGACCGAAAAACGGATTAGCAAGGATGCTGCAACTGCGACCATACCAAGCGTGCTTAAAAAGTTACACTTGATGAAAGGCGACAAGCTCACTAACGCTGCAGTTATTTTATTTTGCAAAAATGAAAACAAACAGTTTGCTCAGTCGACCATTAAGCTGGCCAGATTTAGGGGCACCACAAAAAGTGAATTTATAAATGCCAAAGAGTACACGTCAAATGCTTTTGACTTATACGACAAAGCTGATGACTTTCTTTCTGCTTATATCCCAGTTGCCGCTCACATAGAATCTGGCAAAGCTGACCGTGTTGAAACACCCGCAATCCCTTATAGCGTTTTGCGTGAAGCGCTCGCCAATGCTTTAGTGCACCGCGATTATAGTAATCCGGGAGGATCCGTTTCCGTGGCTATTTACGATGACCGTGTAGCTATTTCTAACATTGGCTCTTTGCCTGCGGATGTAACTCTAAAAGAACTTACCAAGGAACATGATTCAGTTCCACGCAATCCTCTTATTGCTAATGCTTTTTATTTAGACTTAAAAATTGAAAAGTGGGGGCGTGGCACTACTGATATGATACGTGATTCTAAAAAAGCCGGTAACCCGGTGCCCAAGTTCGAAAATGAAGGCAATCGATTTTCTGTAACATTACCATTTAAAAAATCCATTCGTACGGTAATTTACGAAGAAGACAAAAAAGCAGATTTAAGTATGCTGACCGGTCGCCAAAAAGAGATCATGCGTATTTTAAAAAATGGGCCCCTTAATCGTCTTCAGATTATGGAGACACTAGGATTAGACCTAACTCCTAGGGCAATGCAATGGGAACTTTCCAAACTCAAAACAATGGGCTTAATTAAGCTTGAGGGCAAGGCGCAAGCTGCCGTTTGGCGTTTGGTTGACCAAAAATAAAGTCGTGCAGAGTTGTGCAAAGTCGTGCATAATCGTGCAATAAAGGGCTTTTCCACTAAGAACCTATAGTATAGTATATGCGCGACTTATACGTCTCATACAACGATAACGCAAAACTGACGGCACTGCTGGCAGAAATTAGCTGGACCCATGATTATGTCCTAGTAATTTATTTAATAGATTCCCAACAACTATTTAGTTTCGCTTCCTACTCTTTTCATTATGTCGTAAAGCTTAGCTAATACTGGAAATTTATCTTTATCTGTAACCATCTGCCCATGCAACCAATTCAGAGACTCGTTGTATCTTAATTGAAATTCAACATTAGTTGCAAAATACAACTATCATAGTACATTGGTTGCTTCATACAACTAAACACAATTGTTTCATTTAAGGATCATATCAATGAAAACAAATACTCGGATGTCACAGATTGAGTCAGCGTATTTAACTGGTGCGACCATTATCATAGTTGGCCTTACTGGCCATAGCATGGCAGATGGAGCACGAATGATATTGAATGATCAATACTTTAATCAGCCATCAATAACATCTGAAGCAATCCAACAACACACACAATTAACATTAAATGAGACCCTTTGGACGGCAGCAAAACAAAAACATGGAAATGATCTTCGGGAAGCCCTCGAAGCTGGTGCTGATATTAATATGAAAAAAAACGATTTACCTTTTATTATCTTTGCCATGCATCATAATCTGCTTGAGATAATTCCTTATCTAAAAAAGAAGGATACTAATCTCGAGGTACGATACAGAGGTGAAGCACCACTCATATGGGCAGCAAGAACAGACAGAGACTATTTTGCAGAGGAACTAGTACGGGCTAAGGTCGATGTGGATGCAAAAGATAATGAAAATAACACAGCACTTATGTTTGCAGCTCTGTATTTTAATCCATCTCTCGTACGCGTTTTAGTAGCAGCCAAAGTAAAGGTTAATGAAAAAAACAATAAGGGCGACACAGCACTTACCCTCGCAATAAAACATGGTTCTATACATAGTGTTCGCGCTTTATTGGAAGCACCAGGCATTGATATTACTCAAGCTCTTAATCTTGCACGTAACGGCGAGTCTAGTGAGAAAATTCTTAAGGTCCTTGAAGAACATACACAACGGATGTATGGTATAGTTATTTAAGGATTACCCCAAAAATGGATAAATTAATTACACAGATTCGATCTGCATCCAGAAAAATGGTAAGGCAACTTGGCTTGCTCGAGAATGTTTTCGTATCAATTGGATCAACCTCGCAATGTCATGCGCTGGTCGAACTCGATGCGCATGGAACAATGAATTTGAATCAACTATCTACAGCATTGAATCTTGAAAAATCCACTATAAGCCGCCTTGTCACGCAATTAGCTGACAAAGGTATCTGTCATATTGAGCCGGACGAAAAGGATCGTCGCAACAAATTGATAACACTTACAAAAAAAGGATTAAGGCTTGTTAGCAAAATCAACCATGAAGCAACCACACAAGTAAGGCAGGCTTTGGAAATGATGAGCGATGAAGAGCAAAACATTGTCGTTCGCGGATTGTCCATATATGCCAAGGCTTTAAAAAGATCCCGCCTACAGAATGAATATAAGGCGCGTAAGCTCCTCAAAAAAGATGTGCCCGAACTGGCAATCCTTATCAGACAAGTACGGGCAGAATTTGGCTTTGACGCAAAGCATCCGATGGCTCACCTTTTTGAAGAAGAATTAAATCAAATATATGAAACGTACAACAAAGACAAGAGCGGTTACTTTGTTCTTGTGCATAACAACAAAATAGTTGGGGGAGCTGGCTACGCTCCTTTTCCTGGTTATGACACCACATGCGAATTAAAAGGCATGTACCTTGCACCGCAGCTACGTGGATTAGGCTTGGGAGCACTACTTTTACGTACGGTGCTGCAAAAAACAAAGGACGAGGGCTTTACACAATGTTACTTGGAAACAATGTGTTTTATGGAAGGCGCAAATGCGTTGTATAAAAAATTTGGATTTAAGCCTTTAGAAAAACCTCTTGGCGACACAGGGCACAATTGGACAGATTGTTGGTACATTAAAGAGATTTAAACCTATGAACGATGCTATAAAATTAGAGCAGTTAAACAGCCTCTTAAAAAGCGAGAATGCAGATTATTCAATCCTTACCGATAACTTCAGTATTGAAACAGCATCCAGCGGCGCAGAGCATTACGGCATATCTTTGAGTGAAACAACCCCCACGCTTATTCTAAAAACAAAAGATGGTTATATTGCCGCTATTATTTGTGGCAACACGCGTATTGTATTTAAGAAATTGAAGCAGGCTTTAAACATTAAAGATCTCAGTATGGCCGACCCTCAGGCTATTTTAGAACTTACTGGTGCTAAAATAGGTGAAGTCAGTTTGATCAATGTTGGGCTGCCTACGGTGATTGATGCACACGTTTTGCAAAATAAAAATTGTTACGGTGGTTGTGGTGCTCCAAAGGCCACGCTACGCATTAACACCCAGGACCTTGTACGGGTAACTAAAGCGCAAGTAATAGATTTTGCGGAACCGCGTTAAAAATAATTATAAGATTACAACAGATGCGCCAACCCTTTAATTAGGATTAGCGCATCTTATTTTTTAGAGTAGGAGAAAAAAGAAATTATTTTTTTATGGGACGAATGTCCATTTCAAAACCAATGGCATGCAAAACGGGAATCAATGAGGTAAGCCTCGGATTTCCTCTTTTAGAGAGCATACGATAGAGGTTTTGTTTGTTTAAATTTGTTTGGTCTGCCAGATCAGGAATATTGCCACCACAAGCTTCTAGCACATCGCGCAATGCTAATAAAAAGACTCGTTCATCTTCGTCTGCAAGCGCGGCTTTAAGGTATGCAGCAGCTTCTTCAGGATCTTGAAGATTGTCCAATAAAAGTTCTTGGAAATCTCTGTGAGTTCTTTTTTTTGTTGTCATTTTTCCGACTCCTTATAATCAAGCCAATATTTCTTCGCTCTCGCTATATCTTTATCTTGGCTCCCCTTATCTCCCCCAAATAATAAAACAACGATAACGTTCGTGTCTTTGCCGAAAAATATTCGGTAGCCAGGACCATAATCAATCACTAGCTCACAAACACCGGAGGCATTCTTGAGCGGCTTACAATTACCAAAGTTACCCAGCTTCAATCTCTTTAGCCTGGCAGAAACAATAGCTCTTGTTCCCGTATCAAGATCCAGAAACCATTCAGTAAAAGGTTCCTTGTTCGTGTCTGTTTTGTAAACAATAGTCGTTATTAAGCTCATACCCCCATATTAGCTTATAAGCTACCCAAGGGCAAGACTTTTTAAAATAAGATGGTATTTTGGCTGTAATCCAGGCTCTCCTATATCTATTTGAGCCTAGAAAAGCACCCAGCAGTGAGAGCACCGTCGGGTGACATAACTAGGAGGCTATCTCTGACTCTTGCTCCAAACTACCCCAGAGGCACTAGCGGTACTGATTTACAAACTATTGCTTTCTGAGGCAAGAAATCTTTACCCTTAATAGGTGGTTTGTTTCTTTAATACATGGAGGTAGACGTGAAGAAGTTATTATATGCAACGGTGGTAGTAGTTATAGTTGGTTTTGCGGGTCATGCGCTGGTCATGCGCGGAATGGAAGTTGAGGCTGGAGATGAGAATGTGCAAGCTCGTAATGAAGAGCTCCTTATGGCAGCTCAAAATAATGACGAACCTGGGGTGGAACAAGCTCTTGCTGATGGTGCGGATGTTAACGCGCAAAATGAAAATAATTGGTCGGCACTGATGAAAGCAGCCCGCAATAATAATGCCAATATTGTAAGAATTCTTGCAAGGGAGCGACCAGCCGAAATTAATGCTAATTTGCAAGGTAATGCCGGTGAAACGGCACTTATGTTAGCCGCCCAGTACGGAAATTTAGATTTAATTGAAGCTCTTTTGGGAGTGCCAAGGATAAATGTTAATATTCGAGATCGTTTCGATAGTGATGCGCTTACAATGGCCGTTAGTCAAATGCCGCACGATGTGTCAATTGTTCAGGCTCTTGTAAATGCAGAAGCAGACACTGCACGTGCGCTTGTTCAAATGGATAGGTTTTATGCGATAAATGTACCTGATCAGAATGAGCAGCAGCTGCGACGATGGAATGATCGTTTAGATCGGATTTACTTCGTTCTTACTGGCCGTCAACATGGCGATGCGTAACTTGCATTAACCTAGTAGCTCAATTACGAAAGATGCGCCAAACCTTTAGCTCGGTCTGGCGCATCTAATTTTCTTTTGATTAAAATGGTATTAATGCATTTTCCGTCTTAACAAAATCAATTCCTTCAGACTCAGCTAAAGAAAGTTCTCCTTGGGCATCAACTATTACCTTGAGGTATGCACAATTGGACACTTGCCATCTTTGCCCCGTTTTAAAATCTAAGCTGTACAGAAGGGCTCGTAATACTCCACCATGAGTAGAAACTAACACAGAGGATCCTAGGTGGTCAGCGGCATGTTGACCTACATAGTATTTAACACGCTTATATACATCTTCATAACTTTCACTTTTGTCATCCCATGTATAAGCAAGAAATTCTTGTTTCGATAGCTGATCAAAATATGATTGTTTCTCTTTAAAATTTTTCTTTAGATCAATCATTGATCGGCCTTCCCATATTCCCATGCATCGCTCACGCAGTGCCTCGGTCTGAAAGATACTCATTGGTTGTGAACTAAGAACAATTTCTGCCGTTTTACAAGCCCTCATGAGATCAGATGAAAAGGCTGCTGTAAAGTTAACATGATGCAGTAGGCCCTTAAGCTTCAAGGCTTGCTTTTCTCCTTGCTGATTTAAAGGAATATTACTATGCCCTTGTAATTTACCTTCTTTATTCCAATCTGTTTCCCCATGTCTTATGAAGTATAGAGTACATTTCTGCTGCTCCGTGCCATACATGGAAATAGATATAATTAAAAATGTGATCAGCAAACAACGATTCATAGTATTCATGAGATAGATAATTAATCTTTCTTGCATTCTATTTCTTTGTCGGTGTTGAGTTTATCATCAACGTAATGCTCAATAATAAACTCAACATCTAAGGAACTTTTATCATCTTGAAGTTGCTTTTTTAAATAGGAAGCCACTGTTGCCATTATTGCTTTTTGGAAGGGTTGAATTTCCAACGCCATATTATCTTTTTTGGAAAGATCAAACACACTTGCCCATTCAGTATCATGAAAAATTTGACCTGCAAAGGTAACTTTACTTTCGTTGCGTGGAATAAAATGCCAGTGTACATGTGGATTTGGTGGTGTTTCTCTAAACGCCAAATTCGTACCATATAATAAATTTACAATTCTCCCCCCAAAAGCTGTTTTAAGTGCTGGTGTGAGAGTACGACGCCATTGTATAAACTCTTGCTCTTCCTTATCAGTTAACTGTTCCAAATCAGGGATGTGACGCTGTAACACCAATAACCCTCTACCTAGATAATGCTGATTAGGATTCAGCACATATTTCCACAGCTTGGTCTGACATATTGTAAATACATTTTCTTGTCCACCGGCAACAAGAGCTCGTACTGGTGTACAAGCAATACACGACTGTGTAATTTTATTCATTGAATATAGGGAGTTTGACAATAATGCTGATATAGCCAGCAATATAAAAAATGTACGTATCTTCATTTCATTGATAAGGTATTTTTTTAATATCATGCTGAACTCTTTCGAAAGTAAAAAAGTTAATATATTCAACAATCAATTATACCATTCAGTCACCACTTGCCTAAACATTTCTGCTTGCTATGCGCACAAAACACTCTCTTATCTGCGATTTTAAAAACGTGGTTCGACTGACCCCTAGTTCGACAGACCCCTACCCAGCCGTCGCCAAGGCTATGGCGGGCGCAGCGGGGCACGCTCACTATGACATGGAAGGACCCAGTAAAAATAAACCCTTATAAAGGAAAACCATGTACATTACGTCATAATAAGACCTGCCACTGTGGTGGGTCTTGTTTTTATCTATCACTCCTTTACTTTAAAAATCTTTGTACATTTAAAAATATTTACTCTTCCCAATTTTAGTTATAACATCTTGTTCAGGATAAGTAATAAAGCATTAGACAAAGGAGTTTTATGAAAAAGTTAGCTTTTGCTATGATTGCCTTCATGACAATCAACCTTAATGCTGCGCAGACAGGATCGATATTAGCTCGCTCGAGTTTAATTGGCGTAGCCGGAGGAAGCATAGGGTCCTTTATCGGTTATGCAATTACTTATGAGCGCAGCGCAACCGAAGATGGATGTATACGGCACAGTAAATGGCGTAAAGATGCTAAAATAGGACAAGAGATTGGTGGCCTAATGAGCTCAGCTCTTCTATCTGGTGTCATAATGCGTTCAGCACCAGCAGCTGCCCTTGGAATTGCTGGATGGGGCATAGCACGAGGCGGAACACTTCTTTGTGACCATGCATATTGGAAATATCGAAAAGCACATCTCCCCGGTATCGAAAATTTTTACGATTAATTTTTAAAAAAAAAATCAAAAGTATACAAAGGCCCGCTGTTTGTGCGGGTCTTGTTATTATCTACCGTTCTTTTATGCTGGTTTTAACATCAGTTATAACCAACCCCAAACGTTAGCGTAATCAAAACATCGCTTTAGCAATACGAAGGAACATTTATGAAATTGAAACTCATTACTCTTGTAAACATTTTTGCTATCTCTTCTCTTGGATTTGCCGCAGAGAAATCTAATAACATCATAATAATGCCAAGCGCCGAAATTCTACAAAATCGTTTAGATAAGCTTGGACTTAAGGACTTTGCAGAAAAAACAAACATTGTAGGTCAATTAGCTGGTCAGAGAAAAGCTCCTCTAATCGTTGCAATAGCAGTTGAAATAGCGTATATAAATTATGCTGAAAATCTAAGAAATAGTACGCCAAAACAAGCATTTCAAGCAACAATAATAGAAACAAGCATGGCTACTAAACCTAGCGTATTTGAAGCATTACTTAAAGATCATCCTAATGCGTTAGAAGAATTAAAAAATACTCTTTTTTATTAAACTTTCGAGGGGTCTATTATGGGCCCTTTTCATATTCCATATATGAGCATGCATCATGATCGACACCATAGTACTTACTCTCAGCAAAAACATGTTCCGCATCACTGACCCGGAAAAGTTCAACCCCGCCATTCCTTCTGTAATGTCAGGCAGGCCCTCGGCACACACCTACAATTGGCACATTGCCAAAAGTATTTAATCATCAAAAACTTGGCTATATAGATGCATACGTAATGCATCTATTCTTAGAATAGAATAATTTCTATCGCCAGCTTGAGCTTTAAAGACGTAAAGGACTCAAGCTGGCAACATTTATATCTGATTAAAATAATCTACCACCCAGCTCAACAGCTCGTTCTGGCTGAACAATAACTACCGTGCCATTAGCGCCGGGCACTCCTAGCGTCAACACTTCGGAAATAAAAGGCCCAATTTGACGCGCTGGGAAATTAACCACACACAATACGAACTTACCTGCTAAATCTTCTTTTGAATAATTATCAACAAATTGAGCCGATGATTTTTTAATACCAATTTCAGGCCCTAAATCTATTGTCAGTTTATAAGCTGGTTTACGCGCTTCCGGGAAACTTTCTACTTCAATTATTTTTCCAACACGGATATCGATATTCATAAAATCTTGAAAAGTTACCATAGCATTCCTTTACGTACAATAATGGTTATAAAAATAATATTACCTCAAGCTAACAATCTTTGATCAATGAAGTAAGCCTCGGATTCCCTCAACAAAGCATTTGATACTATTAACCCACGTGAGCTGCGCACCATGTTTGCTCGTTACAATACATGGGGTTGGCAGAGGCTGATAGCGGATGCGCACGATGTTACCTTGCCACAAACACGCAGTCCTTTTGAGGTAATACGCACGCATTTGAATAGAAGGAAGCCATTGAAGCTGTGAAAGCATATTCACAAAATCGGAAAAAAAATAGAAATATTATCCACGTCATGGTGAGCAGCCTGCCCTTCGAAGCCCTTCGATACGCTTTGCTACTCCCAGCCTTCGCATAAACCCCTCGATACGATTCTTGACAGAATCACTCCCTACTACGCATCCTGCTTTGCAGGTTAGCTTCCAGCCGTCGCTTGCAGCTATGGCGGACACAGTCGAAGGGCACAGCGGGACTTACGGCGGCGGGCACAGCAGGAGTGAACCCGAGGCGAAGTAGGGTGCCCCAAATTTTAGTGCGATTCCTCGTCATAGTGAGCGCGCTCCGCAGGGGTCTGTCGAACTACAGAACCATTATACGTCCTTTTAAAATTTGCACAGCTTATCTTCCTGTTTTTATTGTTTCTTCAAAAAAAAGGCTTATACTTTGCAGAAGTTTCATATTGCATAACACTCAACCAAAAGAAAGCATTACATGAATAATAAAGCTCGCAAATCATTACTCATTGTGGCAATCGTCGTAACAGTGAATTCCACAACGCATACAGCTGAACAAGATACAAATATTGAAGCCACCAAGAGTAATCTATTAGAAGAAATAAAATGCACAAAGAGGAATAGATACTTCCATAACGTAATGATGGCCCGCGATGCTGTTAACGGAACCTTTTTGGATAATGATGGTTACTTGGATGATGTTAATATTGACAATCGAGAATCTGATTATTCTAGACGTGGGGAGTCGATCCTATCCATAACAAAAACGATTGCCTCCGCGACTACCACTCTTACTAACTATTTAGAGGATGGATGGCACAATATAGATGAAGCAAATCTCCTTGGTGAAACGGCCTTACATGTTGCCAGCAAGGTAAATAATCTTGATTTAGCCCAGATATTAGTCGAACATAAGGCCAATGTTGACGCGCAAACTAAAAGAGGAGTAACTCCAATTATGTTAGCTGCCGCTTATAAAAATTATGAGATGGTTACCTTTCTTTTGAAAAAGAATGCAAACATAAAACTAAAAACTTGTGTTACAAATCGTAGCGTTTTTGACATTCCAACTGATGTAAAGATTAAAGAACTTTTGCAAGATCACACATCAAAAGAATCATCAGAATAAATAATTCAAAAAAAACATAATCATACCTGATCTTAAAATGAGCGACTGTTCGATAAGAATAGTCGCTCGTTGTGTTTCATACCGCATTCTCATCTAATGCAACAAAATTCTCTTTTTTTGTAAAAAAATAAAAACCCTAAAACGGAAAAGGGCTAACCGTTATAATTGCCGCAGAAACAATCCATTGCAATTACGTCCGTATAGTAAAAATGATACGAGGGATGTGCAGACCTAAGAAATGGTTAGCCATGCCAAAGCTGGTTAATACTTGGAACTGAGGGCAATATTAGGCGTATGGTTTTCGTTGCGCTACAAGGACGTGTAATGGTTCTGGGCCGAAGCCTGGGAAATGACGTACGATTGATTCGTGTTAAAAATCATCAACGGATAAAATATTTATAAAGACTGTCCGTCTACGCTCTTCGAGCTACGCCGAGACACGCTTCGCCTCGGCATCTTTGCTATCAATATCAATCCTTGGAGAAAATGGCAGCGCCAGGCATAGCCCTTTACGGGCGAAGCGTGGCGGAGCTGACGAGACTCGAACTCGCGACCTTCCGCGTGACAGGCGGACGCTCTAACCAAACTGAGCTACAGCTCCATAGATATCAAGATTGCACTGGCTGTACACCAGGCGTAATATGGCTCCCCGGGCAGGACTCGAACCTGCGACCTAACGATTAACAGTCGTGTGCTCTACCAACTGAGCTACCGAGGAATCAATTTCAAAATAATGGCTTGCCAACCGCGTCTCTGCGACGCATGAGCGTAGGCTGGTGGGCGGTACAGGGCTCGAACCTGTGACCCCCAGTTTGTAAGACTGATGCTCTACCAACTGAGCTAACCGCCCCAACACATTTCAAGTTACCTATTGCTACGAAGTTCTAACAAAGAACCTCGTTAGTGAACGTTGAAAATTGTAGAGTAATTCATTAAGAAAGTCAAAAGAAACTCTTTGAAAATCACACCTTTTTATATAGTATGGGATTCATGGTTAATTTTCCACTCACAACACCCTATTGAAAGAGACTTCCCATGTCATTTTACGGCCTACTCAAAAACATCTTTTTCCTGCTCATACTCATCAATATTGCCCCGCCACTGTTTGAAAATATTCGTGCCCAATATGGCCGCTACGTGTCGCCCAAAACCCAGGTTGCGGTAATATCCATCAAGGGACTTATTTGCGACTCTGCCCACTATAACAAGTACCTGCGCGAATATTTTGAAAATTCATCCATTAAGGCGATCCTTTTAAAAATTGAATGCCCTGGCAGCGCTGCTGGCACTGGGCAGGCGATCTTTAATGAACTGGTGATGCTCAAAAAAGATCACCCTAAGCCAGTTGTGGTACTTGTTGAAAACGTATGCGCCTCGGGAGGCTATTACATAGCAGCAGGCGCGGACCGCATTATAGCCCCGGGAGCCGCAATTATCGGGAGTATTGGCGTAACCATCCCCTACCTGTTCCAACTGCGCGATTTTATAGAAGAATACAAAATTCATTACACCCCGATCAAATCGGGTACCTACAAATGCATAGGAGATCCTTTTGTTGATCTGACAGGACCGGAAAAAGCACTCCTCCAGAGCGTCCTTGACGATTCATATCAACAGTTTGCTGCAGACGTAGCCAAGAGCAGAAACCTTTCCACCACCGAGCTTAATGTTTGGGCTGACGGCAAAATATTTTCTGGCCGCCAGGCACTGCAGTTGGGACTGATTGATGAACTCGGATCTGCGTACAATGCGATTAAAGCAATTAAGGAACTGGCAATCATCGAAGGTGATATTGAATGGGTCAAGCCCCCAAAACATACATCGCTGCTGAGCATGATAAGCGGAACGGATCAGGACAATGACGGCTCTATGCTCACTGCCCTTTCGGAAAAAGTTTGTGCGAATCTGGAAAGCAAGTATTTGGGCAATCGGATTTATTAAAACGAGCACGAATTCAAGACAATCTACTGAATAAATACCCTCAATGGCTATTTTAATTAAAATCGATCTTAAATTGGCATTTCCAGCCTTAAATCTTTGGCCATTTCGAGCCTAATTCAATGAGAAATATTAAAATTTGACAAAAAACCCTTGATTTTAATTGATCAAATTTATTATCATGACAGTAGGAATATACAAACAGTCTCTATTTATTACGGTGCGTGATAAATAGGGCAGGTATGGTTTTTACTTAAAATGAGAGGGAATACCTATGAAGAAACTATTTTTAATCACAATCATTACCCTTGCGGGTAATTCGGTCCTCTATGGAGCGGAGGTAAAGAATGTGAAGCAAAAAAAACTAACAATTTCAAAACAACAGCTAGATAAGTTACTTTTAATGGCAGCAAAAGAAGGAGATCTCAAAAAGGTTAGATTAGCCCTTAAGTATGGAGCAAACATTAATGCGCAAGAAGGTAGTTTCTTTGAACGACTCACTACGCCGTTACTATGGGCAATATACAAGCAGCATATGGATATTGTGCAAGAACTGTTAAATAATGGTGCCCTCAATATTAACTTACCCGACTCAAAAGGCCAAACACCATTAATGGAAGCGATTCGTTACAAAAACCCAGAGATTGTTCGGCTTCTTTTAGAAAGACCAGATATTAATATTGATGCTCCAGACAATGAAGGCGATACAGCATTTAACATCGCACAACGCTATTTGGCAGAAAAACGCCTACAAAACTGGGGAAGGGAAGCCATTGTAGCACTAGATGAACAAGAACAAGCCATTCTTACTTTACTTACAAATTACTACAATGCAGCAAGCCTTGGAGAAATTCGTAAAGTAGGGATTTATAACGATGTTGCCAATATAGCACATGAATACTCAAAAGAACCCTTAACTGAAGCCAACAAACGTCTTATTGAGGCAGACCAAGATCTTATTGCTGCCTTTACATCATTATATGCACCTTATATAAACAAACTTAGATATATTGAACTAGTATTAGATCGTGGCGCCCGGGTTGATGTAACCAATGAAATGGGAAGAACTCCTTTAATGCGAGCTGCACTCCAAGCTGCGCGTGATGCAGATAAACAAGACGAAAACATAGATATAATTCGATTGCTTTTAAAAAGAGGTGCGAATGTACAACTTAAAGATAATAATGGCAAAACAGCTTTGGACCTTGTGCGTCCAGCCCTAGCCAAAGCACAAGCTGATTTGGAAGCACTTGAAGAGCGTATGGGGCATGGTTATCCCTCTCGTAATGCGGCAGAGGCGGCGTGCTATATAGAGGGAAGAAACAGAAATCTTGTTTTCACACTTAAAGAAATTATAAAAATATTAGAAGACGCCGCAGCTAAAAAGCTTGCGCAAGAGCAAAAAGAGATTTGCGAATAAAAAGAGGAAGACTCAAAAGACTCAGGCAACACCGACTGAGCATTAAATCTGGTTACCTTTTTGAATGAGATAGCAATATTTAATAGTGCGCACATCAAAGAGCGGCTCAATGACCACATCATACAAAATTTCTTGCGTGGTGAATGAGACAATGCGACCGAGGGCAAAACCCTGCGGGAAGACAAGTCCCTGACCAGCAGAGATGACCAGATCATCAACCTGCAACTGAGCAAGATGACTGACCCGTTCAAGTTGGGTGCGCCCTATTTGATTGTCACCAACATGAATGCCTGTTGCATTCGTGGTAGTACAACAAGCAGGAACTTTGCATTGCTTGTCGGTAATGAGCTGCAACTTGCTATACAGCGGATAAACTTCCACCACGCGGCCAACCAAGCCATTTTTATAAACCGCAACCATATCTTTTTTGACCCCTTTTTCTGAGCCAGCATCGATCATAAAATAGTGGCCTTGGTCAGAAATGTGCTGCGTCATGACCCCAACAAAGATTGCATCCCCATAATCATAGCGCTGCTTAAAATCGATAACTTCTTGAATTTCCTTGGCGTAATGCAATGACGCTTCCAGTTGAACCACGGTCGCCACAAGGTCGTCACGCTCTTTGCGCAAAGCACTGACAACAGATTCTAATTCGCCGACCGTTTGTTTGCGCTGCAAAGATTCTTTGTACGGTTCAACAACCGCGTTTTGCGCGACAAGAATTGGGTACATAAAATATGATGCAGCAGTTTCTGGTGTGGTTTCAGAAAAGTAGAAAAAATAGACTCCGGTACCGAGCAAGGCGCTCGCTACAAGTACTCCAATAAACGTTCCTTTAATGCCCCCTTTAGCCACAGCTATTCCCCAAAAAGTTTATTAAGCCTTCTTTGACTTCTTCAACTGAATGGGAAACCGCTAAATGTTGGCGGAGTGTACCAGCCTCTGGTAGGCCCTTGATGTAGAACGGTAAATGTTTGCGGAAGATATAAAGCCCTTTAGGGCCATAATGGTCGAGTGTGTAGCCCAAATGTTTGAGCGCACAAGCAAGAATAACCGAAGAATCTGCATTGTACGGGTTGCCGAGCGCATGTTCCTGCATTTCTTTGAGTTTCCATGGCTTTGCCCAGATACCGCGGCCAATTAAAAAGCCATCAACACCGGTCAGGTCATGCACCATACGGGCAGTTTTAAAATTGACCACGCCGCCGGAAATAATCAGAGGAATAGTGATCGCCTTTTTAACTTCAGCCGCCAATGCGTAGTCAGGACGACCTTCAAAGCGCTGAGTTTGAAGACGTGGATGGAGCGCAATTGCGTCCGCACCACAATCTTGGATTCGCTGGGCAATTTCTATTGCGTTTTGATGCTTAAAACCAGCACGGATTTTAACGGTAAAGGGAATATTTAACTTTTTACGAAAGAGCTTGAGGATAATGGTCAGGCGATCAATGTCAGCCATCAACGCTGAGCCGGAGCCAGAACCAATCACATTTTTTGCAGGACACCCGATATTAAGGTCGATAATGTCTACCCCCTGCTCAATAACTTTGTCACAGGCTTGCTCAACAAAATTGATGGAATTGGCCGAAAATTGAAAGTTAAGGGGCCGTTCCATTTGTTCAAACTGTAGGGCCTTCAGACCACCCTTGTCATTCGCTACGCAGGCAACGTGACGCATTTCCGTGTAAAGCAGTTCGTCCTTGGAAAAGTCCCGGACCAGTTTGCGAAATGGGGAATCGGTGATCCCGTCCAACGGGCCACCAATAAAGCGAGGGAATGAAAGGTTTCCAATCTTGATCTGTTCTTGCCAAAAACTCATATAAAACCTAAGTAAAAAGAGGGATTAACAACACCGATTCTAAATAAAAGAGAGAAACAATAAATTAACTACCTTATACCTCGCCAGGCGTAGCCATAAGCATAGGCTGGCGATATAGTAGTATAGCACAGGGAAAAAATAGGTCTAAAGCTTTAAAAATATGACCCTTAGCAATGGTCCAAATTCCTGATCCTGATGCGCAAGAACATGGAGAAGCTTTTGTATTAGAGGCACTTGAATATGTCAATTTCCTAATTGATGCTATTGGAGATGGCGTTAGAGCTGAGCACAATGAAATAGCAGAACGATATGAACTCATTCGTCAAATTCTTATTGCTGGACCTCAACAGGAATAAAAATAAGAACAATATGTGAGATAATTTAGAGTAAAAAGCGCATGGTAAATAACCGTGCGCTTTTTACTTTCAAGGCTCGTCCGAGAATCGCACAATAGTTGTAAAAAAATGTGTTCGCTATAAAGTAACATCTGATCTAAAAAATCGAACAACGCCACTCAAAAAACTTACCAAAAGGTATCCATGAAAAAACTCTTACTGTGTCTGCTCTGGACATCGTGTACATCAGCACAGTACCATTACACGCTCACCCACCGTTCTGATGTGCCGGGCTTTTTTAGCACTTTCCATACCGTACTTGGCGCTCTGGATTTTATGGAAACTGCGCAAGATTGCACTGGCTTGACGGTAGATTTTGCTGACAAAGGACTTTATTACGACAAAGAGCTGGGAAGCAACTGGTGGAGCTACTATTTTGAACCACTTAATGTGGAAAAAGAAAAGGAAGAGATTAAAAAATTCACGCGATACCAAAAGGTTCTTTTCAGTGTCAACAGCGAATTTGGCATGACGCGTGAACGGGGCCATGAATTAATCCAGAAATACATCACCATCAAGCCGCATATCGCCGCTAAAATAGATGACTTTTGTACAGCAAACTTTAAAGATACTTTTGTCATTGGCATTCATTATCGCGGCACTGACAAATGCTTGGAAGCAGACATAGTACCCTATCGCGATGTGGCCAAAAAAGTAAAAGCTTTTTTAAAAGAAAAGCAGCTTACTCACTATACAATATTTGTAGCCACCGATGATGCATACTTCATTTCTTATATGCAAGCTCATTTTCCAAATCGTGTCGTCTTTACCGATGCGATCAGATCAGAAGGAGGTGCGGCCATCCATTTTGCTGAAAAATCATTGAATTATAAAAAAGGTGAAGATGCGCTTATCGACTGCGTACTGCTTTCAAAGTGTGACCAGCTTTTTAAGATGAGCTCCAACTTAAGTACCTGCTCTGTAAAATTCAATCCCACAATCGCTTTTATAGAACTCAACACAAGCAATGGAGAATAGATCATGCTAAAAAAACAGCTCTTTTGTGTGGGCATCAGCGTATGTATGTTTGCAGCGGAAATTCAGGGTACGTGCGCTTACCTTGACAGAGCTAATGATGGCGCCACGCTGTTTCGTCAATTATCAATCGTGCTCGGTTTGTTAAACCGCTATGAAATGGGCGACTACACAGGCGTTACCGTAGATTTTGGCACAACAGGGAAATATTATTCTCGTTTTTTGGGAGAAAATTGGTGGCAATATTATTTTAAAAAGATTGAAGTAGGAGACACACTCGAAGACCGTCAGCGCATTAAGACATTTGAAAACAATGCATTAAGCTGCTCACTCTTTCAGCTTGATGCTCAGCGAGCTCATGAGCTGATCCAAAAATATATTGTGGTGCAACCGTTAATAGCGGAAAAAGTATCTACTTTCCAAGCAGAACAGTTCAAAAATTCTTTTGTCATCGGGGTTGAGTATGTCAAAAATGACGCCTCCGCTTATTCTGCGTATAGTACGCCAAAAATTCCGTACAAACAGATCTATGAGATCCTGCTCATCCATTTACTCGAAAACCCTACCATGAAAATTTTTGTGCATACCGATGATCCCCGCTTTTATACATTTTTAAAAGTGAAGCACCCGGACAACGTAGTACAATACAGAACAAAGACTCATTTTGAAATGCCGGCTGATGAAGCAGAATCTGAATTGATCAACTGCTTGCTGCTTGCGCAGGTTGACATGCTGCTGTGCACCCCCTCTTTGCTTTCTTTAACGGTGGCACAATTTAATCCATCATTGCCGATGATACAATTTGGCGAGCTTGCTGCAACAAAAGCTGATTAGTACCACGCCTACCATGTACGCGTCGAGCTTACTGCCTAAATTCCTGACCCCCACATTTTCTTAAAAACCCTCCTAAATGACCCCGTCCAGATCGCCCTTTCGCCTGCCCATTTGACAGGTAGAAAATAACCTTTAATCTGGTTTATAGATATAGCTGGCATTGTATTAATATAATTTAAACCATTTTAATAAAAAGGAGACGATCATGTCTTTCAAATTATGGATGTCTTTAACAATTTTATTGGCTTTTGGTAGTAGTGTTGTCCGTGGGGCTGAAGAGCGGAAAGAGAAAGATCCTAAATGTATCGCCTCAACGCTCGCCAAAAAAGAAGAAAGACAGGAACTAGCGCAAGAACATCATTTGAATTATGAAGAAACGATAAGGCGATTAGACCAAATACAGGAAAATCTTAAGAACCGCCACCCCGTACAATTATCAAAAAATACGGCTACTGAAAAAATTGCTCAGGAAGAACCTAAAAAAGGCGTGGCATTAAGCCAAGAAGAAAATAATAGAGCTCGACGAGCTATGATGTGGAATATCGCTACAACCCGAAATACTCAATGCACACCATCAACATCTTCATCGTCGCAAACATCATCGCTTAGTTTTCGCTCTGGCAAAGAAAAAGCAAAGGAAGAAAGCAGCGAGGACGATGAAATAGACGAATTGTTCGAGCAAGATACTAAAAAAGCAATGATGATAAGTCGCCAAACTCATGGCTCATCATCTTCATCATCAACATCTTCATCGTCGCAAACATCATCGCTTGGTTTTCGCTCTGGTAAAGAAGAAGCTAAGGAAGAAAGCAGCGAGGACGATGAAAATTTAAAAGATACAAAACCTGATCAATGTGCCGCGCGAAGCAAACGCATGAAGGACAACTGGGATCGAGATTTTGAGCAAATAAAGCTTCTGAAAGAAGCTGATAAGCAAGCTGAGGCAGAAACAGAGCTTCTGCAAAATGCCAACAGCAAGTTATCACCTAGAGGCATTCATACCGAATCTCCATCATCACGATCATCCTCAATTAGTTCTCCTTCCGGCAAGGAGAAAGCCAGCGAAGAAAGCGAGGAAGACACTGAACAGAAAGAGCAGAATGAATTTATAATGAATATCGATCACGGGGAAGATGCTAATAATCATGTATCATCACCAAGTAATTGTTGCAAGCTTTGCGCTGAGGCTAATGCTAAGCGAATAAGATACGAGGAATATGCGCAGAAAAATATTCTAGGTGCTTGTTCCACAAAAATCGAAGCTTCAATGGCCAAAGAAGTATTAAGATCTGCTCCAAGTGAAGTCAGAGACAAAGTTAGGGATATTAAAAAAGGTGCATTACATGATGGAGAAAAAGACTTTGTATTATTCGGTCTTCCAGGCACGGGTAAAACTACCATAATTAAAGCAATGGCACAGCAGTGTAATATCCCATGTTTCTTATTTGATGCATCTCTTATATCAGACAGTTATCTTAATTCCGGCCAAAAAAGGCTAAAAGCTATGTTCGCGCTTGCTAAAAAATATGGAGGACGCTGCATACTAGCGATTGATGAAATGGATGTACTTATTCAAAAGTATATCAATCCGCATAGTCAAGAAGCTTCTATGCTTACGACAATTTGGAAGCAAATAGATGAGGCTTGGGATACTAATGTTATCATCGCTTTCACTATGAATTACAAAAAAGATCTACCTATGCAAGTGATCGGCCGACTAGCAGAAATCTATATACCATTACCAAATCGCCTGCAACGGGAACGAGCTTTACAATATCATCTAGACAAAAAGAAAGAAGGTCGCCTCCTTCTCTTCGAAAATGGTATTGCCGCTGATAAGATTTCTCAAATGACTTATGAATTTTCTCAACGAGATATAAGCCGCTTAGTTACAAAGGCAACTGCCCATGCAATAAGGCGCCCTCACAAGATTGTTCTAAGAAGACATTTTGAGGATGCTATTAGTATTATTTCAAAGGAACCCCAATGGCAAAAAGAACGAAAAGAATACAGAGCTGAACTCGCCACCAGAATACCTCGCCTTACTAAAGAGCAACTGGCCGAGAGAACAGCCTTTTATGCTAAAATTTGGGACAAGAATACCAACGATTCATTATGCACAATTCAGTAATAGTTAAACAGTCGGGATGCTCGAATATACACAGTATCCCGATTGTTGTCCAAAATAACATAAAATAATGGAGTTATTCAATGTTAAACAAAATAAAAACTTTATGTCTATCATTGCTATTGCTAGGATCATTCTGCTTAGGACAAGAACATCATTTTGGCGACGGTATCTATCAAATGGCTGCAGACGCAGGAGCCGTAGTCAACTATATTTCTGAAATAGGACAAGGTATATCGGAGATAGGGGAAGAAACATCTGGCGATGAGGAAGAAGATCGCATACTCACGTTGTATGGCATTATGAATAAATTATCGACCCAGCAAGATAGTGCAACACCGCAAATGGGTATCAATCTAAACTCCCACGCAAAAGATCAAAATAGCAGCAATAATATAGGTGCTACACTACAACCGCACAATCAAGAAACGTATACGGTTCCTGCGCCACAAATGAAAGTACGTACCCGGGAAAAAAAAACCAATGCGCATGAAAAACACGTAAAAAAACAGGCCATTGAAAACTTACTTACTACAAGAGAAGTTCTTCCCAAATCTGCACCCCAACCTAAGGCTCGTAAATCAAAAACAGTTTTTGACATGCCTAGGAATGATAAAAAAGAAATACAGGTGACTCCATCAGCTCACGACAATCCATCGCCAGAAACTTCTACAAGTCCATCGGTCTCAGTTCGACCACCCGTCCAAAAGAATGCTACCGCCAAACCTAGCAAGCCACAAATAGCTCCATCTAGCACGAGCAAAATAAAATACCCTTCTACAGATACCCATGCCAACACCCCAGCCTTTAGCAGCGCTTATAGTGGCCCATGTCATCCCAATAGCGCAGGAAGAACGCTAAATCAAAGGCGTGACGATGCAAAAAATCAACAGAAACAAAAAAATGAAGAACTTCGTACCAAAAAAATCCAAAGCCTAAAAAATGAATACGAAGTTCTTACGTCTAAAAAGCAAGATCTAAAACGGAAAAAGGATCGGGAAGATTTTAAAACGCAAGTAGATGTCTTGCCCATACAAGATGTGATTGATATAACAACAACACTCGAACTTGAAACAGAATTATCTGCTGAGGAACAAGATCGATTCTCATACCTGCAAGAAAAACTCCGTGATACAACCAATTATCCTGACTTAGAAAATAATGCAGAATATCATACCGATCGCCTTAACTACCGAAAATTAGAAGACAAGGTCATTGAATATCAAGTAAAAATTGATTATTGCCAGCAACTCATAGCTGAATATGACAACAAATTGATTGTCTGCGCACAAGACCGCTTTGACTCAATGCTTACAAGTGAAGAGATAGTTAAAGAAAATACAAGACTAGAAGTCACTGTAAAACAATGTGAGACCTCACTTGCAAAAATTGACGCCAAAAATAAGAACTTAAACAACACTCAAAATGTAGATCAAAAAAAAGAAATAGCTCAAATAAAAAATAATTTATATGAAGCAAAAATTAAACTTAATCTTGGTTACCAAAACTTTGAACAGCGTGCACAGCAAGAAAAAATAGAACAACGGCGCATAAAACAACAGGCAGATTTAAAACAGATACAGCAAGATTTCATCGAATTGAAAAATAACAGACCGCTGAATGCAACTGGTCAAGAAATGTTAAATATCATCAATGATCTCATAGTTAGTAAAAATGTGCGCAAAAACCAAGACCATCGCACTCTTATCGCTAACGCTAAACAATTTTTAACTTTGTTTGCATTATCATCAAAAGAATATCATTTATCAGAACAAAGTCAGGAAATGCTTACAGACGCAGGGCTCCCTCTTGATATCTTTACGCAAAAAACGGGCAACTCTTTTGAGCATAAATCACATCAGCAAATAGTTGATTTGATCAATAAATCTGCAACAAATGTTGTAAATTTTCCGCAAGAAAAGCTTGTATTAGATTGCGCTACATATACAATTGCCTTGGCTCATGAAAGTGTCACCTATAGCCGTCAGGGAGAATTTGAAAAAGCCATCGCGCTGAACAACCTTGGCCACGCTGTGCTTGATTATAGCGTGACCTACATTAATCATGCGGGAATGTGCAGCAACGATCTTAGGGTGTTGAGTGAGACGATACTTAATGGTGTATTTGATGGATCTATGAGAATAGCCAAGGGAGGTTGCACAGGAGCCCAACGTCTTTGGCATAGTGTTACACATCCCGTAGAAACATTACGCGGTATGCGAGACGGAATTGCTACTCTTGGCAAAGCTATGCTTACCATGCAAAGCTTTAAAACGCGAGCCGATATCATGGCAGGTCTTGATTCAGAAGAAGATCGTCAGGCATTGATGGAGCAAGTTTTTCAAGATGCACAAGCAGTAAGTGAAACAACACATGCAATATTAGGACACGTCAAAAATATATCGGCAGGTGATGCGCTGGAAGAAGTATCTGCATTTGTAGCAGAAACTTTATTAACAGCCGGCCTTGGTAAAATCGCCGGCGCAGCATCTCAGGTAGCAAAAGTTCGTGGCCTACAGAGTTTGCATGCTGCAAAAGAAATGATAAAAGATTCTCAGGCTCTTGCAGCCTTTGAAGGTAAAGTTGCATCAGCGGTGGAACAATTTGATCTGGCAATTGGCAACGCAGCACACACGGAAGCTGTTATCGCTGAATTTGGTATTAAATTTCCTGTTAACTCTGCTGAAAAAACAGCTGTTTTGATGGAAGCTGAAAAGCAGGCGGTTAAGGCTAGTGGAGCGTCGAGCTCATCTAAAGTTGCAGCAAAAGCAGTTGGCGAGACCGTACAATTAATTCGTGATCTTGATGCATCAGTCGGAAATTTAAGCATACTAGAAAAAGCTGTAGCAATATTGCAGGAATTGCCTGGCGCAAAAGAGCTTTTAGATAAAATATTAATTTTTGGAAAACCTGGTGCAAGTGCAGGTAATCTTAGTACAGCTCGTGGTGCTGCGTATGAATTAGAAACAGCCTATGAAGCTATACAACGTGGAGAAAAGATTGTTTCCTTGGGTGAAAAGATTAAGCTTAAGAATTTGAAAACTGGCGATGTTATTGGTACTTTTGATATAGATATAGTAACAACAAACAAATTGATAGAATGTAAGGCTTGGGATTGGCCTAGAATGGAATTAAAAGAGACGACAGATAGAGTTGGAAAATTACAAAGTTCTTTAGGAATTTTGCGAAAATTAGCTGCCCAGGAAGGAAAGCAACTTGAGTTATCTTTTAAGTATAAATTGCCTATAGACTTAAGATGTTGGTTAATTGAAAACAAAATAAACTTTATTGAAGGACAAGTATGAGTCTAGATTATTCCATTGCCATCGGATTAAACGCTAAATTTTCTAAAGAGAATATCAAGCTGATATTAGATAGAGGCAATTCTTTAGGATTCAATTATCACAAATATATTTGGGGCGAAATTAATATAGATTCTCCATCGTTAAATCAAAATGATGCAATCAGCGCCATTTATCAAAGTGCTGAAGAAATCCATATGCATGTCATAACAATCACTTATAAAGATACTTATTTTGATCTACATTTTATTTCTTTAGATAATGACCTTCGAATGATGTTGCCTTGGCTGAATCCATTATGGTCAAAGATATATGCAAATGGCCAAGAAGATATTGACGTGGATCGTTATATAAAACTTTTGTTAGATATTGTTTATGATTATCAAATTGTTGATTTCCGTATTTATAATGATTAAACAATAAAATCTTCATGATCGAATAACTAACGCATTTTTAGACCCTGCAATATAGCCCTAAAAATGCCAGTCCAACAATGGTTTTTCTCTTTGACGAGATCCCCTTATTGCTCTATCATGAATTCTGGTTGAATACTCCTATAGTTTTTACACAACAAATGATACAGGGATTTTTTTGGGAATATGTTTAAGTACGCATTACTTGTATCATTGGCCTTGGTGCAACAGTGTGCCGCTGTTATCGTAGACATACGCGAGCTCTACAACCCTGAACTTAAGCAAACCATTATTCTTTGTGGCGATTGGCATGCCTTCTGGAAAGAAAAAAATAAAGAGCAATGCCAGGAATTTATACCTATACTCAAACATTATAATGCTCCCGTCATTCTAGAAGATGATCCAAGATCTGACATTACCGAAGGAAGATTGGATTTTTTAGGCCAAATGCATGATTCATGTAAAAAAGGCAACTTTAAATTATATACCCCTGACTTTAGAATATCGTATCGCAATCTGTCCTCTCTTATAAATGACAGCAGGAGCATAGGCAATGGGACCTACTCAGCAATTGAAAAAGCCTGGAAAAATCCAGTTGTACGTAAAATGATACACTCTATGTTCCATCAAGCAATTCTAGAAAACAATGCTGTAATAGAAGAACTTGTGGCATATTATAAGGCGCATCCAAACAAAGCGCATATCGACCCTTTGGTTAATTCTATAATTAGTGAATATCACGCCTTAAGACAAGAAATTGAAAATATTTACCCGAAAGAAACTACCGTCGATAGCTTTGTTAATTTTCTTTTGGATAATACATTCTGGAACCGGTTCTCCAATAAATATACAAGCCTATTAGGACATAAAGCAATCTCAAATAGTGAACACATCTCCTCTAAAATTGGAGATGTGGCATGCCTTCTTTTAGAAGCGCGTATTATTAAAATAATTAATAAAAACAAAACAAAACCTCTATTATTTGTTAAAGCCGGAGCATTTCATACCATTAATATTGCTCTGAAGCTTGAAAAAATTGGTGGTTATGATCAAAAAGCGCTAGCTAGTCGGGATGACGCTTTAACTATTCATATGCGCTACTTATTAAAAAAGGGCTTAACTCAAAAACAAATTTTGATAGCCCCCGAACTGGCTGACTATGGCATTAATATCGCCGAATTTTTTAAAAATTGTACAACGCTGCCACTTAAACTATGCGCCAAACTCATGCTCATTTTAGCCCCAAAAAACTCAACGCCAACTACTTCTTCTACCGTGCTAACGCCCTCCATAACCTTGGGAGCCAAGAATACCACAATGAGTTTTAAGCAGATTCTCGTTGCAAGCTTGATCGGAACAGGAATGTTTGGTTTTTCTCGACGGTTATTAAACTATCAATAATTCAATAAAGCCAACCTCTATCCTAAAAATGCAAAGCTTCCCAAACCATTGGATTAATAGCCCACACCCAAACAGGCACGATTAGGCCTTTATTGACCCCAAAAAAGGGCATTTATTTGCCCCATAACCCATTTGACAAGCTGAAAATATAGTCTAAGATAATTAGTAGATAGTCGTATATTTTATTAACCATTTTTACAAGAAGGATACTCATATGAAGAGTATATTCAATAAAACAGTAACTTTTAGCCTTCTAACCGTAGTTTCTGGCACTATTATGGCTGCAGAAGTAAAGCCAGCACCAAAGTCTCCCATGCTCAAAACCCTCGTTGCGGCACCCCAATTAAACAATCAAGCAAGTAATCAAGCGAATGTAAGCGTAAAAGCACGCTGCAATGCCTTAAATACGCTGACTCCACAACCACAAGCAAATTCTACACCAACAACTCCCGTACTTAAAAAAGTAATTGTTGCGGCGGCGATTCCTAAAGCAAGCGTTATTGCTGCGCCAAACAAGAACCTCGTTGCGACAGCAGCGGCACCTGAAAAAAACCTCACTACTGTACCTAAATTGAGCCCGGTTACCACACCGAGCAAAACTCCCGTTGCAACAGCAGCAGTGACGCCTAAAAAAGATCTCGATGTTGTCTCTAAATTGAGCATTGTTGCTGCGTCAAGCAAGAACCTAGTTATGGCAGCCCCTCAAGCAAACGTCGTTGCGGCACCTGAAAAAATCCTCGCTACGGTATCTAAATTGAGCCCTGTTATCGCCACGCCAAGCAAAACTCCGGTTGCAGCAGTAGCACCTAAAAAAGATCTCACTGCCGTATCTAAATTGAGTATCGTTACTGCGCCAAGCAAAAATCCCGTTACGGCGGCAATACCTGCGGTGCAAAATAAAAAGGTAGAAACAAAAAAAACTGAAGAGCAGGAAGAAGAAGATCTCGACGCTGAAATTGAAGCTCTAGAGGCGGAGACTCAGCAACTATTTAAACAAGCGGATGAAGAGAACAAAGAACGAAATGCGCAGATTGCACTTCTAGGTATAAAAACTGAGCTAATGCGGATTGAATTTGAAGCTGATCGTCCTTACTTCTACGCAACAATAATGGCGAATCAGGCTGCAATGACTGCTATGAACCTTGCTCATTGTGGTAACTAACTAATAATAAATCTAAATACGCATTGGGCGGTTCCCTTGCAAATAAAGCAAGTGGCCCGCCCATTTTTTATTACGATCCCCAAGCATAAAAAACTGCCCTGATCAGCGAATACAGTCATTCAATCGTACAATCGCAAAAATATCCATAATATTGTTGACAAATAGAAATCAACTTCTGTAGCCTAGTTATTAGAGATAAGGCTAAAAACAAAGGAGGTTTTTATGAAGTTGACGATATATAATAAGGCACGGTTTGTACGGGGTTGGGCAATATTCATTGCCCTTATGATGACAATGACACAGACTAAAGAAACTCAAAAGGCTGAAACTGTAGCAAAAAAAACAGTTCAACCAGTAGCGCAAGCCCCGGGTAAAACAATAAGAACACCCGCAGTAACGCCAACTCCAAAAACTGTGACAAAAAAACCCCTCAGTCCTGCACAGCGAAAAGCTGCAATAGCAGAACATCTTAATAAAATAAACAAGGCAAAATTAGAGCTCAAGGCACATCTATCAAGTGGAAATCAAGAACTCGGAACACGAATTAAGGCCGAAACCGCAGTCCAACAAGTAGAGAGTGGGGTGTTGAAAGTAAAAAAGGACCTCATAAAAATTAATCCAGCTACTAAGATAGAAGATGGTATAGGGTTTGAACAGCAACAGTTTAATCCGCAACTCAGCGCCCAAACGCAAAGAAAGGAAAATCTTGCTCAAGCCAATGCTCAACATGAAGCAAAGACGAAAGAGCTTCAGAACACTATAGCTGAATCTTTAAAAAAAGTTCAGGAACTAAGGTCTATGGAACCAGTAAAACCGCCTATAAGGCCGATCGAAAGACCAGTACGTGAGATGATACCAGTATAACCAACACAAACGCATACCATGCAGCGCAAGCAGCAACCGGTAAGTACAGGCTAAACAGCAATAGTTAAAGATCTAGAATCGGCATGACAAGGCCAGGGCTGGATTGCCATTGCAATCAGTTTCCAGGCTCATATTAAAGCAGTCCATCTTTTTGGTTGCCACTTTGTCAGCCGCATAGGCATATAAAGCGCCGAGCGCTGCGCCGGCAAAAAGCTGAGAAAGATAGTGACGGTTGCAGCTGGTGAAAGAAAGTCCAACGCCGACAGTCAGTATGCCAAGTGGAACCGCATATTTATATCCCATCCGTTTACCATACAAAAAGGCAGCGTACGCTATTGCCGCGGTGTGCCCGGAAGGGAATCCATTTTTTGCGCGCTTATGGCGAGAAAAGCCTTCGCAACAGGGCCGCTCGCAGGCTTTGCCCAGATCAAGTTCTTTAACTGCTTTTTTAACGATATAAACCGATGGCAACCCGACAAAAAAGAGCCAACTCGTGGTACGCAGTTCTTCATCCCGGGAAAACGCGAGTGCACCGGCAGCTATGGCACCGGGAACTATCAGACTATAATTAGCGCACTGATAATAAAAAGGATCAAACTGGTGACGATTTTCATGGTTATGGCCATCATGGAATTTTTCTTGAATACGCACATCAGTCATCCGCCCTATCGCATAAAACGGAAAAAAAGCAGTGATGATCTTCCAAGAATCCCATTGAAAAAGATTACGATTGATCGCAAGACCGTCCCACACAAAATCAGTGATAACACTTTTTACCGTGCTTTCACGATTGAATGGCGCAAAGAATTTTTTGCGTTCGACTGGCTCGCATGCAGATGAAACACTTTCTGAAAAAAGTGCGGCTGCAATTATGATAGTTAAGAAACTATACTTGCAATAAGTCATCCCCCTAACCCTTGCATTAGAACTAGCTAATAATTACAGGATACGGGGGATGATAAGTATAAAACAAGCAGTAGAAAAAAATGTACCTAAAAGCCTTTAGGATTGCGTGTATGCCATGTCGTTTTTTGTTCGTACGCATGAGCAGTTTGGAACAATAAGTCTTCTGAAAGGTGTGGGCCAACGAGTTGGAACCCGATCGGCAAATTTTGGCTGGTAAAACCACACGGAACTGAAATCGCCGGAATACCCGTAATATTCATCGAACAGGTAAAGTAATCTTGTAAATCCATCTGCAACTTGTCCACATCAAAAGCACCGAATTTAAATGCAGGAATTGGATGTGTCGGCATAACGAGCATATCAACATCTTTAAACGCCTCAACATATTCGCGGCGCATCAAGCGTTCTACTCTTTTAGCATTGTCATAATATTCACCAGCATGCCCGACTGAAAGTACGTAGTTACCAACCAAAATACGGCGCGTTACTTCTGGGCCAAAACCGTCATGACGTGTTTTGCAGTACATTTGCGAAAGAGTACTCGCCTTTGAGCGCAACCCATAACGCACCCCATCAAAACGAGCCAAATTAGACGCTGCTTCAGCACGGCTTAAAATAAAATAAACGGCTGCGCTGTAGTCCATCATAGGCAAGGTAATGCGTTTAACTTTGGCACCAAGTCCTTCTAACGTGGTGATAGCCTGTTCAATGGCCGCAAGTACCTCGCTGTCCATACCTTCTGCTTGCATTGCATTTTCAACAACGCCGATACGCAAGCCTGGTTTTATTTTGCCATCGAGCAGTTTGGTGTAATCAGTTGGTTCAACAGGTAAGGTTGACGAATCTTTTGCGTCAAGACCCGCAATAGCAGAAAGCACAATGGCGTTGTCCCGCACGGTGCGCGTTGCAATACCAATTTGGTCAAGTGAAGAGGCGTACGCAACAAGACCATACCGAGAAACAAGACCATACGTTGGCTTTAAGCCCACAAGATTACAAAATGCTGCAGGCTGACGAACCGAGCCACCTGTTTCTGATCCCAAGGACCAAGGAACAAGCCCTGCCGCAACTGCTGCTATAGAACCACCGCTGGAACCACCGGGAACGCGTGTTGCGTCCCAAGGGTTTTTTGTTTTTTGGTAAGCTGAAGTTTCAGTTGAACTTCCCATGGCAAACTCGTCCATGTTAGCGCGTCCCACGAGCAAAGCCCCCTGCGCTTTTAAACGAGCAGTAGCAGTTGCATCATAGGTTGCTTTAAAGTTCTTTAGAATTTTTGAAGCACAGGTAAGGTTACGCCCTTCTTGCGCAATGTTGTCTTTTATAATACCGGGGATGCCAGCAAGAATACCTTGCGGCTTATAATCTTTTAAAATCGATTCTTTATCAAAAATCTCCAAAGCTGAACCAATTTCCCCATCGTATTTTGCAAAACGATCAAGATAATAGCTGAGCAGCTCTTGAGGAGAAATTTCTTTACTCGCTAATTTTTGTTGTAATTCTGTAATGGTAGCAAATGCTAAAGTGTTCATAACTCAATCCTTAGTTGTCTAAAATTTTTGGCACCACAAAAAAGTCTTCCTCACCGTCAGGTGCCAATTTTAAAAGTGGCTTAGGGTCAGTTTTGACCGCAACATCTTCACGAAACACATTCACAGCCAAGCTCCCTGGGCGCAGTCCGGCGTAGCCATTAGGCGTAGACGGATTTTCCGATCGAACGTCTGCTGCAACTTCTTGAACCCGTTGAGCATAATTAAGCACATTTTCAAGTTGTTGTAGTGTAGGATTTATTTCATCTTCATGAAGCTCTATAGATGAAATGTGCGCTATCTTCAGTAACTCTTGCCGTGTAATTTTTGCCATTATAATCGCCTTATTATTATCGAAGAACTTTCCAATCTTCCCCACGGAATCGGTTGATGTACGCAATACTTATAAAGGCATTACCCACATAAAACGATCCATATATCAGCACCAATTTCAACGCCACATCATCTATCGGCAACTGAGAAATGATATACGACACGGGAACAAAATAACATAAACAAACCACAAACCGTGCAACCATAACAAGGCGCACGTTTGCCGACCCGCGTAGCGCGCCGGAAAGGACCAATTGTAGCAGATCAAAAAATGCAAGTACACTCAAGATCGGGAAAACGCGTGCAGCAAGGCTCACCGAATCACCGGTCAAGTTACGGAAAAAGCAACTAATGAGATATTCTGCGTTCAGCGCAAACGTTGTCATAATGATAAAGACCATCAATGAAGCTAATGCTATAATTTTTTTAATATTGGCTTTAATACCAAGCCAATTGCGAATCCCAAAATCGTTACTCACTAGTACGGTAATAACTTGGGCAAAAGCGATGGCCGGCAAGAGGGCAACCCGCTCCATGTCTTTGATAACACAAAATGAAGCAAAGCCACTAGAACCCAACGGTTTCATCATGGCGCACAGCCACATATAGGCAAATGCCATAGTTGCCTTATCAAGGATCATTGGCCAGCTCAATCGCAGAAGGTCTCTGATATGTGATTTGTCTGCAAGAATAGACCACATTTCAATACCAAATTTGCGATATTTTTCATTAAAGACCACATACCCTGCAACAAAAGCAGCCATCACCGCATACTGAATAATGGATGCCATAGCAGAACCTTGCACACCCATTTCCGGCATGCCATATTTGCCAAATATCAATGCATAGTCAAAAAATACAAAGGTAGCGGTACCGACAATAAAAACATGCATCGGCATTTTTACATTTTTTATGCCACGCAAAAAACCAACAAAGGCCAAAAATATAAACATCAAAAGAACGCTGATTGAACGCAGCCGTAAAAAGAGAACCGCCATAGGAACCATTTCCAACGGTACCAACCATAACGCAATCCAATAAGCACCTGCAAAAATAAACACCGATACTGCCAAACCCAATAAACAGGTGGTCCAGAAAGAATCTCTGAGCACGCGCCCAACATCTTTGTACTCGGAGCGACCATTATAATTGCCAACAGCGACAAGGGTACCGACCGAAATTGCTTCTGCTATTTTGGTAAAAAAATGAAACAAAGTATTGGTTCCCGAGAGCGCACCATAAGCTGCTGTGGCTTTAAGATGCGCAATAAAATAAGAATCCAACAAGACCGGTAATGAATAGAGTAAAAACGCGGTAATAATTTCAGGAATAAAATACCGCATAATGCGGTTAAAACTTTCACCATGTGCGGCGTCACGTACGCCCTCTACATAACTAGCAACAAGCTTTCTCATATTTTCTCCATGATAAAAACCGGCACGTTATTATTGGTCAAATTCATAGTCTTCAAGCAAAAGCTCCTTGCCTATCAATGCTGAACGTCTTTTAATACCTTACACAAAAAGTAAATGTCTCTGCATATTCCACTTATTGTAACCCAAAGAAAATATAACGCCTTTTTTTATTACCTACCTGATACTCTTCCTGCTTACGGTAATACACAGCTTCTTTGTCATCAAGCACCCATTGTTGCGATGCCCAATAGACAAGCGTTGCACCTTTGTAGGCGCAACCGGGTTTAAACATTCTGGTCAATTCGTCTGGCCTCAGTGAGGCCCGCGCAAAAAAGTAATCGACTGGATAGGGCGCATCACGCAAAAATGCCCGCCAGTCCAAGGGACACACCTCGATATTTTCAAGGCCCAAAGTACTAATCATAGTTTCTAAAAAATTAATCTTCTTATTATTAACTTCAATAAGAATAACCCGCACTTCTGGATAACGAATTTTTAAAGGAATGCCAGGAAAGCCACCACCAGAACCAACATCGCACAAAGTTTGACCCGGTTTAAAATCTATAAAATCAGCGATGCGCAATGAATCCTGGAAATGGTAGGCCAAGATGTCCGAAACAGTTGTAATTGAAGTTAAATTACTTTTTTTATTCCACTCAATCAGATGGGAAAGATACTGTTCAAATTTTTCAGCTTGCTCTGGAGTCAAGGCCTCTTTTTTTACAAAAGATTGCCATACTTGAGCGTCCTTTTTGTCCAATGTGTCCACAAAATTCACCACGTTTCCCCCAAACCATAGATTTTTGTATCGCAATCCTGCTAACTTAAAATTAGTGTAAACCAATTAACCAGAAAGCAATAATATCATGAAACATACCAAGATATTTTGTTGTATTATAGCATCTTTTTTCCTTTATCCCACTGCTTTTTGCGAGGAAGTAATTGCACTTTTTATGGAGCCGTATCCTATGGCCGCAGGCGATCCGTTTGCCACAGAGTATGTGACCACGTTAAAAAAGCCCGGAAAAATAGCAAGCCAACAACTTCATAGCAGCTTAAAGAAAAATATTGCTTCAGGGATTTTCTCGACCTACTCAGGCTTTTTGAGTACCTCCGACCTTAACGGAGAAACCGAATTTCCTCGCAAACATGAAGAAACCAAGGTCGAGCTGGTCATCACTGACAAAATCACTCCAAATATTATTACTGAAAACACTGTCCATCACTGGGACCTTGTACCCGGAGTACCAACAGAAATTTATTCAATGGAGCGCAAACTGGACGAAAAGACGCAGCTCTATTATTGGGATACAAAAAAAATTCCGCTGCCTGCCAATGGCCGTGTTTCTCGATTTGCTATCGTAATCATTGCAAAACCTGAAGACATCTACGTGCCAACTGGCGCTACCGTGGCCAATAATAAACCAAACCTAGTCCTGCCGACCATCTACGTCAAAAAAGGAATCAAGATCTACTCAAGTACGCTTTACGTGCTTAACTTGAAAAATTTCTTTGGTCCTATAACTCGCGAATATAAACCAGCAGAAAAAAAGAATGGCTACCGCGAAGTGATAAAGTAGGGCACACAGCATCTATTTACTTTAAAAATTGATCTTCATACAAGCGTGCCACTTCTTTGTTGGTAGTCGCTTCTTCGGGTCCTTTGTCTTCTCGGTAACCCATAATACGCGGGAACCGCAACGCATAGCCAAGTTTGGTTTCTGTTTTGCCTGCAGCATGCACGGGAGAAAGCGTAATTTCATCAGCGCGAATCTGTACCACAATTTCTGGCGCTACCCAAACATCAGGATACAAATCTTTGGCGCACACCACATTCTTTGGCTTGCCGGTAACAGCACGCGCATCGCACATCGTTTTGAGTGCTATCCAATCCTTGTCTTTAAGCCCGGTGCCAATTTTAGCGACCGTTTCAAAACGATCTTCTTCATGGTTATAAACACCGACTAAAAAGGCTCCTATACCAAATGATGCTCTTTTGCCTTCACCGGCATAGTACCCTAAAATAACGCAGTCGAGCGTGTCTTCTAGATGTCCTTCTTCTTGACGTTTGAGCTTGATCCAATTGAAGTTACGGGTACCCGGTGTATAGACTGAGTCAGGTCTTTTAACCACAAGCCCTTCAAGCCCTGCTGCTATGTTATGAGTAAAATAGGTTTCCAGCTCCTGTGGCGTGGAAACTTCTTTTTCTTCAATAACTTTTACCACATCGCTTTTGTTATGTTCAAAGACTTTTAACAGTGCTGCTCGCCGTTGCTCGTGTGTTTTGGTTATGAGCTCTTGCCCATTGAGGTAAAGCAAATCAAAGATATAAACTTGAAGCGGAAAATCTTCCATTGCTTGTTCAATGCCGTGCTTGCGTTTGCGCTTTACCGTTTCTTGAAATGGTAAAAAAGTGCCAGTATGCGCGTCATATACAATTGCTTCACCTTCACAAATCATGTCTTTTACATCAAGCTTAACAAGCTCTGCAACCAAATCAGGAAACATCGCCGACATGTCTTGCAGATTGCGGGAAAAGAAATTAACCTTCGGTTTGCCATGCGTTTTGTCGATATGAATTTGCAACCGAAACCCATCCAATTTAGGTTGCGCAATGCAGTGGCCCAGCTTTTCAATAATTGCGCGTGCTGTGGGCAAACGTTCTGCTGCTGCCGGGCGAATGGGAATACCAACATGAGCATGCATGGCAGCAATTGCCGTAATACCATCTGCTTTTAAAGTGTACGCAATAAGACCAATGTCCGCGCAGACATTGTAGGCGTTTTCAAGCGAAGCACGCAATGACTTGTTCCCCACCTCCATCCATGAAAGTGCATCAATGAGCGTCATGTCAGAAAACCCAAGACGCAATTTGCCAATAATAATGCGTACCACAAATTTTGCTGAAATTGGATCAAGTTGCGCAAGAAGCTCACGCAGTTGTTTAATTTTTTCTTCCTGCGAGCCGGTACCAGAAATTGCCTCTACCTTTTGGAGTGCCTCATAAACTTGAGAGAGCGTAAGTTCTGCGCTAGCTAACCACTCACCTTCCTGTACCACGAGCCCGAGGTCTCCGAGCGTTTTTGCCCGTTCCTGAATAGACGCCTGCGGTTCTTGGAGCAAATCAGCAATGACTTTGATCATGACCGCGGTGGCAATATTAAATTGAGTGCCGATATGAGGCGGGTTCAATTGCCCCAGGGAAAGGTTACAGAGTATTGATGCCTCTTGCGGGGTCGCTTGTTTGAGCAGTTCTGCCAATAATTCAGTCATGCCTAGGCGTGAGCTGGTTTTTTCTATTCGGTCAAAATAATCGGAAACAACGTTAAATTTCATTTTTAGCCTCAAAATGTGCCTATAGTAGTATCAATTTTAGTCTTTGTAGCATACCCCAAATCACCCCCATTTGCACTATGCTTTTTTATATGTTACGATTCTAATAGAAATAGAAGCAAATGTCGATAATTCAATAAATGGAGTAATAGATATGAAAAACTTAACGTATTTAAAACAATTTTGTATAACATTAGTCGTGGCATTGTGCCTCCCTTACCAAGTTGTCACCGCCGGTGGCTGCTTTAGTAAATGCGTAAGCGGAGAGCAAATTGCTCCTGATTCTCTTGTCCAATACGAGGCATACGAGGCAATTGAACAGGCTCAAGCTGATGCACGTGCTGATGCGCGTGAAAAATTCCGTCAAGAAAAAATGAACGCGCTTTTAAAAAAGCAACCAAAGCGTCTCAGGCAGGCTCAAAGACAAGGGCAACGCGATGCCCGAATAAGAGAGCAAGTTATTCAAAATGAACTCATACGCGCTGCTGAAGAACAACAGAAGAATGAAGATGCAAATGCTGAGACGATCGCTCTGCTATCACGCTCTGAAGACCTAGCGATTCAACTCGAATGTTTGGCTATAGCTAAAGCCAATAAAGAGGCAAAAAATGCATACCATAAAGCAAAGAAAAACAATCCACCCAAGCCTAAAATGCCTGCCGACACCCATGATGAGGAAAAAGATGATATGGAAATCCTGAACTTATTACAGGATGCTCAACCTCTTGATGTCACCGCTAAGAAAACGGTTTTTATAAATGTTTCCATTATTAACTATATGCGTCTCTTGACACCAACTCCATCACCATCGCCAGAGGCAAGTCCATCACCAGCATCACCAACAACAACATTGATTGGAAATGCAGGACTTCCACCTAAATATGATGATGCTGATCAAGACCTTTTACCGGCGCCACCACTTTTTTCAAGTAATCCAGAATTAACAGCAACACGCATAAACTCAAAGTAACACGTATTCAAAATCTCTTATGTTAACCTCATAGGGTCAATATGATGCAAAATCTATTGACCCGGCTCCAACAAAATAAGCATAACTTTTGATGAGACAATTATATAACAAAATAACCCAGGGGAAAAAATATGAAAAACCAAATCAAAAATATCATTACCGCATTAGTTTTTGCAATCTGCCTGCCCTGCCAGTACGCCATAAGCGGTGGTGGCTGCAGCAAAGGTGTTGAGCCAGCAGTAGTCAAACCTGCTGCGCAGATCGAACTGAGCGCGCAACAAAAGGCTCGGCAACAAATGAGCTTCCAAGAAAACTTACACAGGGCCATGCAAGAGATGATCAAAGAAAGAGAACAAGCGATTCAAGATAAAAAACGAACAGCTGCTCAAAATATCGCAGACCAGCAAGAAAATATACTCATGCTTAAGCGAGCAACCACTATGAACCAAACAGATATCAATGAAAGCTATGCGGACGCCAAATCCATCAGCAGCGCCATTTCCAGACATACTTGCTAATAAGACTGAGCTATATACGCAACAAAATGCAAATCCTGAACTCATTGATACTCACAATGAATCGCCAAGGGGCAGCACGCAAAACTAATTAACTGCTATAATTCAAGTAATTCTCATTGGGCCAATGTGATTAATAATCCATTGGCCCGGCTCCATTTTAAAGCAAACGCAATGATGTAAAAAGAGGGAGCTCAAAGCTCCCTCTTCTCGTACTCGTTTCGAACCTACTTAAGCAATCTGCTTAATCGTTATACTTTGACAATTTGCATGGGTGCTCGCGCCATCAGCAGGAGTAATGGTAAGTGCCGGTGAATTACCATCAGGATTAATGACAGCCAAGATCGCCGGATTACCACCAATAAGATCAGCAGTAACTATTTGGATAAAGAAATTACCAATAATAGGGTGTCCTCCCATAGTCGGATTCTGATTGACTGCAACAGTTGCAGCCAGATCACTCCCATTAAGCTCAAGCTGTAATTGTCCAGGTTCTGTAGTATGAACTCTGAAAGTTATTTCATAAATTCCAATATTAGGCAATTCAAAACTTGATGGGCTAGTACCACCAACACGAATGATACTACCTAATGTTGGACCATCTTGAGGAAAAGGCACTCGACCAGTACCGGGAGTAGTTTTAGCGGCAATGGTTGCAGCATAATCAGTTGGGCCAGCATTTCCTGTTCCCGCCGTTAAGCCATAAAACATAGCAAATTGTGATACTGCATTTGCGCCGGTAGCACCTGTACAGCAAGGACCCGTTGCCCCGGTTGCACCTGTTGCTCCTGTTGCGCCTGTAGATCCCGTAGCTCCTGATGCTCCACTAGCACCGCTTGCACCTGTAGCGCCTGATGCGCCTGTGGCACCTGAACTACCCGTTGCTCCACTTGCTCCTGAAATACCTGATGCACCACTTGCGCCGGTTGCACCCGAGATACCTGATGCACCTGTAGCGCCTGAACTACCAGTTGCCCCACTTGCTCCTGAAATACCTGATGCACCACTTGCGCCTGTTGCGCCGGAAATACCACTTGCACCGGTTGCACCCGAGATACCTGATGCGCCTGATGCGCCCGAGATACCGGAAGCCCCTGATGCGCCTGTGGCTCCTGAATTACCCGTTGCTCCACTTGCTCCTGAAATACCTGATGCACCACTTGCGCCTGTTGCGCCGGAAATACCACTTGCGCCGGTTGCACCCGAGATACCTGATGCGCCTGTTGCGCCTGATGTTCCCGTAGCTCCTGTAATACCGGATGCCCCGCTAGCACCGCTCGCGCCCGAGATACCGGATGCGCCTGTTGCACCTGATGTTCCCGTAGCTCCTGTAGCGCCAGATGCGCCCGAAATACCAGATGCGCCTGTTGCTCCTGAAATACCTGATGCACCACTTGCGCCTGTTGCACCCGAGATACCTGATGCGCCTGTTGCACCTGATGTTCCCGTAGCTCCTGTAGCGCCAGATGCGCCCGAAATACCGGATGCGCCTGTCGCGCCGGAAATACCGGAAGCCCCACTTGCACCCGAGATACCAGATGCGCCTGTTGCTCCTGAAATACCTGATGCACCACTTGCGCCTGTTGCGCCGGAAATACCACTTGCGCCGGTTGCACCGGAGGTGCCCGATGCGCCTGAGATACCGGAAGCTCCTGACGCTCCACTAGCACCGCTTGCGCCCGATGCACCGACGGAGCCTATGCCACCAGTACAATCACAAATGCCTGTTGCTCCTGTTGCGCCAGTAGCACCAGCTGGACCAGTTGAACCCTTGTCACCCTTTGCTCCTTTAGGAAAGCTCGCGCACCCTCTCGTGGCATTAAACAGCTCACAAGAAGGTTTGCTCTTGGTAACCCCTTTAGTTGTACTACCCGGTACCAATAGAGCATCACCATTTTTTAAGGCATGGTAATATTCTAAAGTTAATATCATACCCTGGTGATAATCACTCGCAGGTATAAATGTTTCCTTTTTACCTAACTCATCGATCATCAATGGTATAACACTGAGCATTTCTTGATAACCAGCCATATGAGCGCCCGTTGCTAGATCATTACATAATGCTCTTACTGATGCATTGCATGGTGCATCTTCCAACACTCCTGTAACAAGTTCGCGTACATTTTCAGGGACATACGCAAATTGTAGATTCGAATAGTTGCTTACTAATGCTTCCTCAATTTCCGACATGTCGTAATTCGGCAAATTTTCAGCTTGGATAGGAACACCCAAACTGAGTAAAAATGTTAAACCTATTGGGGTAATGTAACGCCCAAATATTTTCTGCTTCATCATCATCCTTTTCTTAAAAAAACACACAATTGACTATCCTGGTGATACTAACCAATTGGCATAGATCATGTCAAATATATTTTTGATGAACATACGAGTGCACGGAAAAAAACAACCGCTGCTCAACATTCTTGCTTTTTTTCCCTAAAAACAGATACGCTTTTTTACAGAGAATAAAGATTAACGAATCCTAATTGGAAGGAAATAATCAATGCGTACTATCATAAGCATTTTTTTGTTGGTATCACATACTCTGGCCATAGCTACCGAATCAGCGCTCATCAGCACCGCTCAAACCATGAGCAAAGACCAATCACTTGAAACTGATCAAAGAGATCTGCTGCTGAAAATTGAAAACAATAATAACCATAAAATTGTGGTCAACAATCAAGAGGACCCGAATGATTGCAGCCGGTATCAAGGCACGGAATTAAAAACAAAAATGCGATGGCTGGAAACAGCAACACTTAAAAAAAATCTCATTAATTTTGGTCCGCAAAAACGCACACTCTATGCGCAAAGTTTACATGACCATGAAATACAGGAGCTGCTCGGACGGTTGGATGGCCAAGACCGCAAAGAGTTACAAGAAAGTATACCCGACGGCGGTGGCAAAGAGTTCCTCGCAACGCTAGAAAATCGCGTTGCACCCGTCCCACTCAGTTTTATACAAAAAGCTTCCTTAGGTATTTTTATAACCTGCATTATAGTTGTCGGGGCCCTCACAAACCTTTCCGCGCAAAGAACGGCAAAAATATTAACCTACGCTGAAAGACGTGCATCATTACTGAACAGTAAAAAAAGAGAGAGCACATAATGTTCATGTTATGCTTGAGCTTTTTGGCAGGCATCTGCGTATACACAGCAGCAGAAAATTCTATAAAAACTTTTAAGGTTCCGCTTCCACAGCAATTACGCCAAGCGATGATACATATTTCCAATGATAACAGTCATACTATTACCCAATACAATACCAATACTATGAATGTCACCGTGCCTCAAAAGCATTCACCAGGATGGCTTGATACCATCAGCAACATCTGGTGCTACAAAGAAAAAATTGCCCTGGTACTGCCCGTAGCGAGCTACGGTCTTTTATATGCAAGACTTCTATGGCAAACTTCTGTTATAAAGCGCACTGACACCTGGGCTGCTTGGCGTGCGCAGGTTCCGCTCAGCGTGCTGTGTAAAATTGAACCTGATATTGTACGCAGCGAACTGGTTACCACCATTAAAGAGCGTTACGCTCTATGCGGCTCTGCTATACCGGAACAACTTTTTTTACACGACGTTGCGCAAGAGCTGGCGCAATTGCAGTCTTTTTTTGCGGTATATGATTGGGTAACATGGAGCAAAATTTCTTATCTTGTTCCTCGTCAACTTGATATTCGCCAAAAAGTAGGAGAAGGTATTGAGCGGCTTATCTTTTTACAAAATATCATACAGCTCAAATGCGCTGAGGCGGCATGAAAAGATGCGGCATAACAAAACAAAAGATATTACTCAGTCTTAATTGCTGCATTATGGTGCCTTGCATGGCACAAACAACCACAAATAAATTTGAACTTGCCGTAGAACAGATCTACCAACAATATCCACATACACGGTTAACCCCAGAAGAACCACGCATCGAAAATGAAGAATCCTTACCCTACCAAGCAGCTAACAAAGCCATAGACCTTGCGGCCTGCATCTACATTTTAGCGCGCGTGGCGGCAGCGTATCATGCGGTATACAAAGACGCAGGAAGGCCAGAAAGCCCAGGACAAGCAAATTATGCCAGACAATGTTTTATTACATTCTTAAATCGAACTGGCATCTGCTCATTGTACGATGGTTATCTGTTTACCAAATTTTTGACACAGGTTTGCACTATTGGGCTTAAAACAGTTGTCTGCAAAAGCGTCGCAAAATTTGTGTTATTTTGCTGCAAGGCTGATCTGATCGATCTGGTTAAGGCCGGCGCAAAGCGCACCCGCACAATCATGCGGAGTAAAAGAAGAAAGCATTAAGTACCTCAAAGCTTCGGCGGACACTGTGGCATGCAGGCTGCGCCCTGCTTTATACAAATTCTTGCATTCCTCACAAGAGCTTACTATTGTGAACTTGATAGTTACCATTTTTACCGCCGGAGGTACGATGAATAAATTCTCTCGATTGCTATCAATCACAATCCTGTTTTCCACCACTTTTGGTTGGTGCAGTGAAGAAGATGATTACCTGGCTAAAATGCGACAACAGCGAAGGATACGCATAGCGCTGGCAGAACAAGCCAAAAAAGAAGAAATCGATAAAGAAATCGATAAGATAAACCTGATGGAAAAACAGCACAATGAGGTAGCAGAGCGCAAAAGACAAGCAATAAAAGCAAGCAATGCCGCTTTTATGGCAAGGCGCGATATTATAATGCTAACACGTGAACAACAGCGGTCCCTTGGCCAACCACAGATTGCCCGCCCGGAACCACCCAAAAAGCCCTGGTGGCACATAAGCTGCAATCCTTGTTGCTGGAAACAGCCCAAGGAGGATACAAACCCCAATAACGTCAAAAATGAGCCTTTTTTGCCCCAATAGACCCTCCAGATGCCTAAAAAGCCCCTTTTTTAAGCCCCTATTGCACATTTTCTATTTGTCTATATACTTGTATATATAAACAATATTATTGCATTGTTTTAGGCGTAAAAATGGAGGTTATCATGGTAACAAAGTCGCTATCATTAATATCACTCGTATCGGTCCTTCTGGTGTGTGCCGTTGTCGGTTTTATTGCTATCAGCTCACCTTTAAACCCCATCAAAAGATTTATAACAACACGATTATTTGGCAAGCCGGTACCTAGCGATGCCGTCTATAAAAACGTAATTTTTGATCTTAATGGGGTACTGTTTGAGATTAGTAAAAACAAGGCGCTTTCTCACCTTGGTTTTTTAGATACTATTAACTACATCTTTTCAGGAAAAAAACCGGACGACTTACAAAATAAAATGTTCGATATCTTATGTTCCATGCGCCAAGAAAATCCTGAAAAACTTGCCCTTAAGGCGAGCGGAGATATCTTGGTACCAATGCACAAGGACAGAGTATTGCCAAAAATATTTTGTGATTGGATGAAAGGGATTATTTCAACCGAAGAAATAACCAAACAAACACATAATAAATTAGATACATTGAGCGATGACTACTACAGCAGCAAACTTGAAAAGCGCTTAATACGAAAAATAGCCGGTATGATGTTTGACCCTGCACTGCGCTGCAAACTCTACAAGCCGATCACCAAAAACATTAAGCTGCTTAAAAAATGCAAAAAACTTGGCTTAAAGACCTATCTACTTTCTAACATGGATACTCAATTAATAGAACTGCTTCAGGCAAAACACCCTGAAATATTTGGTCTCTTTGATGGCATAGTTATATCAGCCGATGTGAAAATGATGAAGCCGCATACTAACATTTATGCCCATGCACTCAATGAATTTGGCCTCAACCCATATGAAAGCTGCTTCATTGATGATGAACAGATGAATGTGGCGGGGGCTCAACAGTCTGGTATTACGGCGATACAATTTGATGGGGAAAAACCTAAAGAGACCCGCAAGCAACTTGTGGCTATTGGCGTGTTACCTACGCAAACAAGAAATGACAAAAAACATGCGGTAACCGTATTATAAGGCACCCAATTTGGCAATATTTTCTCTATGCAAAAATATGCCCCAGGCGGCGGTAAAAAGAGTAAAGCTGATCATGGGTAAAGAATCTTGCATCAAGTAAATAGAACCGGCCGGTAATGCAAGCAAGAAGAAAATAGAGGCCAGTGCAACCGTTTTTGTCAGCGCAAAAACAACCAACCAGCTTACAAAAAGATAGAGTAATAAATAGGGATGCAGGGCTGCCAATACACCAAAACCTGTGGCAACTGCCTTGCCTCCACGGAATCCCAAAAACAATGAACATCCATTACCGATTAAAAGCGCAATTGCGGCACTGATCAAATACCATTGGGTAAAACCAGCTGCCGCAACACAGAGCAAATAAAGCCATGCTTTAAAAAAATCAGTAAAAAAAACAATAAAAAAAAACTTAATACCAAGAACACGAGCCACATTGGTAGCGCCAATATTACCCGATCCATGCTCACGAATATTTTCAATGCCCTTATAACGCGCAATCAGATACCCGGATGGGATAGAGCCTATCAAATAGGCACCAGCAATTATAAAAGCCATCCACACATCGAACATCAATTACCCTTCCCCGATGCGAGGTAGATCATCAGTATGCTCTGCAACAAAAGTTTCCTGCTTCGCATCAATACGTTCAAATTCCAGAATAAAAGTCTGATAATAACGCCATGCAGAAAACAACGAGGTAAACAATGTCAGCGCCAATAAAAGTGCTTCAAGCAAATTCCATCCATGCACACTCCCATTGCTGTAGAGCCCCAACGATTGGTACGGGTTGGCGATTGCCACTGTCAGATACAACATCTGCAACACTGTTTTTAACTTCCCAAAAACAGAAACGTTCGCTGCGATGCGATGCTCAAGAGCAAAAAGCCGTAACCCCATCACAAAAAATTCACGCCCGATAAGAATGATAACCCAGAAGAAATAAATTTTAGAAACGGCAAGTAGCGCAATGAGCGTTGAATAGACTAAAAATTTGTCCGCTATTGGATCGAGCACACGCCCTGTGCGTGTTTCTTGCTGTAATTTCCGCGCCAAATAACCATCAAAAAAATCGGTAAGACCGAACAAAACAAAAAGACTCGCTAACGGGTAATTAATGAATGCCGAATTATATGGCAGCAGATAGACAAGAAGAATGGGAAGTACGATAGGTGAAAGTATTAATCGAATGAGTGTTAATATCGTGGGCACATTACAATGAAATAACTTTGCCATACGGTTTGTATGGTAGCGACGCAGGGACTCGAACCCCGGACCTACGGATTATGATTCCGCCGCTCTAACCAGCTGAGCTACGTCGCCACACCTTTCTAAATATGATAAGTAGTATAACTAAATTTTAAGCTTTTGAATATTAAAATTATCCAATATAAAGTTAAATAACGCACGTAAGAAGAACAAACCAGTAACGATGGTAGAAATAATACCCAACATCATCGTGATTGCAAAACCTTGGATTGGACCGGTACCAAATTTATAGACCACAATACCAACAATGAACGTTGTTATGTTCGCATCCAAAATCACCCGCATCGCGTCAGAAAAACCGTCATCAACCGCTTTTTTAACTGATACTCCCAATGCCAATTCTTCTTTTATACGTTCGTAAATCAAAATGGAAGCATCGATAGCCATACCAATGGTCAAAACGATACCACCAATACCTGGGAGGGTCAGCGTTGCGTTCAGCCATGACATACCAACCAAAATAAGAAATACGTTATAAATCAACGCTAAAAATGCCAAGAAGCCTGAGAATTTGTAGTAATAAAGGCTAAACAAAAGAACCAATGCAAACCCAATCAAGCAAGACATAACGCCCTGTTTAATCGATTCTTGACCAAGCGATGGCCCAATTTGACGCTCTTCTTCAAACGTCACAGGTACTACCAAAGAACCTGATTTAAGAAGCAGAGCTAAATCCTTAGCTTGTTCAGACGAAAAGGTACCGGTAATAACACCACTGTTGCGTATCGCGGCATTAATAACCGGAGCGGTGATCACAACATTGTCGAGCACTACCGCCAATTGACGTCCATAGTTTTTGCTCGTCAGCTCATAGAACTTTTCGCCGCCTTCTGCGTTAAATTCAAAGTTAACTGCCATTGCACCATCTACAAAATTTGGGCGAGCATCTTGCAAGCTCTTTCCCGTCACGGTAGACCGTTTAGGAACCATATAGTAAGCAGCGCCTTCATTTCTTTTGCCCGGTAAAATTTCCATGCCAGCAGGTAAGTCACCATCATACTCAAGGAGTATATCTTCTGGTGAGTTGCCCTGTGCTTCAACAATTTTGAATTCCAAAATTGCCGCGGTGCCGATCATTGCTTTTGCTTGTTGTGGATCATCGACGTCAGGAAGTTCAACAATAATATGCCGTTCACCCTTTGGCGATATAGAAATTTCCGCAACACTAAATTTATCTAAACGTGTTCTGAGTACGTCAATGTTACGCTTTACCGCATCTTCTTTCATGCGTGTTTCTGCACGTGCTGAAAAACGAAGGGTAATTGACGAACCGTCAACGGTTTGCACCAAATCTCTGTCATCTTCTTTTAAAATACTTGAGGCTGCTTGGGCTGCATCCATAGAGCTAAATTCAAGAACAATTGCACCATTTACTATTTTTTCTGAAACAGGAGCTTCTTTACCTGCACGTTTAAATTTGCCTGACATTGAATCCATCTTTTCCATCAATGCGGCTTCTACTGCCTTTTCGGTCTGAACTTCCAACGTAAGATAAGTACCACCAACTAAATCGATACCATACCGCAAACTACTGCGCAGCGGAAAAAGAAAATAGGAACCAATAATTAAAAAATACATCCAAATAGCGAACGGGGAAAGTGCCATACGGCGCAATGCAATGCTCATCGTAACTCCTTAAAAAAAACTACTACGTGTTCAATCACTTTTTAATGCCGAGGAGGGGACTCGAACCCCTACAGGATTTCTCCCACAGCCACCTCAAGGCTGCGTGTATACCAGTTTCACCACCTCGGCTTATTTCAAATTCAGCGTTTAAATCTAAACTGGACCATATGCTTATGGCCACTTCTTAGATGCTCACGATCCATTTTCCATGTAAGCACCAAGAAATGTAGCACAATTGGTGACTCTTATCAAATATAAAATGGGCCCAAAGGCCCATTTTATCGCTACTCACTAAAAAATATTCTTATGGCTTAATTTTGCCTGGCACCGTAACAGGCTGCGCCGGAGCCGGTGGAACCTGAAATGCTGCCGTTAAAGCACTCGTTGGAGCTGTAGCTGGCACTGACATCGCAGGAGTTGCTGGCGTTGGTTGTGCCGGCTTCAAGGAAGCCTGCGTACTCGTTTTTACAACAGTAGTTGGTTCTTCTTCCTCGTCATCTGACTCGGATCCACCAAACAAACCCGTTGCCCAACTGTATACTGAACCCATTTTTTGGGAAATCGTGTCCCATATACTGCCTAGCCAATCAAACCAACCAGGTATAACTTCAGGCTCTTCTGGTTTCACTTCTTTTTCTGGTACGATCCCTTCAGCTTCGTCCTGTATTTTTTTAGCCTGCTTTTCAAGATCTATTCCCTTTTCTTTGAGCTCTTTAACTGATGCGCTAATGAGTTTTACATGATCACCGGCCGCGCCAATAAGTTTTTGAAAAAATTGGGTGTAATCAGTACGCACATAGTTCAAAATATCTTGGATGCTTTTACTATAGGCTTCTATGCGATAATACAATTCTTGCGCTTTTTTATCACTCAATTCACGCGCAATCTCTTTAAGATCTTGCCATGCTTTTTTGTCATAGCCTCTACATAATGCAATCTGCTCATCCAGCTTAGAAAGCGCGTCATCAATCGCACTATCAACGCTATTAACCGCTTGGACATCAAGATGTAACTGTTCTAAAACTTTTTGATCTTTACCAACAAGTTCAAGGAAATCACGTTCATCTTCGGATAAATCACCTTTTCTTTCTCTGAGTTCAGTAATCTGGCTAATGAGATGATTAAGGGTAATGGAAAGTTCCGCCTGGCCAAGTCCAATACTCACATAAAAAGGATCCAAAATTTTTCGGTCTACTTCAGTACGCTTGTTAGAAAATTGTGCACGCGTCGCCTGAACTTCTTCAAGTTGCCCCTTTATCTTGTCATAGCGAGCTTCTGCACGTTCCCACCATGCCCGCTTGAGTAGCCAATTCCCCTCAGGTTCTTCTAGGCTTATGGTATCAATACCAATACCTTCGGGTTTAACTTCTGGCACTTTTACCACGGGTACCTGCACGGGTGTTGAAACAACTACAGGTTTTGGCGCGAGTATAACTGGTTGAACTATTTGTGCTGGTACAGCTACAACAGGAACCACTGGTGCTGACACTGGAGCAACAGTCGGTTTCGGCTGAGCTGCAACAATTGGCGATACCACGGGAGCTGAAGGAACGACTGGTTTCGACGCTGGTGTAGGCACTGAAGGCAATGTCTTACCAAGCGCAGGGGCAACAGTCGGTTTCAAAGCAGCAGCACCAACTGGCGGTACTGCTTGTGCCACCGGCGCTGACGCAAGTGGTTGAACTACTGGCGCAGTTGCAACAGGAGCAATCGCTGGCGTTGGAACTGGAACAACTGTAGATTGCGGTATAGCCACAACAACTGGTGGTACCACAGACACTGAAGGAATGACCGATTTCGACACAGGTGTAGGAGTAACCGCTGCTACCGGCTGTGCAGGCGTTTCTTCAGTTCCATCTTCTGCGTTAGTAGAATCATCGCTCTCTGTTTCTTCTGTTTCCGCTATTGGATTTGCTGCCGTATAGACTATCTGATTAATACTACCAGTGAGCAACAACCCAAGAATAAGGCGTAAGTAAAAATTCATAAAACTCTCCTTTTTCATGAGATACAAAACTTATAATACTTTAGAAAGTTCGATCAATTCATTCATAAGTGCTTGAGAAAGTTCCTCAGCTTCCCATGATGTATAACTCCAACGAACACCTGCATCTACCTTAGTTAATACCGAACGATCACTCTTAATGTCAATAATATCAATACGCACAACATTCATTAACGGATGAACTGAAGATGGAGCTCGCACAACGCCAGCACGTCCTAAAATACTGTAAGCAACATTACCTTCGTCCATAAAGCACATCATAATCTTTTTTTGCCAAACCATATTATGATACCCGGTATGTTCCTTATGAATAGAAATCAAGATACTTTCTAGTCCCTTAGGATATACGCTTTGAATCGGCGTGGTATGAGGCAGACCTTTTTCTGAATAGGTTGCCAATACGCCAACTGTTTTTCCTGATTTAAGAACATTAATAAGATCTTCTGGAAGTTTAACACCGACATGTTTTGCCATTGAGTCCCTACCTAAGCTATAAAGAGTTATTATATTTTTTTTCTACAACGATAATCTCAGTGCAATATTATTTTCAACCGATAATCCGACTGGCGTTAGCACAATACAACCATCACGTTGTTTAATAAAGCCTTCACTTTCCAATTCGGTAATCTGCTTTAATAAAGTTTGTTGCTCTTGCGTTAACAACATTTCCATCACTTCATCCAGCATTACCCCTTGCGATCTGCGTATACCAAGCATGATCTTTTCAAGGTATATCTGCTTTCTCGTTAACCCCTCATGGAATACAGTCATATCTTGGCCAGTTTCCATGCCATGCATATAACGCATGAGATTCTTTTCATTCTGGAACCGCATTGAGCCATCAAATGAACATGCGCCCAAACCAAACCCTTTGTAGGGTTTCCGGTCCCAATAAATTCTATTATGCCGAGATTCATATCCCTCTCGCGCAAAATTAGAAACTTCATACTGATTCAAACCATGCTCTGCCAACAATGCTACTGACCAGTAATACAAGTCAACAACTGCGTCATCACATGGTAAAACAACCTTATTTTGCTGCACACGGAAATAAAGTTGCGTATTTTCATGCACCTGTAAAAAATAGAGCGAAACGTGTTTTATTGGCCACGTCACCACCTGCCTGAGCATATCCTTCCATTCCTCATCACTCACACCAGGAAGACCAAGAATCAGATCAACTGAAAGATTATCAAAAACATCTTGCGCATGACTCAGTAAAAAAGTCACATCCTCCTGCGATTGATGCCTATTTAAATCTTTCAGCACAGAATCTTTTAAACTCTGCACACCGATACTTAATCGATTAATACCTATACTCTTCCAAAACGCGACTTGCTCAACGCGCACAGTCCCAGGATTTACCTCTAACGTAATTTCACATCCGGGTTGTATGTCAAATATAGTCTTTAGTATAACAGACGTGTCAAGTAGCAAGTCGTCGGGGTAGGTACTTGGGGTCCCGCCACCAAAGTATATCGTGTCTAGTGGCAATCTTTGACCAGATTTTTGGGCAAAATCAATAAGCTCAAGCTTCAGTGCTTCATGGTAGCGACCCATAAAAGAATCATGCGATGCCAAAGCAACAAAAGGACAGAACGTACATCGATAAGGGCAAAAAGGCCAATGGATGTATAAAGAACGAGTAGGAGCTGAATAACTATACTGCATAAATCCTTATGATTATTTTTCAACCGGAATGGTTCGTTTGACCAGCGTAACCGCCGTAGCAAAATCACGCTCAATAGTTGTCTGTATCGCCTGCATATTGGCAAATTTTACAATAACACATCCATTAAAAATAGATTCTAGCATGGCTGTAAGCTCCGGCGAAAAATTGGTGGTCGCTAAATACGCTATAACTTCTTCATCAGTTTTACCAACAAGATCAAAATGATAACGCTCATGTAAATAGTTTTTTAATATAAGCGTTAAAGTGAAGTAAAACTCCTTACAATGGTCAGGCGTTATTCGGTCAGCTTGTTGTAATTTATGCAAACGTTCCAACGCAATTTCCCAGCAAGATTGTATCTTTTTTGCCGAACGTCTTTTTTTGTAATAGAACCAACCAACAAGCAGCAAACAACTGGTTGCCAACAGGCTAACCGCAATCAAAAAATAAGTGGTCTGCCAAAACGGCACATGCCACATTTCATACATACCATATAGCTCATTCTCTGCTACCATACGTCCACATATCCCATCTATTAATAGGTGCCCTTAATCCGTGCGTCCCGAGTGATTCTGAGTCTTGCTCAGAATTATAACGAGGGATCAACTCAATCCATTTCTCAGTAAGTCATACGCCTGCGAAAAAATTTAATAATGTCACCAACAAACGGCTTTCCGATAGAGATATCCAAAAGATCCGCACCACATTTTTTAAAAATTCCCGCCTGATCCTGTAAACGCTGCTGCAAAAATTCACGCAATTTTATGCCCTGCTGTGAGCGCATATCAAGCGTGCACAACGCACCAGTTTCACTATCTTCAATCGTTACAAACCCGCACGATGGCAAACTCTGCTCATGCGCATCCAAGCAACGCACCGCAATAAGATCATATTTTTTTGCCACCTGACGCACTATCTTACGATATCGCTCATCTTCAACTTGGATAAAATCTGAAATCAACACCACAATTCCGCCATTATTCCGTAGCTGGGCCAAATGCTCAAGAGCCACTGAAATATTTGTTTGCTTGCGTTTAGAAATATGAGTAAACGCCTTTTCAAGAACAGCCCTTGTATGCTTTTTACCTTTACCGGGTGGCATATACGCTTCAATTTCATCCGAGAACAATAATAAGCCAACTGCATCCTTACCATACTCAGCAACAAGCGCCAACACACCGGCAATTTGCGCCATGATGTCGCTCCTGAGCTCATGCGAGGAAGAATAAACACCGGAAGCAGAAACGTCCACCGCTAAAATAATAGTACGGTTACGTTCTTCAATATATTGCTTAACCAATAACTTATTCATACGTGAGGAGCTATTCCAATCAACAAAACGGATATCATCCCCTTGTTGATACTCACGTATTTGGTCAAATTCAAGCCCCGAACCCTTCACTGCTGACCGACTGTCACCAGCAAGGGAACCGCTGAGTAATCTTCGCGTGCAAATTTCAATGTGCCGTATTTTTTTTACAATCTCGTTTGGCAACATAACTATTTCTCATTTATTACGTATAAAGACCTTCTTTTTTTAACACTTCTGGTATCGCAATAGAACCATCAGCCTGCTGATAGGTCTCAATAATTGCAACCATCAAACGTGGCAATGCCAACGATGAAGCGTTGAGGGTGTGTACCAAGCTAGTTTTTGCATCAACCTGTTTTTTATACCGTATCTTTCCGCGCCGCGCCTGGAAATCCGTGCAATTGCTGCAGGAAGAAACCTCATAATATGCTTTTTGTCCCGGAAGCCATACTTCTATATCGAAGGTTCTTGCTGAAGGGAATGAGCAATCTTGCATTGCGAGCAAACTAATGCGGTAATGCAGCCCAAGCAGCTGCAAAATTTCTTCTGCGCAGGCAATCATGCGGTCCAGCTCATCAGGCGAATTTTCTGGCTCACAAATGGTATATAGTTCTACTTTTTCAAATTGATGGATACGAATCAAGCCCCGTTCGGTGGCACCATAACCGCCCGCTTCACGCCTAAAGCAGCTGGTCCACGAAGTCATACGTATCGGCAGTTCATCAACTGCAAGGATCTGATCGCGGTACATATTAGCAAGATTTACTTCCGCCGTTGGAGAAAGGAAGAGCTCATCCTCTGGCATCGCATAAACTTGATCTCTAAATTTTGGGAAATTGCTGGCAACCAACAAGGATTGTTCATTGACCAAGTAAGGAGGCAGCACCGGCTCAAAACCATGCTTAATATTGTTCTTGAGCATAAGCATCGCCAAGGAATAGATCATTTTGACTGCATCCCCTCTATAAAGGGCAAAATTGCTACCCGTCATCTGAGTTGCGCGTTCAAAATCGAACCACCCAAGCTTGGTCCCTAATTCAAGATGATTTTTTACTTCAAAATTATAAACTGGCTGACTGCCAATCACTTTAACAACCTTATTGGCTTCTTTATTGCCGGCAGGAATGTCGTCATTGGGGATATTGGGGCAGGACAAATAAAGCTTTTTGAATTCAGCTTCCTGCTGCTCAAGCTCAGTTTCTTTAGTTTTTAGGGCCTTGCCGACCTCTACCGAGGCTGCACGCAGCTCATCGGTGATGCCACCCTTGCCTTGCTGTGCCAGTTCATTTTTTTTGTGGCGCAATGCCTCCACTTCAATCTTGATGTCCCGAAGGGCAGCATCAAGATCAAAAAGGCGTTGTGCATCAAAAGACGGTTCTTTTAGCTTCAGAAGATCGATAACACGCTTATGATCATCCCTCAGCAGAGCTAAATCTATCATAAAAAAGTCTCACCTTGCTCAAAAATACCCTACAGATTAACCTAAACCTTATATAAGACTCTTAAGAATACGGAAAAAAGACAAAATTGAAAAGGTATTAAAAAAGGTCGTATTTCTACGACCTTTTTTAAGCAAAAGATTTTTTCTGAATCAGGGCAAAATTAACGGACTTTGACTGATCTCACAACATCACGTAAATTCTTACCTGCCTTAAATCTTGGAACATTAACCTCAGGAAGGTCAATGCGTTGCTTGGTTGCTGGATTGATTCCCTTACGTGCTGGACGACGGGAAATCCAGAAACTTCCAAACCCAGTGATAGAAACTTTTTCACCCTTTTTGAGTGAACGTTCGATGATGCGGGTTAAAGCATCCAAAACACGAGAAACGTCCTTTTTGCTAAAGGTGGTTTCTTCGCTGAGCGAATTAACTAATTCACTTTTGTTCATGCGTTCTCCTTAACATGAAAATATGGTTAAACACTGCTACTTCATCAACCTCTTCTAATTTCAATACGTTCCTTGTAACATAGAGTAATTCGATTTAATGGTTTGTCAAACTGCTGTGCAAAAAAAAATTATCAGTGTCTGTAGACAAACAAACCAATACCAAAAAAAAATGCGTAATTAAAGGAATAAAATGCTCATCGACACTCATTGTCACATTAATATGATGGTGAAAAAAAATTTTGATGTACCACTACAACATGACGAACTTATTCTTGCAAAGTCAGTGGTGCGCGAAGCAGCGAAACATGATGTTACGCGCATTATAAATGTTGGCACCAGTTTAGTTGAAAGTTTAAACTGCATCGAACTTGCTCAACAATCGCCTGATTGCTACGCAGCAATTGGTATTCATCCAAATGATTGCACACCGCAATGGCGTGATGATTTTAAAGAACTAGAAAATTTAGTACGCAAAAAAAACGAACTCAAAATCGTCGGCATCGGAGAAACTGGTCTTGATCGCCATTACCCTGATTATAATTTACAACGTCAACAAGATGCGTTCAAAGCACAAATCGAACTCGCACTTAATAATGATCTTGGACTCGTAGTACATTCACGCGATGCACGCGATGAAACGTTACGCGCATTAGAAGAATTTAAAGGACAAATAACGCGCGGCATTATTCATTGTTTTTCTGAAGATCAAAATTTTGCTGATCAAGTTATCGAGTGGGATTTTGTGTTAGGCATTGGTGGTACTATCACCTATCCAAAAAATGAAAGCTTACGTGCAATTGTCCGCAGCGTTCCGCTCACGGCGATAGTGTTAGAAACTGATGCACCATTTTTACCACCACAAAGTATTCGCGGCAAACAAAACCATCCAATGCAGATCGCAACTATTGCACGTTTTCTTGCGCAACTGCGCGGTGTAAGTTATGAAGAGATTGCGCAAGAAACCACAAAAAGTGCGTGTAGGGTATTTAATCTTGCTTGCTCATCCTGAAGGTCCTTCAACTACGTTCAGGATGACCGAGCGAAGCGGACTTGAAGAAACGCAGTACAAGATACCAATGGGGGCCTAGTGGCCCCCATTGGTATTAATGAGCATTAAGTTTCGAATCTTTTGCAGCTAGAGCAAGTACTATCCAGCTCCATCCGGTAAAAATTGCATCAATACCTAAAAACATACCTATCACCCATAAACCTGATTCGGGCCATTGATGATATATTAAAATGCCAAGAAGTAGGGTTAACAGACCATTTACCAGGAGCCAGCCACGATGCGGTGTTGTGGCAACAAATGAAAATACAATTCTTAACGCACCAGAAACCATAAACAAGAATGCTAATAACAATGTAAGAGTTATTGCATTACTCATGGGATAAGCGACAATGTACACACCACTAAAAATGTAGAGCATACTTAATAATACATGAAGAAAACATCGCGTCAGCGGGCGCATTTTGAACGCTTTTATCCCTTCAAACAATCCCAAAGCTATAAGTAAAAGTCCCAAATAAACCACAGAAAATAGTGTGCTATAAAATGAAAACGCAATTGCCAAGGTCCCTATGACAACTAAACTAATGCCAAGCGCTAAAAACCAGGATGAATTTTCTTTCAATTGTTTTAATATAACTGGATCTACATTATTCATACTTTTCTCCTTCTATGAATGGTAAAATAGCTATCTTTTTGAAGCTTAGTTTATTTCGGATCAGGGAAGCAATAGTTTATTTTTTTATATGACTGTCCCTCGATACGATTCTTCGTCCTTCGGTACGCTATCGCTACTCAGGACTTCAGAATCACTCGGGATGCATCAGTTTTTAAAATGCTTATGTGCATGCGTATGTCGATTGAGCGCGTCTTTTCTTTTTTTTCCACGTACTATTTTTTCGATGCATCCCGAGTGGTTTTTTACCTTGTAAAAAACTGTATCGAGGGATTACTTCCCACGCAGCATGCGCATGGTACCAAAATCCAGCCACAAATGAGAAATCGCACCCGCAATAAAAAACAGTGTATCTAAAAAAAAGATGCGCATGCACTCGGGCATCAAAAGTGCACCAACGCTCGCGACAAAAAGTGGAAAGATAATCACAAACCAAAGACGATGGAACACGCCACGGTGCCGCACCATCATCGGCACTAAGCCAAGTACCGCGAGCAATGCAACTAGTTCGATGTGGCCGTTATAAAAAAGTAATACAAGAATGCCGAGCAGGATCGGATAAAAAAGTTTTTGTCCTTTGCTCTTGATATCAATGTCAGGAAATAGTGATCCGGCGAGCGCAAAGCTCAGCCATTCCAGCGCGGTGAGCGGTGTGGGATTGAGTTCTTGCACTGCGTACAAAAGTATGCCGCCCGTGATGAGCCCACCAGCTAAATGTCCTTTATAGCCAGGCATTATACTCACTCCTTATCTAATACTCATCCAAGGCGCATCAACCTGGTGCCAGGATAATAAAAATCCAGAACCTCTTTGTAGTCAAAGCCTTGGTTTACCATTTCTCTGGCTCCCCACTGGCACAAGCCCATCTGATGCCCATGACCACGTCCTTTAATAATAACTGAGTCTGACCGTTTTTCTATGGTAAAACAACAACTTTTAACACCTTTTACCAATGAATACATTTTTTTTCCCGATACGCTCGCATTTCTATTGATACCAGAAAGAGTCACTTGCTGCACAATACCAGCCCTATCTTCTTTAGTTACCTTAACATTTTTAATGCCATAAACATGAGGTATCGCTGTTTTGAGCATACTCATCAATTTCGATGGCGAATACTCGACTTGCCAATTATAGACCTTACAGGACTCGCAATAGGTACAAGCATCTTTACGTGCCAAATAAGGGTGCCCTGCAAAATCATACCGTGCCACCCGTGCAGGAATAATGCCCCCGCAACAAATGTCAAACATCGCCAGTATCGGTTTTTTGTTGTAAGCAATAAACACGCCCCGCGTTTCTTCCACGGCACTTTTGCGTACGGGACACGTATGCGCACCCGAATAGGTCTGATGAATATTGGTGTTCTTTATATGATAAGGCAAATTACTGGCGCGAGAACTCACGATTTTTTCCATAGCGTAGGTACGGCACGTAATCGCAAAAACTTTATTTACCTCAAGCGGCCAGCCAGCTATACTTTCTGTGCGCAATACTGAATGCACATAATCTTCAAGATCAAGACTGTTAATCAGCAGCAGTTTACCATTGAACTCGGTCACCAAAAAGGCTCCCTGATAACTATTGCCATCAAAATTAATGTGTGCACCATCAGCGGGCACTATATATACTTTTTTGCGCGAGTATTTGGTACCATTTAAATAAAGAGCCCCACCATGCGCCGTGATGAGCATCTCTGTTTCTGGCAGTCGCACACTTTGAGTTTCATCGGTGCCTTCAAGTAAAAAAAATCCTTTTTTACTCACTAGCTTCCAGCCATTTCTGCACGGGAGATCACGCTCGTCAAGCTTCACACGAACTTTATAGGAAGATTCTTGTAGTGGTAATTTATCAACATCGGTACCCTGCTCGCGTATACCGGTAGAAGTCTTTATCTGCGAAGTCTGCAATGTATCAGCTATCTTTTTTTCAGGACTAGAGACTTGCTCTTCTTTTCCCTCCTTTTGACTGCCTGTTGCGGTTTCAGCCGACGATGGTAAAAAGCCCTGGCGCAACGGAGAAACTTCTTCTTTTTGGCCTCGATCTTTATGCCTTTTTTTCTTGCGCATTTTATTGGGCGCTTCTTTTTTGGGTTGCACCTGAACCTCTGGCTCAACCGATGCCGTTATTGCCGCGTAGTGGGTCAATGATAACTGATCCCCATCACAACGAATAATAAGATCCCCAACGTAGGTAACGCCAGCACAAACCGTTTTGCCCATAATTGGCGTAATACGGATTCCCGTTGTGCGCGTGTCAATATCATTCACAAAAACGGTGCCATCTCGCGAACTTACTGAAAGTACCGGCTCTTGAATTTTTTTGCTCGACGTGGGCTTTAATAATGAATAGACCACAAAACCATCTGGGCTTGCCAAGCGCCAGCCGTCACCATTGCGCGCCGACACACTTGTAACCCGTTTTTCAGAACATTGAAGTGGCTGCGCTGCCGTAAACACACAACCCAACGCGATCAAACATATATATTTAGAGGGTAATTTCATGGCGTTGTAACAATTCTATAAATTCTTGTGGGATACTATTTTTTTTGTCTATTCCTGCGTTTGCTAACGCATCCGCATGGGTATTGTCTTCACGCATAACATGTCCAACATCATAATTCATACCGACGAGCATTTTTTTTGCTAACTCATGAAGCGGTTTGAGCATAGGATGCTTAACCCGATAAACCCCTTCCAATTGCCTGACCAATAATTGAGAATCAGAGACAATCAGCAGCACATCATTTTTAAGCATCTGCCTTTTTACTAAAAAAATCCCCAAGAGCAACGCAAGATATTCAGCCTGGTTATTCGTCTTGACGCCAAGAAAAACACCTTTTTTTTCTGCTACGCGATCATTTTTTAAAATATAAACACCCGCGCCCGATTTACCGGGATTATTACGGGAAGCTCCGTCAACAAACAACTTCCAATAATTAACGTCATCCAAAATGTGTGGGTCCGGTTTTTCTGCTTTGACCGCCTTTTCTGGTGTAGGCAAAGGTTTCGGTTCGGGCTCTTCTGGTTGCGATGATGCAAAAAAGTTCAACTGTTTCATAGCCTGTCTACTTTTGTTATTCGTGCGCTGTCTTTGATTCAGGCGAGCCGGCTTGCGGTATATACAAAAACCGGTAACAATCTTTACATTGCAACAGCTTATTTTTACCAAGCAGTATCATGTCCTGACCAATGACTTTATAAAAACATGCGCTACAATTGCCATCAACCACTGGCACTACCGGGTCTGCAACATTGGTGCGCATTGCCGTATATTTTTCTAGCCAGTCTTCGGGGATACCCTGCGTCTTGACAGCACGTTGCTCTCTGTGCTCTGTTAGTGTAGCGCGTTCTTGCGCCATGGTTTCCTGCTTTTTTGCAATCGCTTCATGCACCGCAACAAGGTCTTGTTCTGCTTTTTTTTGGGCAGCTTCGTAGGCTCGTTTGCTTGCTTCCAGCGCACTCCACCTTTCCACAAGTCCTTGCTCTACTACCGTTTGCTGTTCTTTGATTTCAGCAATTTCTACGGCAATTGCACCGTATTCTTTGTGACTCTTAACATTTTCCAACTTCTGTTTTTTTTCAGCATCGGCTTGGTCAAGTTCCCGCATCGCAAGTTCTTTAGCATCTACATCTTTTTTGACGCTCTGCCACTGCTGTTTTGCCTGCTCTACATAGGCAGCAATTTTTGCTTTTTGTTGCTCAAGCTCATCAACTTCTTGCTGAAGTTTTTTGATATCTTTTTCTAAAGCTATCACGGTTTGGTCAAATTTGGCCAAATCAAGAAATTTGTAAAATGGCGATTCAATCATATGTATAGACCCCTTTAATGATCGTGCGCACACGATATGTGTAGTGATATTTTGACTACGTCGGGCTGTGTTGGTGGGCCCACCAGGACTTGAACCTGGGACCTCTCGGTTATGAGCCGATTGCTCTAACCAGCTGAGCTATGGGCCCCGATGTATAGGGGAATAAGATATCTTAAATTCCATCCCTTGTGAAGCAGCAATTATATCCGCACGCAAATTGAAAAATTCAGCGATTTACGCAAGATAAAGAATGCGGATTTGCAGTGCATTCAAACGCATTACGTTACTTTTCCTGCAGGACTGCAATCTTTTTTTGTTCTTGCTGTTGGAGACAAAGATTCTGAAGACCTGCATGTGCGCACTCTATCAACCTCTTTTGTTCTTGCTGCTGCGCATAAAGCTTTTCTACACGATCATAATGAAACTGAGCCACATCAACAGGAAAAAGCTCTTTCACATTCCCAGCATACTCCCACATGTCTCCAGGATTCCAATCACTCACATAAGGTTTTTTCCCATTCGCAGACCTACATAGAGCGTGCGTTACAACAAATTGCGTGCCTTCATGACTCTGCTTTTTCTCCTGTTTGGTAACCTTAAGCAATCTTTTCAGAAAAGAAGTCTGCACAAATTCTTCATAGGAAGTGGATTCCTTTGTAGTCCCATGAGAAATCAAATCCCTACCATACACATGGCTCATAATCTCAGAACGCGTAATAGTATGACGATCATATTCTGGATTGTGTTGCAACAATTGCGCATTATCTTTTTCGGTTTGGTCTAACGCCACCACCTTATCATCGACTCGACTCCAATTCGGTGCATTATAAGAGCCATCAGATGTGCGTTCAGTCTCAAGAACAACTTTGTTTTCTTGCTGCAAATAAGCCACTTTCAAACGCGCATACTGATTTATAGCATCACGCAACTCAAGATGCAATGTTGCTGATTTTTGCGGCCCATGAGAACAATGTATTTCAGCCTTATAGGTGTCTCCGTCCGCTCCCTTCCCTCGCCCACATGTAAGAATAATATCATCTGTAGGCAGCTCCTCCAAATATCCTTCAAATCGCTCATCTTCAATTCTTAAAATGCGCCCCTTTTTGATCACGTTTTGCTCAGCCGCATGCGCACCACTACTAGCCAGCAATACCGACACAGCCAATACACCATTAAATTTTTTGTTCATATAAATATTATCCTTTTAAAAATCTTTTACTCCGCAAGACCAGCATGTGCATGCGCTATCAAATTCTTTTGTTCTTGTTGTTGTAAATACAACTTTTCCAGACGATCATAATGGAAGTATGCCTCTTGCCCGCTGGTAAATGGTTCGTACTTATTTCCCGCCAACTCCCACCCATCACCAGGATCCCACTCACTTACAAAGGGTTTTTTACCATCAGCTGACCTACATATGGCATGACTTACAACAAACTGATGACCATCATAACTCTGATCTTTGATTGTTTTTATAACTCTAAGCTTTCTGGTCAGCACAGATGTCTTCACAAATTCGTTATAGGCAATGGACTGTAGTGTCCAACCACATTTATCCGTATCAAAAGTTGACGTATACTTTCTCTCCTCATCTACAGAATGCTGGTTAAGTACCCGCATAGTGCATCCCTTCAAAAGATCCGCTTGAGCTTTTTCATCCTCGTCATCATACCATTGAACACCTCTTAGATCATCTGATGCATATTGAGAAGTCACAACGGCTACTTTCTGCTCTTGTTGCACATAAGCCGCGTTCAGACGCACATACTCGTTTGTAGCATCTTGCAACAATAGGTGCCATTGTACAGGTTTTTGCGACCCATTAGAAAAATAGAGCTGCCCCTTATACTTGTTTTTGTCCACTTTTCCCCGACCAGCGATAAGCATGATGTCTCCGGTAGGCAACGCTTCCTGGTATCCCTCAAACCTAGGATCGTCAAGTCTTAAAATGGGTCCCTTTTTGATAACGTTTTGCTCAGCCGCATGCGCACCACTACTAGCCAGCAATACCGACACAGCCAATACACCATTAAATTTTTTGTTCATATACATATCATCCTTTTAAAAATCTTTTACTTCGCCACCAATCGATCGGCACCAGTATTGCAAAGAATGCAAATCTGCGCTACAAAAAAAATCGCACATTTTAGTGCGCAAACTACTGCGGACTAAAATGTGCGAAATTTCTAAAAAGTTCTGTGGTACTTATTTCTTACTCATCTGCTGTTTTTTCATCGTCCTTCGGATTGAGAACGCAAAAGTTGAAGTAGAACCTTGCAAGATCCTGCCTATCATTGCACAATCCTGCTGACTGTGCAATCCATGCACGATAACATATCTCTTCTGGTTCATCAGCTCGTTCTCGCGCATACTGAGCTACTAAAACAGACGAATCGGAATCAAGATACTTATTTACTTGATCAACTACTCCAGGAGCATTTTGCATATGATCATACACTATTTGAGCTATATCGTATTTCTCTCCACGAAGCACATAACCCAAAGCATTAGGGCGCCCCTCATCAGAAGAATAGGTAGAAGGCAAAATTCGAGCAAAAGGATCAACGTTTGATTTTCTCAAAAGAAACTGAACCATCTTTTTGTTACATTTGCCGTAATCTTTGTAATAATACCCTTCAATCGCATACGTAAGCGCCGTTCCACCATACCCACTTACCTTATTAGCATCCGCTCCCGCGAGCACAAGAATTTTGACCATATTTAATTGATTATATCGCGCTGCCTGAAGGAGCGCTGTGTCTTTATTATAACGTTGCGTGTCAACCTTAGCACCAGCTTGCACAAGGACATCCACAATTTCTTCACTAGATGCTTCGATGGCATCCATAAGTGCGGTATTCCCATTCCATCCCCCTAGAAGTTCAAGGTCAGCTCCGGCTTGTATAAGCGCCTCAACAACTTCTTTGCGTCCTCGCCACGCTGCCATTTTAAGCGGTGTACTAGGCGGTGTACAAAAAAATCCAGTTTTTGCATTCACAGTTGTTGCATTAACATTAATCCCTGGCGTCTTCAAACAATTTTTTACGGTTGCCAGCGTGCCGCCATGCTCGACTGCCTGCAACAAGGCCTTTTCAGCCTCTGCTGGAGTCATCTGCGTATGTTCTATAAGCGCCATTGCGCCTAATGGCAATGTAGAGCCTGCCATTGAGGCTAAGATGCCTAACACAAGCACTTTATTAAATAAATTCTTCATAGTAAAAATCTCCCTAAAAATGTGGTTAATATGCCCTTTTGTATCTATAACTAAGCCTAGCAAATTGTTTCTACTTGTCAAATGGGTATGATTGGCGCGCCAGGAGCGTATTAAAAAGAATTTGCACAATGTATTACCCTGCCTTTTGAGGCTAAAGAGCAATAAACTGTGCAAATTTTTTAGTAAATATATAAAACGATCAGCCGTGATTTAATCAATCGTCAAAATCAGTCAAAGTAGTTAACATTATGTGCTGCAATTTTTTGCGCAGCGCACGGTTTTAATGCCCACTGCTACTCTTTTGTTTTCCGTTCTTTTGCAATCCGGAGCTTCACAGACTCAACATCTGCTGCCTCGTCAAAAATTGCAAGGCCTACCTGCCTTTCGATAGCAGAAGCCGTTTCATTGCGCTTATTGCGAACAAGAGGATTAATTTCATGCTTGGTATTAAGCACAATAAAATTGATAAGGTCTCTTGACGCATGACGCACCGCATCCATTAAAATGGTATTACCCACACTACCACGCGGTTTATTGATGTCTCCCCCTGCTTGGACAAAAGCTCTAATTGCAGCGTCATCACCTTTTTTTACTAAGTCCCAAGGCTTTGTGATATCTTGCTTGCGTGCCTCATTAAACGCCTCTAAAGTAACTACCGCATTATATGCTTTGGTATAAGCCGCATCTGCTATGGAATCAATTTCATCTGCAGGTTCAATACTCAATTGCGCTGCACATGCTTGCTGCGCGAGCGATACTAAAAATGTGGCCGCAATTATTTGAGTAAATCTATTTTTCATAAAAAAACTCCTTCAAAAAAAATGTTGAATACCTTAATCATGTAAGACCCTTTTAAAATGAGCTACTCTCTTTTTTATTCACTTGTTTTTTGCTCAGCCACATCTTTCAATGCTGTTTGCCGTGCAGTTTCTTTTTTAAGAATTTCTACAATACTTGCACTCTGCGGACTTTGCAGTACCGCATCAACTTCTTGTGCGTAGGTAATTGCCAGCTTACCGGAACCATCCGGGCCATATACCGCAACGTTCGACTTTTCCGTACCTTTGTGCAGTCTGCTTTGCCTTGTAACATCCGCACGGTACTCAATTAAAAGCTCAACCAACGTTTTGTGATTAGCAAGAAGTTCCTTCACCTCTTTGTCTTGCACAAGGATTCCATCATTTTCTTTGCCTGCATCATCTTTAATTTTTTGTACTGCATTAATAACCGCATGTGCCACATTTGCACCTGCTAACGTAAGCGCTGTGTGCTGACTGTGCACATGCTGCTCATTCACTTTCGCACCAGCCTTGACAAGAACCCCGGCAATATCAAAACGATGATCTGCTACTGCATACAAAAGTGGTGACACCTGAAAGGTTACGCCATAACTGTACATAAGCGCTTGTGCTGTTTCAGGCTTTAAGCTGGTTGCTACTTGCGCACAATCACCATCAGTAATAGCGCTAGAAAAGACGGACAAATCCTGCCAGGTCACCATCTTTTCATTCTCAAGCACAGGTTCGGCAGCGCATGCTTGGTTTGTCACCAAGAACAAAATGAGCACAAATATTGTGTTCATAAAAAAGCTCCTCATGATGAGTAAAAAAAAACTACTTACGCACGGCTGCAAGATACTTAAAAAATGATTCTTTAATTATAAGCTTATCGACTGCTGCCTTATATAAATCCTGGTCATATCCCTTTTCATGTACGATCTCCATAACGGTTTTGCCAGCGCGATTGGTCTGGAGAAAATCAATCGCATGCTGTGTATTATGTAACATAAATATGGCGAGCTCTTTTGATTGCTTCATTGCATACACAAATAGTGTATCACCGCTCTTTGCCATAACTTCATTAATATCTCTTCCTGCCAACACAGCAGCTTTATGGCCAGCTATGACGCCCTCCTGCTGATGAGCATCAAGCTCATCCCTAGAAATATTACCTCGCGCATACGCTTTCCATATATCAGCATTATTAGCCCTTCCCTCGAAAGCGCGTGCATATGCTTCACCGGGAGAAAGAGATGCGATAGGATTTTGCGCGGCAAATGCTTGATGTACTACCGACAGTAAAATACTTACAAATGCTGTGTTAAATCTTCTTTTCATATAAAAATCTCCCATCCTCACATCCAAATAACCAAATTTGTTTTATAATAGATTTCACTCCCAAAGATTTACCCTTGTTGTATCCAGGATAAATAGATTCGAGCAAATCATTCATTGATTGGCAATTATCTATATTTACAGAAAGACCTCCAGCTTCCATAAATGCCTGCCGCCCTGTCGCACAAGCTTCCCAAGTAAGAGCAAATATATGGTAATAACGATCTGGCCCCGCATCCGCATCTTTTTTACGCGCTTCACTTATCGCTTGTTCCGTAAGAACGCTGTCATGTGCTTGCTTATATGCAATATTTGCAGCAGCTATGACACCATTGCGAGTAGGCGTATCAAGTTGCGCTGCAAAGGATTGGTTTACTATCGATACAAAAAGCATCCCCATAAAAACTTTATGTAATACATTCTTCATAAAAAAGCTCCTTTCAAAATGAGCTATTCTTTTTCACTCACTTGTTTTCTGCTCAGCCGCATGCTTCAATGCTGTTTGCCGTTCAGTTTCTTTTTTAAGAATTTCCAGAATCTCCTTGCTCTGCGGACTTTGCAACATACTATGAACTTTTTCTGCATAATTAACTGCCTGCCAATCTGAATCTTCATCGACTTTATCATTCAGAGTCGCGTTTCTTGCTTTGGTAACATCCGCACCATGGCGTATTAAAAGTTCAACCAATGCCTTGTGATTGGTTAAAAGATCCTTCAAATCCCTATCCGCGGCAAGGATCTCACTTAGTTCCTTATTTGCATAATCTGCTTTTGCCTCTACTACTTTTCTTTCCAGATCCTCACGCAAAGCCCGATTAAATTTTACACAAGCCCTACTCAATTCCTTTCCAATCGAACACCTATTAGCAATCATGCATTTTACCATTGCAGACTTTTCATCAGCAAAAAGCTCTGTTAAAGCAATATTATCTTCGAGAATCTCATCTATGGAATTCGCCATTATCTTTCTCTTTGCTTCTTGTAATAAATGAACAGCCGCCGTTACAGCAAATGTAGCTCCAATAAGCGCTGTATCTTGAGTGCTCCAATGTTGCGCATCAACGTCTGCGCGGAAATTAATGAGAACTTCAGCAATATCCGGACAGTTGTGGGCAGCTGCATGCATAAGTGGCGTCGACGATCCTCTTCCACCTACCGAATTGACCAGATCTTCTGATGTTGCTGTCTTTAAACAATTTTCCACCTGAGCACAATCGCCAAGCTCAATCGCTTCATATAACTCAACATCTTTTTGCGATATAGTATCTTTTTGCGCAGTAAATGTTTGGTTTACTACCGACAAAAAAAGAGCCACCATAAAAAAATTATTAAATATGTTCTTCATATCACAAATCCCTTGGTAAAAATAAACTCAGTCCTTAACTAACAAATCAAACAACTTCCCGGCATCTAATGTATCCACCTTACGCAGCAATGCTGCGCGTAGCGATCTTTCTACCACCGGATTAACTTTTGCCATCTCACGAAATTCAGATGCATAACTCCGCCCCAAAAAGGTATTCATAATTGGGTCTTCTAAAACTTTAATTTCATTTTTGATATTCAACAAAATAAATTTGACCAAACCTCTGTTTTGCACATCCATGGCACTCTTAAGCACATCGTTACCATCCCCTCCAGCCATCACATATGCCTTAATTCCTTCAACATCAGCTTCTTCACAATAAAAAGAAGTATGCCACTTATTATACCCTCTTTCTTGTATTATTCTGGCACACGCGGCTGCATGTGCTTTATCATAAGCAGCTTGTGCATTTTTTTTAATTTCCTCTGCCGTTTGTATTTTCCCATGTTGATTTTCGATAACCACCCATTTTTCCACTTCATCATCATTGCACTTTTGAGCCGCAAATATTTGATTCGCACCTGACATTAACAGTAAAACTACAAACAGGCTATTGGATATTATTTTCATGTCAAACATTCCTTCTGAGCACAATCACCAAGCTCAAGCGCTTCAAACAACCCAACTATTTTTTGCGATACAGCATCTTTTTATGCAGAACATGTTTGGTTTGCTACTGCCAAAAAGATGAGCGCGAACAGTGTATTGAATGTTCTGTTCATATAAAACTCCTAAAAAATTGATTTTTTACTATTGAACAAACTCTTTGTTAAACCGCTCTACAACAGCATACATTGCAGCATAATAACGTGAGATACCGGGTAAAATATCGCGCGACCCTTCAATACTATACGTATGCGATGTCGCGTTTCTAGCTTCAGCCATCACTATAAAAACATCTCCTTCTTCCAATGTACATAATTGTGCCTTAACTGATGCATAAAATACTCTTCGCGAGCTATGTATATCTTCTAAGTGATGCTTAACCTCAAGATACTTTTTCAAAAACTTCCAAAAGACTTCATAGGTATATTCAAATCTTTGGATAATGGAATCCTCAGTTGCCAAAATAAATTCCTGATCATCCATCTTTACCGCCTTGCGTTGAACATTAAATGAATTTTCAAGCGTTTTAAGTGCTTTATTAAGCTGAATAAGGTCTAGCTTTAATTTTTCCATATAATGCCCTCACGCAAGATAATCTCCTTGAGCTCATCAGAAATACTATGCATATCAACTATTCCCATTTCCAGCGCGATGGGTAAATTTTCTAATGTCTTGCGCACACGCGTCATTTCTTCCAATGGAATTTTTTCGCCAATATCCACCGCTAGATCAATATCTGAACCTGATTCATTCGTGCCACGGGCGCGCGAGCCAAACAGAATTACTTTGGCATTAGAAAAATGATAGGCGATAGCCTTTAATATCAGATCTCTGTGCTTTTGGGTCAAATTATCATTGCTCATGTCCATCCTTTGTTTCAATTCTCTTAAAGATTTACAATTGAATATTTCATTCGAAATATTGTACCAAAAAACTACCTGTTGTTGCCAATAACTTTTTCTTTATCCAAAAGTCACAACAATGCTATTGGATATTATTTTCATGTCAAAAATTCCTTTTAAAAATCCTCATGATGAGTAAAAAACTACTTGCGCAAATTCGCATGGTATTTAAGAAATGATTGTTGTATTACAAGATTAGTACGCGCCGCATTATACAACTCCTGGTCATATCCCTTTTCACAAATAAGATCCATAAGACTTTTTTTAACAAATTCGATCGGATCACCGCGGCAATTACTCAACAAATACTCTTCCTGTTCAGAAAAATCAATCTCCTGCCGTGTTTCATTCAACACTAAGCTAACCATCTCCTTTGCATTTCTCTTCAACGCATGTATCAACCATGAACTATCAAGTTTTCCACCAGCGAGAGCATATGCCTTTACCCCTGCCTGAAAACATTCAACTCCAAGAGCTTGATACGCTTCATCTGTAAGTATTGTAGGTGCTGATATGTGCTGCGGTGCTATTCCCCAATGGAGAGGTGGAAATGGCATCGGTGGCATACGTGCGTTAAATAGAGCGGCGTGCGCAAGTCTATACGCCCTGAGCGCTGCGTCCTGTTGCGTAACAGCACTTTGCTCTGCGGCAAATGTTTGGTGCATCACTGAAACTAAAAGCATAACTACAAGAAATGTACTAAATCTTCTTTTCATATACAGCTCCCATAAAAAATTAATTAATATCAAACAGCGCCTACAACTGTATCACACATTTTATTTCCTGGTCATCAAAAACCTTTTATCCATCTCACTAAATAAGCTGTGATCTTACTTGGTTTTCTTCATACAACGCCCTCACGCAAAATAATTTCTTGAGCTCATCGGATATGCTGTGCATATCAACTATGCCCATTTCCAGGGCAACCAATAAATATGATATATAAAAATAATCTTGTTGCGCAGATCAAAATTTTTAAAAGATAGAGTCGGTTTTCTCAAACCGACATCAAAAAACTTTTAAGCCGACAGCTGTAGCCCCATTCATTGTCATACCAGCCAAATGCCTTGCCCATATTCATGCCACACGTCGTAGTCAAAAGACCATCGATGATGCAAGATCTGCTGTCACCATTAAAATCAGAAGATACCAGTGGCTCCATGGTGATGCCAAGAATCCCCTTCATATGCCCTTGCGAAGCAGCAATAAATGCAGCATTAATAGCGTCGATGTGCAGTGGTTTTTTTGTTAAAAATGAAAGATCAATAAGCGACCCCTTAGTCACCGGAACACGGATTGCAACCGCCTCAACACAACCCATCAAATCAGGAATAACTTTGCCCATCACCTGCATAGCGCCCGTGGTGGTAGGAATAATATTCACCGCCGCTGCACGCGAGCGCCGCAAATCTTCACCTTCAACATCCAAAAGAACTTGCGTGTTGGTGTAGGCATGCACCGTGGTCATAAAACAACGCTCAATGGTAAATTCATCATGGAGCACTTTAAGCATGGTCAAAAAGGCGTTGGTAGTGCAGCTACCGAGCGATACGATAAAATCTTTTTTTGGATCATAACTTGCGTCATTAACGCCGGGGACAATAGTCACATCTTCATCTTTTGCTGGTGCGGTGATCAGCACCCGCTTTGCGCCGGCTTGCAGATGTTTCTGAGCGCCTTCGCGCTTAGTGAAATGACCGGAGCTTTCCACAACCCAATCGATGTTATACTTTGACCAATTCAGCGTGGCTGGGTCTAGCGCCGTTAAAATTTTAAAACGATGTTGCCCAACGCACAACTCATCGCCCTGCATTTCAACGGTTTCTTTGTAAGTGCCCATTAAGGTGTCATATTTAAACATGTGCGCGACTGCGTTGAGCTTTGCTGGCCCGACGTTGATGGCAACAATGTTAATTTTTTTCAGCGCCTGCGGGTCTTCGAGCACCGCACGTAAAAAATTTCTGCCGATTCTACCAAATCCACTAATTGCTACATTCATTACTTCTCCTGATATCTTACATCTTATCCGAAAATTATATGCCCTTGAAAAATCTTTGATAAAAATAAATAAATTTAATCCCGGGCACCCTGAAGGCCCTTCAACTGCGTTCAGGATGACCGAGCGAAGCAGCCTGCCCGCCATAGCCTTGGCGACGGCTGGGAACTTGAAGGGCCAATACCTTTAAGAAACTAAATAAGTTTATTTCTAAACATTTGCCGGTGCCCCTTCGAGTACGCCCTAACGGGCTCCTCAGGGTGCCCGGATTTAATTATTTCTTGCCAAAGATAGCTGGTTGCTCTGTAAATTAACCGGGCTTTACAAAGTGTCAACCTCATTGGTGCCAACTTCGCACCATATCCAACATCTCTTTTTCTTCTGTTTCTTCTAATACCGGCAGCTCCATCAACACCGGAATCTCTTTTAATTTTTCATGCATAATAAATGCTCGCAATGGCTCAATGCCAATAGTGCCCTTGCCAATTGTTTCATGCTTGTCGATATAGGAACCAAGTTGTTCGCACGTGTCATTCAAATGAATGAGCGCAATATTGTTGATGCCAATGGTAGTGTCCAAAAGCTTAATAAAATCTTCCCGTCCCTGGGTGTCAACAATGTTATAACCATACGAATAGGCGTGTGCGGTGTCGATGCAAAAAGAAATGCGCTCCGGTTTGTTTAATTTGCCCAACAGCTCCACAAAATCCTGCAAATCGCCACCAATAGACATGCCTGAATGGGCCGTGTTTTCTAAAATAAATTGTATTTCCTGCTCCCGCTCAAAAAATTTGTTAAGCCAATAAGCAAGAGCATCTATGCCCTCACTTTTGTGCTCAGCTCCTTTTGCAGACCCAGGATGCAAAATGATATGCGTAAACTCTAACTTCCTTGCAATAAAAAGCTCTCGATGCAGTTCCCGCTGATTAAAGTTATTAATGCCTGCTAAATTGATCCAATAGGAACCGTGCACATACAGATTTTTAAAATGGCGCCTGCGCTCATCAAGGAAATAATGAACGTCTTCATCGGTTGGCATAATGAGCTTGCCCGTTGTTTTGGAAATAAAAAAAGATTGGAAAAATGGCAGATTAAGGCGCCGCGCCTTTTCCATCATCGCTTGCAGCGAATCAGTTAAGCGGATATGCAAACCAATTTCACGCACCATAGTCCCCTTTATTCACCAATCAATTGCCATACTACATCTGCTGCAAAATATGGACGCAGTGCTTGCACAAAATCCTGTTTAACCTGATGAAGCCCTGCAACAGTACCCGACTCAAAACGTAGACTCAATACCGGTTGCGTATTAGAAGCACGAATAATTCCCCAGCCATATGGCATGGTTGCCCGCACACCATCAATAGTGATCATGGTAGCGTCAGTGCGCGCTGCAAAAAATGCTTTGGCGCTATCCACAATTTCACCTTTTTTGTCTTCAGCGCACGCAATACGAAATTCGTCCGAACTTATTTTATGCGGAAAGTCTTCTAGCAGTTGCGCAAGTGATTGGTGCGAGTCAGTTAAAATCTCAAACAAGCGCATCATCGCATACACACCATCGTCATACCCAAAGTAACGGTCAGCAAAAAAGAAATGGCAGCTCAGCTCACCACCCAAAATAGCATTATGCTCTTTCATATTTTTTTTAATAATCGAATGGCCGGAGGGAGAAAGATACGGTTTTGCGTGCCATGTGTTCAAGAGCTCAATGAGCCCCGCAGAACTTTTAATGTCCATCACCACGCCGCAATGCGGATGATCTTTGAGAACCTGCTTGCTAAATATCGCCAATAATTTGTCACCAGGAACAAGATAGCCATCTTTGGTCATGGGCGCCATACGATCAGCATCGCCATCAAGACCGATACCAACTTGCGCATCAGAACTGCGCAGCGCAGCTCTGACATCCAACATATTTTCTTCTTTGACGGGGTCCGCTTCATGATTTGGATAAGTGCCATCAACATCAGCATACAAAAGCTGCATATGGCCCCAACCCATGCGCTCAACAAGTTTTGGTATCACAGTGCCCGCTGCGCCATTGCCACAATCGATAACTGCCGACAGCGGCATACCAATCAGATGTTTAAAGTTCTGTGCAAACCATTCAATATAAGGAGTTATAACGTCGCACTCGGTAATGGTACCAGTTGTTGTCGATTCCACCCGTTTTTTCGCTTGATACAAATCACGGATCTTTAAAATTTCTTTGCCCCAAACTGATTGGGTGCCCAAACTTATTTTAAAGCCATTATATTCTTTAGGGTTATGGGATGCGGTTATCATAATCCCTGCGTCGACTGACATCGTATTGAGTGCAAAATAAAGAACGGGCGAAGTACAGGTACCAATAAAGACCACATTAAATCCACTGTCTGTCAATGCTCGGCATAAATGCTCTTTGATAAGCGGCGAATGAGTTCTGCCATCCATGCCTACGGCTACCATTTTGCACTGCGGATTGTTGGTTACAAAATAAAACGCAATCGCACGCGCCAGATCATAGACCTGATCAATCTTAAGTTCCGAATCTATTTTGCCACGAATGTCATATTCACGAAAAATTGTATGTACCATGCCACTTTCCCCTATAAAAGGTTACTGGTTATCAAAAGTGTTACCCCCAATGAAGCCAAAAAACTACGCATTCAAGTACCATCTTCCCAATCTGTGCGTCGGTATATTTACTCCTAACACCTTAGTAGGCTATAGTAATTTGGTCGGGTAATCAAAATATAGGAGAACTTATGATACAAACACAACGCAGATTTCCAACCACCGTACTCGCATTCACCTTGGCATTTTTTCCTACTCATCTACACAGCATGCTCCGGCATCTTTTCCGCATAACCCCGGTCACAAGTCTGCTCAACAAACCTGCCCGGACAGCCAACAAGTCAGTATTTACCACATTCCAAAAACCAGTACAAAGTATCCACGCCGAACAACTGGCTGACGCAGCCTACAAAGCTATCAACATAACTACCGATTCTTCCGGATTGCCAAAAAGCACTGTTAACAAAAAACTTTGGATTACTACCATTGACGATTTTACCAAGCAACATGGCAACGACTACACTGCAGCATGCATAAAGGAAGCACAACAGTATGTATCGAGCGAACTCAGATTTATTGATAAACATAATGAGCGAGCGCAGGCAACCTGGTTTGCAGCGCATGCACTGCTGCAAAAAGACCACTCATAATCCCTCTTTCCAGCCGTCGCCCTTCGATATGCTATCGCTACTCAGGGCTATGGCGGACAGGAGCTGCCAGCCCGGCGACTGGAGTCCGGCTGTTTCCGGCCCTTCAACTACGTTCAGGATAAACTCCACTTTATGCGAAGGCTGAATAGCTTTAGCGACGGCTGGAAGTAGCGACAGCAGCCTGCCCGGACTATGCCTAAGGCTTAAAATATTTGACCCGGATAATTGCACAGGCTATAGTGAAGCGGTCTTGAAGATTGAAATGAATAACTAAATCTAGGAGAAAATAATGAACGCACAAAAAACTTTAACCACTACCGCACTCGCACTCACGCTCACCTGCAGCACCACACACTGCATGCTGCGCCATGCGCTTGCGCAAACGGCCGCCCGCAGTGGCATACTGCGCATACAAATCCCTGCAGTTACCCAGCATATACAACCGAGAATGACCGGCATGTTCGGCATACACACAACAAAATTCAATAGTGATACAACAAAGGAAAAGGAAGACGCTAAGACTCTCGAAACCGAAAAGACTAAATTCACAGAGACACTGGCAGAAGCGTGATTCAACGCAGACATCATGCAATCCGTTGATACGCTTCGTTGGGCAGACAAACTCACTGATAATTTTGAAAAAAAACATGGTAAAACCATCACCGAAGAATGTGAACAGAAGGCAAAGGAAGAGGTTAGCCGCTACTTTTCAAAAGTATTTGTACCTGTAGAAGAAGTATCGCCAGGAGTCTTTAAAGAGAAAAAGTAATGATGAACACACAAAGAACTTTAACCGCTACCGCACTCGCACTCACACTCACCTGCAACACGGCTCAATGCATGCTGCGCCATGCGCTTGCGCAAGCAGCTGCCCGCAATAGCATACTGCGCATGCAAATCCCTATAGCTACCCAACATATACAACCGATACAACCGAAAATGACCGGCATACTAAGCAAACCATTTGCAAGTTACTTAGGGAATCCTGATTGTACACATTGTAGAAAAGAGATAAGCCCCCATGTTAATCCCACCACAAAAAAATCAAAATCAGAGAAATCCAAAATTATTCTCGCCAACACCCTCATTAGACTCTCCCATGATTGCACTGGTGCTCATGGTGAATGGAACTATAAAGATTGGGCTAAAGCAATAATCATTCTCGAACGAAGACATGGCAAGCAAAAAATCCTAGAGAGTCTAGAACAAGCAGACAGCCAGATAACAAGCATAGAGCTAAAAGGCGCCAAGCATGACACAATATCAAGGGAAGCGTATCAACTACTACGAAAAAACCTTAGATATGAAGAAAATCACGTCCAGCAAATCCTCAAAGAATCTAAAAAAGCGATTTCTAAAGATGGTACCGCTAATACTGAATATTGGACCCGCATCGTTAGCACTTTAAAGCAAGAGCACGGCTCTGATTATACGTATAATTGCGTAATTGAAGCACAACGTCGATTTTTAGGCGTGCCCCGCGATTCTTATTACACAAAAGAACTTACTACGCAATGGAACTTGCTAAAACAAGCCAGCGAAAGCATAAAAAAATCATAGTCTGCATAGTTTGTAATGAATATTAGGAGAATAATGATGAACGCACGAAAAACTTTAATCGCTACCGCACTCGCACTCACGCTCACCTGCAGCACCACACACTGCATGTTGTGCCGTGCACTTGCGAAAATGTGTATACCGTGCATACAAACACCTCATGAAGAACAAGCAGTAAAGGAAAAAGAAGACGCTGAGGCCCTCGAAGCCGAAAAGACTAAATTCATAAAGGACCTGGCAGGAGCATGGTTCGCTGCCGATCTCACGCAATCTGTTAATAATATTACATGGGCAAGAAAATCTATTGATAATTTTAAAAAAAAACATGGTAAAACCATCACCGAAGAATGTGAACAGAAGGCAAATGCAGAGGTTAACCGCTTACTTTCAAAAGCATTTGTACCTGTAGAAGAAATATCACCAGGAGTCTAAGGAATAATGATGAATACACAACGAACATTCCCCATAGCGGCACTTACGCTGCTCCTTGCGTGCAGCAATGCACACTGCATGCTGCGGCATGCGGTAAAGCGCCTGGCCCCTACACACACGCAGGTCACGAATATGCCAAGATGCACGCTCACACCGACTTCCCTTTTTGCCAACCGGCTCCAAGCACCTGCACTACTAGCACGAACATTTGGCACAAAAAAACTCGGCATCAACAAACCGATCAACGACAATAAACCAGCCATACCCACGGATGAACAGCTGCGCAAACAAGCAGAGCATGTAAAGCTGCTCGCGCATGAAGCGATAAAATCTCTTCAGCTCACTCCTGATGGCGAAGTGATTCTAATATATCCAGAGCTCGCTAAAACGCTCGTGGCAAACAGATACAAAAATTTGCAATATCAATATAATCCTAAAAAACTTTCTGCACTCCTTGCCGAGGCACAGAAATACTTAGATTTACATTTACATGACGACGTCAGAAGTGTGACTGCAAAAAACTTATTACAAGAACTCATTGATGCGAAGGGGCAAAAAAAATAAACTCAGAGCTACCCAGGCACATATTTCATGTTAAACTAATGGTCATTGATCGTAACAAACAAAGAGTATTTCATACTTTAACTCACGAATGCCATGGCACAGAAACGACAATCATTAATACAATTATCCCGCACCGTCATCATAACGTCTTTTATGCTCATGCTAACGCACACAACATTGCATCCCATGTTTAAAAAAGCGGCTGTAACAACTGCACTCACAAACCTTATGCGCAAACCTCTTACAACAGACAAATCAGTCTTTTGTACTAGCACCATGTTCCATCGGCAATGCCAACAACTAGATAGCCCCCAATGGAAACTTGTTCAGAATCTTGCAAACGTCACTTTCAATTACACTACCATAACCGATCATGGCGCTTGCACCATAGACAAACGATGGGCACAAGAAGTTGCGCAGTTAACGGCCGGCAAAAGTCCTGACCAGATTAAAATCTGCATGCTTAACGCACAACTACTGATGCAAGCAAAATTGCGCGCCGCCGATGAACTATTGAAACAGATGAGCCAACACATAAAAATAAAAAGTCCGTATAGCCAGGAAAAATAATGATAATTTTACAAAAAACACTAATCCCTCTTTCTTTTGTGCTGCTTCTTTCTGTTGGCAATGCACAGTGTGCCGAACAAATGCCGACACTCTCCAACCTACAAATATCCGAGCAAGCGCCCGATGAAATAAAAATTGATGCTCAAAAAAAGCAGTTTGAGAAATGGGAACAAGCATGGCAAATGGAAAGAGATAAATATTTCAAGTGGCTCGAAGTTGAAAATATCGAAAAAAAACATGGCCATGAAGTCTGCCACCTTATCCACTCGACCCTTGAATCCATTCATGTCAATGATGAAGGTGTTGCCAAAATCTGTGGCCATAGTGTGGATAGCACACCTGCGTGGCATGCACTGAAAAATATGCTGTCCCTTAGGAATCTGCCTTATGTCCATAAAAAAATAGAAAGCGCAGAATATCTCATATTCTGGCATTTTATAAAATTACAAGAAGATGCCAAGGTCCGTGCAGCGATTAACTTATTAGAAGAATGCGATACAAAACTGCACCACCCTGAAATAGAATCAAGAAAACGTTGGGAAAAACTGGGAATCGATTGGAGGGCTATGGAAAAATGGCATGCAGCAGAAAAAAAAGCTGAAAAAGAAGAATAGGAAGGCCAGTAAAATTGCCTTGACGACGAGAATGAATAGTACACACTAATACGCAGATATCGGATATTTATACCTATTAAGGACTACCCATGAAAAAACAAGCGCTCACTATTTTTTCTCTCGTGCTAGCATGCGCACTTTCTTCTGGCAATGTATACTGCAGCGAACAAAAAACTAAGGAACAAATTTACTACACCACAAAATGTATCTGCAACCCCGGATATCATACCGAGCAAGCCAACACGCTTTGCACTTTTGTCTATTCTCTAGCTACGGCTACCAACCGAGGAGGCTCATGGGAAGTCCACCCAGATCTAAACAACAAATACATGAAGTTAAAACGTGAGACTCCTGAAAAATGTATGGCCACCATTGAACATATAGTAAAGCAATGGTTAAGCATGGACGACAACAACGACTTTGCCCCATATCATTACGCAACACAACAAGTCATACAAGAAATAATTGACCAACGAGAACAAGAGAACAAAGACCAAGAAGCCAAGAAAAACGTAGCAGAACAAATCAGCGTTTCTAGCCGCCCAACTACGATCTTACAAGAAAAGGCTAACCTACGAAACTGCGCCAACGAGAATAATGGCGGCAATAAAGATGGGTATACAGTACTTTACCGCAGCAAACATCATTCAGACTAATCGTCCTTTAAGGAACAATCATGATTAAACAATCGCTCACTATTTTTTCTCTCCTACTAGCATGCGCACTTTCCTTTGGCAACGCATACTGCAGCGAACAAAAAACTAAGGAACAAATTTACTACACCACAAAATGTATCTGCAACCCCGGATATCATACCGAGCAAGCCAGCACGCTTTTTACTTTTGTCTATTCTCAAGCTGAGGCTTCCAGCCGAGGAGGCTCATGGGAAGTCCACCCAGGTCTACACAACGAATACATGGAGTTAAAACGTAAGACTCCTGAAAAATGCATGGCCACTATTGAACGTATGGCAAGGCAGTGGTTAAGCATGGACGATAACGACTTTGCCCCATGTGATTACACAGCACAAGAAATCCTACAAAAAATGATTGACCAACGAGAACAAGCCAACAAAGAACAAGCAGCCAAGGTAATAGCTGCAGAACAAATCAGCATTTCTAGCCACCCAACCACGATCGTACAAGAAATGGCTAACCTACGAATAAATGCCCAAAACTACGCCAACGAGAATGATGGCGGCAATTAGGAAAGCCAATAAAATTGCCTTGACGACGAGAATGAATAGTACACACTATTGCATGGATATAGGATATTTATAACTATTAAGGACTACCCATGAAAAAACAAGCGCTCACTATTTTTTCTCTCGCGCTAGCATGCGCACTTTCTTTTGGCAATGCATATTGCAGCGAACAAAAACCAAAAGAATTCATTTGCAACCCAAGAAATCATGACGAGCATGCCAATATACTTGTCAGATTTGCGATCGATCAAGCTGAGGCTTACAACGGACGCTCATGGAGAGTCCACCAAGGTCTATTCTACCAATACAAGGACTTAAAAGATAATGCTCATGAAAAATGTATGGCCACCATTGAGCGCATGGCATGGGAAATCTTAAGCGTGGGAATGATCGACCATAGTATCCCACATTGTTGCGAAGCACGGCAGATAGTACAAAAAATGATTGACCAACGAGAACAAGCCAACAAAGAACAAGCAGCCAAGGTAATAGCTGCAGAACAAACCAGCAGCCCAACCACAATTTTACAAGGAATGGCCAACCTACGAATAAATGCCCAAAACTACGCCAACGAGAATGATGGCGACAATTAGGAAGACCAGTAAAATTGCCTTGACGACGAGAATGAATAGTACACACTATTGCATGGATATAGGATATTTATAACTATTAAGGACTACTCATGAAAAAACAAGCGCTTACCTTTTTTTCTCTCGTGCTAGCATGCGCACTTTCTTCTGGCAATGCAGATTGCAGCGAACAAAAAACTAAGGAACAAACTTACTACACCAAAAAATGTTCCTGTCACCCAAGCAATCATACTAATGGTGCCAGCATACTTTACGAGTTGGCCTATGCTCAAGTTGACACTACCTACAGAATAAAAAACTCATGGGAAACCTACTTAAGTCTACGCGGCGCATGCGATGAGTTAAAACAGAAGACTTCTGCAAAATGTATGGCCACCATTGAGCACATAGCATTGCAGTGGGTAGGCACCCCCCCCAGTCTCTGCAAAGGCTCATATTACGCAGCCACACAAGTCATACAAAAAATGATTGACCAACGAGAACAAGCCAACAAAGAACAAGCTGTCAAGGCAATCGCAGCGGAACAAATCAGCGTTTCTAACCACCCAACCACGATCTTACAAGAAAGGGCTAACCTGCAGATAAATACTCAAAACCATGCCAACGAGAATGATGGCGACAATAAAGATGGGTATACGGTACTTTACCGTAGCTAACATCATTCAGACTAACTAGGTATACAACTAAACTGATTTTACCATGAGCGACTGTCTTCAAGATGGTCGCTCATTTTTTTTCATGCTAGGCTCATACACGAAAACAATTTCAAAAAAAATTGAGAGCTACCATGATTATGAGAAACCAAGCTTCAGACGTAAAAAGACTCGCACTGGCCCTCTCACTTGCCTGCGGGAATCTGTACTGCGCCCAACAAACATTACGGCTGACAGGCGCAGAACAGGCAAAAGTGGAACATATCAAATTGATCATCGACCTAGCCATTGAGCAGGCAAAGGCGGTCGCCGACAAAACAAAGGCGGTCTCGCCAATCTTGCTCAATCAATACAATGTGCTCCTTAATGCAAAAGGTGCTGACTACATTGCCAGCATTGAAAACTCAGCGCACCAACAGTTAAACACTATAACGTGCTACGGCTCATATTCTAGAGACGCACACTATTATGCCAGCGCTCGGGACATCGTAAAAAAAAGGATTACCCCGCAACCCAATGCTAAAACAACAGAAGATGTAGAACGCGCAAAGCGATTAAAAGCGGCACGAGAAAAACGAGAACAAGAAGAAAAGGAGGCTACCACAAAAAAACAGGTACATACAGCATGCGCAGCATACATGAAGGCAGTACAAGCAGAAATGGAAAAATCAGCCGCTGCCAACAAACCAACCAATGTTCCAGCGCAAGCCGTTGCTAAAAAACAAGCAAGCACCCAACAGGAGACAAATCCAAGACAAGTAACCCCAGAAAAACAAATTACAAAAAAAGATACCTCGCCCCAAGAATTGACCACCAACTTCACCAACCAAACCATTTTACAAACAATGATTGATCTACGGGAAAAGGCTGAACAAGCGAGAGCTGCCAAGCAGCTGGCGGCAAAACCATTGTAGTCGCTCATCTTATTTCATGCTACACTGATCAACAATAAAAATTTATAGTAAAAATCTTTAATTTATATCCCGTCAGGGATATAACATAGTGTCCATGATCCCTTTAAAACTGCAGCTCAAAAATTTTTTAAGTTACGGCCCGGAAATTCAAACGGTCGACTTTTCCTCCTATTCGCTCATTTGCCTTTCTGGCAAGAACGGACACGGCAAATCAGCACTTTTGGATGCCATAACCTGGGCATTATGGGGGGAAGCCCGAAAAACGTTTGGTGTTTCCAAAGCTGACATGGGTTTATTGCGACTTGGGCAAACACAGATGCTCGTGGTCCTTGATTTTGAATTTAATGGGCAAACCTATCGCGTGCGCCGGGAATTTGCAAAGACATATGGCAAGCCACTCGCCGGCCTTGAATTTGGGATTTTAAACCAAGACACCGACACGCTCATTCCGCTCACGGAAAAAACAATTCGCCATACCCAAGAAAAAATTGAAAAAATGCTCAATTTGGACATGGAATCATTTATCAATTCAGCCTTTTTGCGCCAGGGACAAGCGAATGAATTTTCCAAAAAGACTGCTCAAGAGCGCAAAAAAATATTAGCTACCATTTTGGGCCTCGATCGCTATGAGCATATCCGCAAGCTTGCGGTGGAAAAAGCAAAAGTGGCAATGGCCCACAAAAATGTGCTAACTGCAGTGCAAGACACCATGAAGCTTGAACTTGAGCAACGAGAAACGATCAGCAAAAATATTGGGGAACTGACACATAAGCTCAATGGCGTTGAGCTTGTTGAAAAGGAACTCTTAACTCAAAAAGAGACCCAAGAAAAACAGCAGGCACAGCTTGCGCAAGATGCCAACAACCATCAGATGCTCACCTACCAACTTGCTGAGCTGGCCAAACAAGAACAGGAACAACTGACTACGCTGCGCTCCACCCGCACTGCTTGGCGCACAACTCATAAAAAACAGCTCACACTCAGCAACCAGCAGGAACTGGAAGCGCGCAAAAATAATTTGGTGAATGAGATCATCCGTCACCAGCAAGCGCTGCAAAAGAACTTGGAACTCAAAGAGCTTTATTTAAAGACCAAAGAGCAGCTGCAACTAGTAGAAAAACATTTGCGCGATGCGCAGGCCACCACGCTCAATGCAAAAAAATTATCAGTCGCAGCTTTGCAACTGGAACAACAAGCGGATGCAAAAAAAATCCAAGAAATTACGGTTGCGTTCGCCGTGCTTGCACAGGAGAAAAAAGAACTTTTTGCGCAGATTGCTCTGATTCGTGCGCAAAGCGCACCGAATCAGCAGACAGCACTTGCACTCGCCGCCCAAGAAAGACAGTTCGAGCGGCGCCGTGATTATTACCAACGCTTTATTGCGCAAGGTAATTTAATAAAAAGTGAACTCGCAAGCCTTGGACAAAAAAAAGGACTCGTTCATGATGATGAAAATCCAAGCTGCCCACTATGCGAACAGAACCTTTCTGCCTCCCGCAAGCGCTTTTTAAAGGCTACCTTTGCTACCCACGAGCGGTTTATGACACATCGCCTCGGGCGCCTGACCGCGCTTATAGGGAATCTAAAGGATTTATTGGTCGAACAGCATGCACAGATCACTGCACTCAAGAAAGCACAGGAAGAGCAAAAAACTTCTGCGCTCAAACTTGAAGAGCTCATAAAAGCTGACGCAAAACTTACTGCAACTATCGCTGAGCAGGAAAAACAATGTGCACAAATTAACGCATCTACAATTGAGCTCACTAAAACTATTGCAGCACAGCAACAAGAGTGCGAAGCGCTCACCAAGCAACAAGAAGAACTCATCAAGACCAACACTGACTACAGTGCACTCCACATACAACTTGGTGCAATTGAACAAGAAGGCAAAGCGCTGCAGTACGATGCCAAACATCACCAAGCAAGCACTGCGCAACTGAAAGAAATTGAACAACAACTTGCCGTGTTTGCTGACATCACCCAGCAGGTGCAGCTGCAAGCACAACGTGCGACAACGATTGCGCAAACGTGCACGCAGTTGAAACAGTACAAAAAACAACATGCGCAGTTAACCGTCCAGCTAGCCGCATTTGCTGACCTGGCTACACGGACTGCCACACTCAAACAATCGGCACTCGAACTGATACAGCGCACTGCAACCCTAACGCAAGAAAAAGAAACCCTGTTGCAAGAAAAAGGGAGCTTGCATAATCAGCAGATCAAACTAAATCAAGTAGAGCGCAGCTATAAACTGCAAGCCGCAGAGATTACGCTGCTTGAGCTGAACGCGCAAGATTACCAAACTATTGCCACCGCTACCAGCAAAGATGGTATCCAAGCGCTTTTAATTGAAGAAGCAATCCCCGAAATTGAACAGGAAGCAAACCGATTACTGGCAAAGCTGACCAACAATCAGGCGCAAATATTTATTGAATCGTTGCGCGATTTGCAAAAAGGTGGCACCAAAGAAACACTCGATATCAAAATCTCCGATGCTATCGGTATTCGCCCCTATGAAATGTTTTCTGGTGGTGAAGCATTTAGAATCGATTTTGCTTTGCGCATTGCTATTTCCAAACTCCTTGCTCGCCGTGCCGGAACTTCATTGCAGACACTCATCATCGATGAAGGCTTTGGGTCACAAGATGAAGAAGGCCTTGGCAACATTATGGACGCGCTTTATAAAATTCAAGATGATTTTTGCAAAGTCATTATTGTTTCTCATTTGCCTGCCATGAAGGATCAATTTCCGGTCCACTTTTTTGTACAAAAAGGCCCGAACGGCAGCACCGTGGAAATAATGGAACAGGGGTAAGGGGATCGATGCATCCCGCGGTGCCCTTCGAAGCTAACAGCGTAAGCTGTGCGTAGTAGGGAGTGATTTTTTATCCTGTAAAAAATTGTATCGAGGGACATCATAAATTCACTGCTTGTGCGCTATTATTTCATCACTCTATGGTGTACACTGATTATCCAACAATGATACACATAACAACTTAATTCTTGCTGAAAGTCATCCTATGAACATCAGATCCCTTTTTATAGTCGCGCTCATAACAGCTGCATCCGCTCAAGGCATGCAACTGCCCAATAATGCGCAGAATCAAGGTCCCCAACAGATGAAAATGAACCCCGCTTCAATTGACAAAGCAGCGCTCCGTATTAAAGAAAACCGGGCAAAAAAATGGAAAGAATTGAAAAGGTACCCACAAAACTGTTGCCATGTATGTCTTTGTGGTTGTCTCATGACAGTTGGGGGTTGTGTAGAATCTTGCAAAGATCTATGTAACGTTATGAAAGAAAGTGAAGACAACACACCTAAGACTCAAGCTATAGGTAATCTATGCATAAATAGCTTATTAATACCCATAACACCATTGTTAGCAATTATCTATAGTTCCGCAGAGTGTATAGATAATATATGCTGTAAAGAAGAACCTAAAAGATGGTGGGGATCGCATGATGATGGATCAGGGATAGACAGATATTAAGATTTTCTGAAGCTGCGCGCCCCAATCTAATAATCAAAAATTGGTGTTCAAATAAATCTCGCCCAAAAATTGTACAGAGAGCAAACCGGTTGTTTACAAAACTGGCCAACAATTAGGCACAAATTTTTATTAAGTCATTATAAGAAAGAAACCACATGAACATCAAATCTCTTTTCATAACCGTTCTCACAATAACCGCATCCGCTCAAGGCATGCAGCGACTCAACAATGCGCAAAATCTTGGCCCACAGCCCAATTATATGATAATGAATTCTGTACCAATACTAAAAGATCTCTTAGAGCGCCGAAATAAACTCAAGAAAGAGGGCGATGCCCCCTATGCAAATACAGCAGCCTCTTTTGGTAAAACTTGCTGTGCATGCGTAATGGTACTATGCGGTAGCATGGACCTATGCACGAATCTTTGCAAAGCAAAAATAGGTATAAAAAGTTTTCAAAAGTATATGTATATCTGTGCTGGCTTAAGCGAAGGATTAATCTGCCCTTGTTGCTGTCTACTTGATAGCGCAGACCTTTGCAGGGACAAATTAGAAAAATGTAAGCGCAAAAATATTACCGAAAAAATTGCGCACCAATAAGCCTGGATACCATACGCCCTACAATATTGGCGATAATGACACAACTGTAGCTTATGTATAACAATCTAGCTAGACTACAAAAAGTATGGTAATGATTGCTTATAGCATAAGGAGTTGTTGTATGAATAAAAAAATAATAATCACGATCACCATCGCAACAGCTTTACCGCTTTATGGCATGCAACTTCCTAGCCATATGCAGGTTCTTGCAGCACACGCTTTTTCACGAGACTTACGTTCTAACACAACACCATCGACTGTCATTCCAACAGCGCTACTACTATGGTCACCCAACACTACAAGTAACTACACCGTCAATCCGGCGCCAGAGGGACTTACACCAGATACTGTACCCAGTAATTCATGCACAGCCCTTGCACACACTCAAGAACCAGGACAGCCAGTTCTGCCCGCACAACCACAAAAGCCAAACAATAAAAATCAAATCATGCTTGAGCTCGAGAAGTTCAAAAAACTTGCTGATATCCCTGACCGTGAACCAGAAAAGGAAGGTTACTGCAAACGTTGCTGCAAAAAAATCACCCTTTATGCCTACTTGTGTGCCTGTTGCCCCTTTATCGCCTGTGGAGCTTGCTTTTGCGAACCAACGAAAGATACCGATACAGAAGAAGAACACTATATGTATGGTGATGAGGTTAATGATTAACCAAAAGCAAAAATTAAGTCGCGCAAAACTCATGACAAGATGAGAGTAACCGTAGCAAATCCTATACGGAGGTCGCATGGGCATTACCACATTATTCATCACTGCAGCCATGACAACTGCCACACTTTACAATATGCATCTGCCCCATTCTGTTCCTCGCAGACCACGGCCACTTCCCGTCTTCGCTCATAGCTGCCCAGCCGTCGCTTTCAGCTATGGCGGGCAGGCTGCCGAGGCGCGGCCCCCAATCATGCGTATCCAATTGCAGACTTCCAAAGATGACGCGCAAGCAACACCAATCACTGATGAAGTTGCAACAAGAATGCAGCTCATAAAAAAAACAGCCAATCCAACACCGCACCCCAACTTATCTCCGAACAAATCGACCGAACCACCCAGTTGTATGCCAGGTGCCGTCTGTTGCACCACTGCCACCAACTGCTGTACCTGTCTTTCAATTATGACCTGTTTACCTTGTATTATTATTGCTTCACCTTTTTTTGCCTGTGGCATGTGCGAAACATGCAAACATAAATGCCGAAATCTTTGTGCTCGCACATAAAAAATTATAGGCTCTAGAAGGTACTTAAAATAATCATAAAGAAAGATTTTCATATGAAAATAAAAATAATCATCATCTTTATAATCATCGGAGCAATACCACTTTATGGCATGCAACCATCACATGACCATGATGGAGCTCCCGGCGGCCCTGAAGTACCAGATTACGTACAACCATCTTCCAATCCTCTAATCGATCAAGTTCCCCAAAACAAGCAAGAAGAAAAAGACGATTCCCGCGAACATGCACTGCACAATGCATCAAGACTCATAACAGCACGAATGTTCGATGCCCCACTGCTACAGAACATGCATGCTTCAGATTCTTCGCAAGCTCCCAGTCCTTTATCTATGTCACGGTCTTATGCTTCCCGCAATGCGTCACAATCGTCAAGACGTTTGGAGATACAACAAATTCCCGACACCATACCTCATAATGTGCGACCTCTGGCACAACAACAAGAAAGTATCGGGTGCCTCATGCGCGTTAAAAATATAGTATGCTGCTGCTTCGGCCCTTGTCCTACCGCATGTGCGCAAGCATGTGAAAAATTCAATAACGCTGATAACGCTGATGGGTAAAAAATATAAAGACCAACGCGATATGATAATGTCAGCAAAAACTTTATTTGACGTGCCCCATCTAGTAAGGCTATAATCCTACATCAATAATCGTTATGGTAATAAATAATCTTAATCGAAGGTAATGAAATGAACATAAAGAAAGTCCTGATAATTGCAATCATCGCAACTGCGCCACTGCATGGCATGCCCGACAATTCGCAACAAGCTTGTGGCCCCTTACCCCAGAAAATGCCATTAAATCCGACGCAAAAAACTAACCCTTTGGCGCAAGCATATCGCCAGCAAAGAGAAGCTAGCGATTACATCGACGCCTGCTCAGAGTGTATCAAATGCAGCACAAAAAACTGCTCTACCTGCAGCTCTGCCTGCATTAAATGCAGTGCAGAAAATTGCTCAGAGCATATCTATGAATTCCAAAAAAACCGTCAAAAAAAAGGTTTCGCGCTCGCCAGTACACGCACCTTCCTTAAGCAATGCCCTTTGTGCCACATATGCGCATGCGCTTGTTTCATATGCTTCATAATATGCGAAAAAAGCTGCTGTCAAAATGAAAAGACCTCACAAGAACCCCAAAATGCAAATTAAAACAATCGCCTAAGTAAAAAAGCTCGACAAGAATAATCATCGGCCCTTGTCCTACCGCATGTGCGCAAGCATGTGAAGAATTCAATAACGCTGATGGATAAAAAATATAAAGACCAATGCGATATGATAATGTCAGCAAAAACTTTATTTGACGTGCCCCATCTAGTGAGGCTATAATCCTACATCAATAATCGTTATGGTAGTAATGCTCATGATCTTAATCGAAAGTAATGAAATGAACATAAAAAAAGTCCTGATAATTACAATTCTAGCAACCGCGCCACTGCATGGCATGCAAAAAAAATCCAATAAAATTGTACGCAACCAAGAACAACCAAAACACATAACTACTTTAAAAGCGATGGTCATATTCATGGCGGGACTACATTTAGGAAAGCTATATGGGGAGCTCGGCAGAAATCCAGTAATTAACCAGCAATCACCAATCTGCACGGTCCAACAACCAATTTACACGGTCAATGAAAATCACTTGGCTGCGTTTCTCAGCCATGGCCCTGCAAAAGAGATGACACAGTGCAATCCGCTGGAAGAAATTGATTATCTTAAAAATGCAATAACAGTAAAAAATGTAGAAACTGAAAAACTCCTAATCGCTTTTGAAAAGGTGATAGAAAAGAGGTGGGAGCAAATAACAAAAATTGCTCATCTCGAAAATGAAGTGGCTGCTAACCATGAAGAAATAGCTGCTTTAAAAGAACCATTCTATAAAAAGTTATTCCGAAGATAAGACTCTAATATTTTCAAGGTAATGAAATGAACATAAAAAAAGTCCTTGTAATTGCTATCATCGCAACCGCGCCACTGCTTGGCATGCACAAAAAATCCAGTAAAATTGTACGCAACCAAGAACAACAAGAGCAAAAAAAAATAAGAGCGTGTGAAAAAGCATTGGCCTCGCTGATCGGATTCATGACACTAGGAATTGTTTGTGCAAGGCTAAATAGAGAGCTCGGCAGAAATCCAGTAATTAACCAGCAATCACCAATCTGCACGGTCCAACAACCGATTTGCACGGTCCCACAACCAATTTGTACGGTCAATGAAAATCGATTAGCTACATTTCTTAGCCATGGCCCTGCAAAAGAGGTGACACAATGCAATCCGCTGGAAGAAATTCATTATCTTAAAAATGCAATAACAGTAAAAAATATGGAAGTTGAAGAACTCAAAAAAGAAGCAGCTGCCAACCGCAACGAAAAATTTATGCGGATTGAAGAAATTGAGTGTCTCAAAATGGAAATCGAAGAACTCTATGAGGAAAAAGATGCCAACTATAAAGAAATATTTGCTTTAAAACAGCAAACCATTCTAGAAAAAGTTATTCAGAAGATGGGACTCTAATATTTTCGACTATTTCTTTTTTAAGAAATAACTCATCGAAAGTAATGACGTGAATATAAAAACAGTTCTTATAATTACAACGCTCATAACTACACCGCACGTCGTCTACTCAGCCTTCGCCCCGGGTTTACTCCTAAATACGAAGGGCTTCGGCAGACGGACTGCTGATAGCTTTACTCCTACGCAAAATTACGACGCACAGCTAGCCGAGCCACAGCATGGTATAAATCCATCGAGCACGCTGCGCTACCGCGGTAAAAATTCACTGCTCAAGGCACTGATCATAAGCGCGGTTATGATGGTAGGAACAACTGAAAGCACGCTCATGCAGGGCAACACAATGGCTCACGATCTGCAAGCCTATCCCAAAGCATATCCTCATGAAGTAGGAATCGCTTGCTCAAAAATAAAAAGTGTTTTGTTAGAGGGCCTGAACACCGCACATAACCAAAATATGACTCTGCCAAGCACAAAATGTAAACATGCAAAAGCTCAATGCTTCAAAAACCATGAAAAGCCAAAAAGGGAATGGACAACGTTAGGGCGGATCCTTTGCGGCTTTTTCTGCACAAGTATGGCAAGCGGGATATATTTATACGAAAAATGGTATAACGATTTTTATCTACCGGTAGAGCGCTTTAATGAGTGGAAAAAAATAGACCAACAACGCCGAGAAGATCAACTACAAAAAGAAATGAATCCAGAACCAGTCCAACTACGACGAGTGATAAGGCGAACACGAGGGAACAAAATGACCGTAGGATATATCATCCGAAAGTAATGACGTGAATATAAAAACAGTCCTTATAATAGTACTCATACTAGCTGGAGCAACAGAGCCGTCCAGACTCAATGGCATGCAACCAGCGCAACCTTATTATAATTCTTTTGATCTCGACTACGAATCACAAGAGCCTATACCTAATCCAGCGCCACGGCGCAAAAAGCTCCTCATTGGTGCCCTGGTCGCAGGTATAGTACTCATGACACCACTGCTTTATACCACGCAGGCGCACAATTATACGTATCTACACGATAATCATAAACCGATAGAACTACACCAAGAGCAACATAGGCAACAGATACCACCTCAGTTGCGCAAACTCTTACCCTCCGGAATAACATCCTGGACAGAAATGTATAGCTCCCCTGACCCGTACAACTGTATAAACAGATGCGCCTTAATGGAAACATCCACAAATCAAACACAAAGCGACAAACCGAACCTCTATAACTGCTGCCTCAGATGCCCTACGATCGACAGTGAACCTTCATACCACTGCTGCCTCGGATGCCCCATAGCAAAATATTATCACCTTACAAAAGAGCAAGAAGAGGCACGGTTAGAGGCAATGCGCCAGTCCTATGCCTGGGCAGTGTCAAAGACCTGCAAATCTTCACTATCATCATGCCTTGACAAGGATGGCCACTAACGCAGCCCCTACGATGATGAACAAGAATGACCATAGAAACATTCAGTAATAACAGCTCCTACAGAATATATAAAAACTTTTTATCGAAAGTTATGCAAACAATAAAATATCATCTAAAATAAGCTGTTGATAAAACATCTTATTAATATTTTTTAACGGAGCATTTATATGAACATACAACGAGTATTGGTAACCACTCTTATGATCACTGCACCATTGCACAGCATGCAAACAAATACGCTGCGCAAGCGCCACCACAACAAAGTGAGCCCTTTAACTACACTCGCCGTAGCTGCTGCTTTAACCGTAAGAGCAACCGATGCAACTTCGATAACTTCTGGCATCGCTGATACTACTACAAATGTGCGCTATGCGCATACCCATTACCCTCAACCACAATGGATTCAGAAATCTCAAAATATGCCACTAAACCTTATACCTCAGACGTGCACCAATGACCGCCCTGATGATATTAGTTATGCTCATTGGACACAGTTAGATTCAGATATACCGCGTGTCAAAATCTGCATGTCCACTAAAGCATGGCAAGCAAGAAAAGAATATGCAACACCAATACATGCGATCAGTATCCCCAACCAGCGAGCAAACCTCTCCACGCATAATGCGCAACAAATGAATGGTCCTGCACCACAGACAATACGCACGGATTGTGAACATGCAGAAAAATCTTGCTGTAAAGACTATAATGCACTGAAAGCTGATCAGCGCAACGCACAAGAATGCGCATTTTGCATTGCATATGGATGCGCTGTATGTTGTGCCTTTCTCAACAAAATCGAAAGTTATGCAAACAAACGAGCAAGATGTATAGACCGTGAAATTAAATAATTCCCCCAATAAAGAAAAAAGTGTTTAATAGGTATCATATATGATACCTATTAAACACTTTATCGAAAGTAGCACCATGAACATGCGCGCGTTCTTAATAAGTACAACAATTGGTACATGGGCGGCAGGAATGGTACCACCGCACAAGACCGTGCAACGCCCGCGCTCCCAGAGCGAAGAGATCGTGCTAACATGGATACGTGTAAATGGCCCAGTACCAAATAAAATGCACATGCAGCCAGCAGAACCTCAAGAATCAGCGTTCAGCCTTGAAGATTTAGCCCGTATCCGCGAGCGCATGCACCGCTCCTGCCTGCAAAACTGCCGCAATGATTACTGCCCATGCTACAACATAGAGTCATCTAGCTATCATAAAGTGTGGGACAAGGACGAGTCTTGCCTTAAATCACTTGTATGGGGATGCGCTGTTATTGCCTACATGCCCATATGGTGCGTAACCAAATGTGCAGGAAAAAAATGTGAACAATCATGCTCTGATTGCATGGACATAGGTGAACACTTCTGCCGCAAGCATATTATTAAACTTAAGCTAAAATAATATCTAATGAATTAAGCTATAAAGATTCCAAACATAAAAAGTCCCTCGCTCTATACCATATAAGATATAGAGCGAGGGACTTTTTATTTCTAACTAATTTCAGTCGTATCGTGTTACTGGGAGACTTGAATTATCAAGCTACTCATTAACTGACACCACTTCGCTTACCTGCGGCACCTGTGCTTGAACCGCCTGCTCAATACCATGCTTTAACGTAAGCGTGGAAATTGGACAACTAACACAAGCTCCAGAAAACCTCACATAAACGATTCCCTGCTCAAACGAAACAAACTCAACGTCGCCGCCATCCATCATTATAGTCGGACGGAGTCCTTCCAGTACCTGCTGAATTTTGGCAACTACTTGTTCGTTAGTCATAGAGGTGCTTATACCCACTCAAGGCGTGCAATGGTTGCTGTATCGCTCTTGCGTTTACCCAAAGGAATAACACGAGTATAACCGCCTGGACGATCAACATACTTTGGTGCAATTTCCATAAAAAGCTTAATCAATGCTTCTTCTTTATAAGGAAGCATCTGTTTAGCGCGACGACGTGCGTTGAAGTTGTTACCTTCACGTGCCACAGTCACTGCTTTTTCTGCAAGGCGCTGTGTTTCTTTTACGTTAGCTCTGGTGGAAACCAAGTGCCCGTAAGTAATCAAGTGAATCACTTGGTTACGCAACATGGATCGCCTGTGCGGAGCTTTTAAATTAAGTTTATTTCTACCGTTCTGATGTCTCATAGTAATCTAGCCTTTAACAATATGATGAATAATTATTCATCCTTTGCTCTATCTTTGAGCACCTTCTTCAAATCTGTCTCTTTAATATTCATGCCGAATGAAAGACCGAATGCTTTCATGTTATCTTTAACTTCAGTCAAAGATTTGCGGCCAAAATTCTTAATCTTCAGGCTGTCTTCATCTGAAAGATTTACCAAGTCGATAATGCGTTTAATACCGGCATTAATCAAGCAGTTGTGTGCACGAACAGAAAGCTCAAGCTCATCAATAGGTTTGAGCAATAAGTCTACTGGCACGCCTTTGAGACCCAACTGATCAAGTGCAACTGGTTCGCTATCCTTTTCTTGCTCAGGAGCCGCTGAAATTTCATTAAAGGGAATTTCAGACGATGCCAAGAAGTGCCCGAGTTGTGTTCGTAGTACCGACACTGAATAATGCACTACATCAAGCGGATTTTCTGATCCATCTGTATGGATACGCAAGATCAATTTATCGTAGTCGATTTGTCCACCAACACGAGTCTTTTCAACGTCGAACATAACCTTTTTGATAGGAGAAAACATTGCGTCGAGATAGATTCTTCCACCGTCTTGCAATGGTTTGTCCGTAGGCCACTGAGCAGGTTGATAACCACGGCCGCTTTCTACAAAGAACTCGATGTCCAAGTCTCCTTTTAGAGAAACATGAGCAATAACGTGATCTTTATTAACCAGCTCTAAATGATCATCCGCTGTCATGTCTGCGACACGAGCAGTTGCATCACCAGTTACCTTAAGGTGCATCTTTCCGGGTCTGCCTTCCTTGTTACGAATAACAATACCCTTGATATTCAACAACACTTGCATAGTGTCTTCAACAACACCAGGAAGCGCCGAAAATTCATTATTAACGCCCTTGATGATAACTGACGTTACCGCTGAACCTTCTACGCCACCAAGCAAAATCCGTCGCAATGCATTACCAAGCGTAATACCAAAGCCCGGCTCTAATGGCTGAGCAACAAGTTCCCCAAAGGAATTCGTAAGTACCTTTTTGTTCCACGTTAACCGAGGAATTGTCAAAGGTTTATACTCCTTCTTGTCCATTTAATCTCCTGAACTAAAAAACAATAAAACGTACTGCCACACACCCCTGACAGCTCTTACTTGGAATACAATTCCACAATCAAATGCTCTTCGATTGGCATTTGGATATCTGCACGCACAGGAACACGCATTACACGGCCTTTGCGATCTTTTTTGTCGAGCTCTAGCCAATCAGGAACTTTAATACCGATACTTAGTCTCTTTTCAATTACTTGTTCCATAAACATCTTCTTTTCAGAAACGTTCGGAGCCAAAGAAATTTCATCGTTAACTGAAACGATATATGAAGGAGAATAAACTTTTTTGCCATTAACTAACACATGACCGTGGACAATAACTTGACGCGCCTGTGCCCGAGTGGTCGCCATTTTAAGACGATAGAGAGCATTATCAAGACGTCGTTCAAGCAAACTCAGCAAGTTTTCACCTGGAGCGCCCGCCATACGTAAAGCTGTATTGAAAAAACGTCTAAATTGTTTTTCCTGAACGCCATACGCTCTTTTTACTTTTTGTTTTTCAACTAACTGAGTACCATATTCAGAAAGCTTTTTCATGCGCTGTTTTGGTTGCGCCTGTTCCGAAGCGGAACTTTCCGCAGCACCGCCTCTGCCTTTGCGTGCAGATACTGGGCCCGAGCTTTTTTGAATTCTTTTTTCCATAATAACCCTACTAAATATCATTTAATCAATGTATGATTGCCGACCTATGCCCCAAAACCGCTCTTATACTCGACGCTTTTTAGGTGCACGGCATCCGTTGTGAGGTAACGGGGTTACGTCACGCAAAATCGAAATATTAAAACCTGAAGATTGCAATGCACGCACCACAGAATCTCTTCCTGATCCAGGACCCTGCAAGTTAACTTCCAATGTTCTAATACCCAAGCCGCTCATGTCCTTGGAAAGCGTTGTAACAATTTGAGATGCTGCAAAAGGTGTTCCCTTGCGCGCTCCCTTAAAGCCAAGTTTACCTGAGCTACCACGTAACAATATATCGCCTTCTGTCGTAGAAACTGAAACAAGGGTATTGTTAAACGTAGATTTTACGTGAACAATCGCTGAATCGATCCTCGTTCTAGCTTTCTTTGATTTCTTTTTGTATGCCATCCTGACCTTTTAGTCTTTATCGATTAATTAATTTCGGTAGTGTACGCCGCTATTACTTAGCTACTTTTTTCTTGAGGGTAATAGATGCACGACGAGGCCCTTTACGCGTTCTCGCGTTTGTCTTGGTCCGTTGACCTCTAACCGGAAGACCTTTTTTATGTCTTAGTCCACGGTAGCTTCCAATTTCTTGCAAGCGGCGGATGCAAAGTGCGATACGTTTGCGCAATTCACCTTCTGCGATGTAATTAGTCGAGACTTCTTTTTGGATAGCCCCGATTTCATCATTGGTCAAATCTTTAACACGCTTATCAATATCTATCTTCAACTTTTCCAAGATGTCGCGTGACGATTTTAGACCGATACCGAAAATATAGGTCAGTCCGTACTCGACTCTTTTACCTTCAGGTATATTAGCACCTTCAATTCTAGCCATGAAAATCCTTACGTTCTTTATCCTTGACGTTGCTTATGCTTGGCATTTCTTTTGCAAATCACTCGCACAACGCCTTCGCGTTTGATAATGCGACACTGCTCACACATTTTTTTTACCGATGTTCTTACCTTCATATCCAATTCCTTAACAAGGCATTAACTTTTATAGCGCAACACAATTCTTCCACGAGTCAAATCATACGGAGATAGTTCTAAAGCAACTCTATCCCCGGGTAAAATCTTGATATAATGCATACGCATTTTACCCGACACATGCCCCAAAACGACATGACCACCTTCAATTTCAACACGAAACATAGCATTAGGTAACATTTCCGTTACTATGCCATCAACACGTACAACATCTTCTTTAGTTTTCTGTTTAGCTTTCATAGGCCTACCCCATCCCTAAATCTTGTCGTGATTTTCGGCTCATGTTCTGTAATAATCACTGTATCTTCCACATGTGCCGCTAAACTTTTATCCACGGTTTTTACCGTCCATTCATCTTTGGTGACATACACATCATAATGACCCAAGGTTATCATCGGTTCTAAGGCAAGTGCCATACCAGGTCGCAATACCGGCCCGTTACCAGCTTTACCATAATTAAGAACTTCAGGATCCTCATGCATTTGTTTGCCAATCCCATGACCAGCAAAATCACGTATTACGCCAAAGCCATGTTTTTCCACTTCCTGTTGAATGGCAGCAGAGATGTCAGACAGTTTATTGCCAGCTCGCGCTTGAGCTATGCCCTTGTCCAACGCTGATTGAGCAACCTCAATCAACTTTCTGTGCCGCTCATCAGTAGCTTCTCCCACAAAAAAAGCACGCGCCATATCAGCACAATACCCATTCCATGAAGCACAAACATCTACTTTTACCAGATCACCAGATTTCAAAATTTTCTTATCAGAAGGCACGCCATGTACAACCTCGTCATTAACAGAAATGCAGCTAGCATGTTTATATCCCATGTAGCCTTTAGTCTTCGATTTTAAACCTCTGGCAAGCAGCTCACCCTCAATCCATCGATCAAGTTCAGCGGTACTCACACCGGGCTTAATCATTGAGCCAATGGCCTGCAAAATCTCGGATAATAAACCGCCTGCGACTTCCATCTTTTGAATGGAGAGCTTATTTTTAATCGAAATCATACAGTTTCGAAGCCTATCAATTTCTTAAATTCATCAAAAACCCCATTAAGGGGACGTTCTACATTAAGCTCCAATAACGACTGTCCTTTTTCGACATAAAAATTCAGGAGGTCCTGTTCATGCTTATGATAGGTCTTCAATCTATCACGTATGGCAAGTTCTTCGTCATCTGCCCGTTTACCCAAGCTCCCAGAACAAGTATCGCATACAAAAGCCTGCTTAGGCTGCTGGAGCGATCCTAGGCGCATTGAATAAACAGCCTGGCATTCCTTATTCAGACAAATCAATCTGTTCGACAATCGCTCAATAACGAGCTCGTCTGATATTACCAACCGAACAACATGCAATTGCGAAGAGGAAAACTCATTTTTCAAAAATTCATCAAAGGCTTGTGCCTGAGCAACAGCTCGAGGATACCCATCCAATATGATAGCCCCCTCAAGACCGTGTGCCTGTGTAAACCATTGCGTTACCATACCGGTAATAAGGCTATCTGAAACCAGCTTACCAGTTTTTATGGCAAAATCTATTGCCTGGCCAATCTCGGTTCTTTCAGCAATATGCTTTCTACAGAGATTCCCCGTAGAAAGCTGTTGCCAATTAAGCTCCCGAGTACAAAGGCTCGATAGTGAGCCCTTTCCTGAGCCAGGTGGTCCAACAAAAACAAAGAGGTCTGCTTTTGGGTTCAACGCGGCGTCCTCCAGCCTCGTATGCGACCCGAAGACAAGAAGCCCTCATAACGATGTTCTATCAAATACGATTCGATCACCGCCGCTGTTTCTAAAGCAACACCAACCACGATCAAAAGGCCTGTACCGCCCAAATAAAATGGCATATAAACAAAATAGGCAACAATATTAGGGGTCAACGCGAGTATCGCCAAATATATTGCACCTACCAAGCCAATACGAGTCAAAATATAATTGAAAAATTCAGCAGTTTTTTTACCTGGACGAATACCAGGAATAAATCCACCAGCCTTTTTAATATCTTCCGCTTTTTCTTCAGGATTGAATATCAATGCCGTATAGAAAAATGAAAAGAAGATAATGGCAAGAAACTGAAAGACATTAAATAACAAACCTGCTGGCGCCATAACATCTGCGAGCCACTTTAATGAAGTAAAACGCTCGGCAAGTACCGTCAAAATAAAGGTAGGTATGTTCAAAATAACACCAGCAAGAATAACCGGCATCACGCCCGCTGCATTAATCTTGAATGGAATATACGTACTTTGACCACCGTAAACACGTTGTCCAACAACACGTCGCGTATATTGTACCGGTATTTTACGCTCACCTCGCTCTAAAAAGACGATACAACCAATAATGACGACAAAAAGACATAAGATCAATACCGCCACGATCGGGTCCATAAAGCCTTCTTGAACCTGATTAACGGTTAAAATAACGTGACTAGGAAATTGAGCAACGATACCCGCAAAAATGATCATAGAGCTTCCATTGCCCAGACCAAAAAGCGATATTTGCTCACCAAGCCACATCACAAACATAGAACCAACGGTTAAAGACAAAATAAACATTAAACGGAACGACCACCCTGGCTCAACAACAAGATTGTTGTACTCGAGTGCGGTCGCAAAGAATATACTCTGTCCAATACTAATGAAAAAAGCTAGATAACGAGTATATTGATTAACAATTTTTCGCCCGTATTCCCCTTCCTTGAGCAGTTGCTCAAGATAAGGAACGGTCATACCCAACATCTGCATCATGATTGATGCGGTAATGTAGGGCATTATTCCTAAAGCGAAAATAGTGGACTGCGCAAGCGCGCCGCCTGAAAACATATCTAAATGCCTTAACAAGCCGCCAAGATTACTCGATCCTTCCATCCACTGCTTCATTGCATCAATATCAACACCAATAACTGGTATATGATTACCCATTCTGTGGACAATAAGAACACCAAGAGTAAACAAAACTTTTTTGCGTAACTCTGGTATAAAAAAAATGTTAACAAAGTTCTTTAACAGTACCACGGCTTCAGCTCTCCTTTATTAAGCGTGCTTCTCCGCCAAGACTTTCAATAGATTTTTTTGCTGATTCACTAAATGAATGTGCAATGATCGTCAATTTTTTAGAAAGTTCTCCACGACCCAAAATCTTGAGTTGCAGAAGCTTACCTTGACTACTTTTTTTAGATTTAAGAATACCCATTTCAACCAAGGAGTTTCTGTCAATTTGAGCACCTGCTTCAAAAACATCAAGTTGCTCAAGGTTAACAATATCAACCTCTTTCATGAATGGATGATTCGAGAATCCACGTTTTGGTGAACGTCTAACCAATGGGGTTTGACCACCTTCAAAACCAGGTCTTGTTGCGCCGCCGGAACGAGCTGTTTGCCCTTTTCCACCGCGACCGGAAGTACCCCCACGGCTACCGCCTCGACCAACTCTTTTTTTCTTCTTAACTAATCGCGTTAAACTATTCAGTTGTAGCATGTTTTTTTCCAACCATATCATTGACTGTTGTGTTTCTTAACCTTGCTAAATGTTCTGCTGATCTCAATTTAGCGAGCGCGTTCAATGTTGCCTTGACAACGTTTTGACGGTTTGCTGAACCAAGAGACTTAGCCAACACATCCTTAACGCCCAGTGCACCCATAATGGAGCGCATAGCACCACCAGCAATAACACCAGTACCTTTAGATGCAGAACGAATTATCACGGTGCTTGCACCATGTTTACCGGTAACCGGATACGGAATAGTTCCGCCATATAATGGAATGGTAACCATGTTTTTGCGAGCCTGATTGGTTGCTTTAGCTATTGCTGCCGCAACTTCACGGCTTCTGCCAAGGCCACAACCAACTTGTCCTTCTTGATTGCCAGATACTACAAATGCTGAAAAGGAAAAACGCTTTCCACCTTTGGTAACTTTGGTAACACGTCGTACATTCACAACGTGATCAACCATTTCATTTTCTTTTTCTCTGGTCTTAGGTATCACTTTAGACATATTAATCCCTGAGTGTTATTACGGGAATTCTGATCATATCTTCAAACCGCCTTCACGCAAACCGTCAGCTAGAGCTTTCACTCTGCCATGATAAAGGAATTCACCTCTATCAAAAACGGCCGCACTAATTCCCTTGCCTTGTATCTTTTCTGCAAGAGCCAACCCAACAGAGCGGGCAACTGCCTTCTTGTCGCCAGTCAGTCCCTTTAACTCAAGAGATGAACAACTTACAATTGTATGAGCATTTGCATCATCAATTAATTGAGCGTAAACATGGTTCAGACTTCTAAACACTGTCACTCTTGGTAGCGCACTGCTAAATTTTTTAATCTTTGCTCGAACGCGAAGAGCTCTTCTTCTCGCTCTAGTTTTTATAACTCGTTCTTGACTCACTGTTGAACCCCATGCAAGTAAACTTAATTATGCTGATTTTGTTTTACCAGCTTTACGATTGATAACTTCGGTGTCTAATTTAATACCCGTTCCCTTGTATGGCTCAGGTGGTCTAAATGCTCTAATTTGGCTACAAACATGCCCGACTAATTCTCTGTTAAAAGATTTAAAAACAAGATTTTGTCCCGTTTTGTCTATTTCAAGAGAAACGCCTTCAGGCAATTCATAGTCAATTTTATGACTATAACCCAAGCTAAAAACGATCTTGGTGCCGGTCAATGCGGCCTTAAAACCCAATCCGATAATTTGGATTTTTCTTGCAAAGAGCTCATTTGCCCCTGCAAGCTTATTTGCTAAACATGCTCTGTTAAGTCCCCAGACCCTATTAAGATCCCGTGATCCTTTAGCTTCTTCTGCTGGAACCAACAAAAGCATATTGCCCTCTAATTGGGCTCTTAATTCATTTGGTAAGGGATGAACACCAGCGGATTTAGCTCCTGTATAGTGAACATCTTGGCCGCGTATTTCAATTTTAGCGTTACCAATGTTTATAGCTTTTCTGCCAATCTTTGACATGGTGTAACCTTTTTTACCAGACTGTACAAATAATTTCACCACCAACACCCAGCTCTGTTGCTGATTTGTTGGTCATGATGCCACGATTTGTCGTTAAAATTGATATACCCAATCCGCCGATAACCGGTTCAATTTCTTGTGAACCTGTGTAATAACGACGTCCTGGGGTGCTTATTCTTTTTATTTCATGGATAACAGATTCTCCATCAACGTAGTTCAATACCACTTTGATAGATTTCTTGTTATTTTCGTCCTGCTCAATAACTGAGTAATCTTTAATGAAACCTTCTTGTTTCAATATACGAGCAATATCTAACTTCATCTTTGCATGAGGGGCAACAACAAATGGCCTCGAAGCCATAAGCCCATTGCGAATGATAGTTAAAAAATTCCCGATCGCATCAATTGACATGCAAAATCCTTTGTCTGAAATTAGTTACCAACTTGTTTTTTTAACACCAGGGAGCAATCCATCCAAGGCATTTTTTCTGAAACACAAACGGCACATCATAAAGAGTCTCATATATCCCCTAGGCCGCCCACACAATTGACACCGATTGTGTGCACGCACAGCAAACTTAGGTGTCAGTTTTGATTTTTCTATTAACGCCTTCCTGGCCATAGTCTTACCTTATTAAATTGTCTTAATTATGCTTTACGAAAGGGCATACCGAACTTTTTAAGCAATTCATATGCTTGTTCGTCTGTTGTCGCAGTAGTTTGGATAGTTACATTCAAGCCGCCAACTTTGTCCGCCATTTCATGTGAAACTTCTGGAAAAATCATCCACTCTTTAACACCCAAGTTGTAGTTGCCTCTTCTGTCAAATTTACGCGATACTCCCTGAAAGTCACGCACCTTTGGCAAAGCAACATTGATCAATTTATCAAGGAACTCGTACATCCCTCTTCCTCTGAGTGTAACTTTAGCACCAATCGGCATTCCCTCACGCAATTTAAATCCTGCAATGGATTTTTTTGCCAAAGTTTTCACCGGTTGTTGTCCCGCAACTCGAGTCATTACATCAATAACGGCTTGTACAGCCTTACTATCAGAGTTTGAGGTCTTTATACCAACATTGAGAACCACCTTTGAAATCGCAGGGGTCTGCATAACATTTTTAAGGCCTAATTCCTTAAAAAGTTGCTGGCTTATTTCTTCTTTATACAAATCTTCTAGACGAGATTTTGACATTGCTTGTCCTTAACCTGCTCTACGACAGGATTCAAATGATTTCGTTACAATGATTACAAGCACGGGCCTTTTTGCCACCTTCAAGCTGCTTGCTTACAACCCTGCACGCCTTTTTGCATGCAGAACAAACAGGAAGAACTCGGGCTAGCGACAAGTAACTTTCCATCTTCTTAATACCGCCAACTTCGCCTTGACGACGTGGTTTTACGTGGCGCGTAATTATATTCAGTCCCTTAACCATAACTTTACCTTTTTTAGGTAAAATTTCAATAACTTGACCCTGATGCCCCTTGTCTTTTCCTGACAGGATAACTACAAGATCGTTTTTTTTAATGCGGGCTATCATAATAATCCTTTATGCTACTTCCGGGGCAAGTGAAATAATTTTGCTATACCCTGCAGCCCTTAATTCACGAGCGATTGGTCCGAACATACGGGAGGCCATAGGCTCATTATCCTTCTTGTCCTTCATAATAACGCCAGCATTATCCCCAAACCGAATATAGCTACCGTCAGCTCTTTTTACTTCTTTGCGTGTTCTCACGATAACTGCCGTGACAACATCACCCTTTTTTACCATACCACCAGGCATAGCTTTTTTAACGGCACATATAACTCTATCGCCTAAATAAGCGTATCGCTTTTTTGTGCTACCACAAATATGTATTATTTGGAGAGCTTTTGCACCGGAATTGTCTGCAACTTCTAAATAAGACTCTTTTTGAAGCATGATTATTTACCTTGTCTTATTAAGCCTTAATAGGATTTGAAGATGCATTCACAACCCGCTCAAGACTCATATATTTGGTTTTTGAAAGAGGACGACACTCGGAAAACTCTACAACGTCCCCAACCTTAGCTTGTCCGTTCTCATCATGAACTTTATATTTCTTGGTAACACGAACAATCTTGTGGAAAACCGGGTGAGTGAACGCTCTTTCAGTTTCTACAACAACAGTTTTTTGCATTTTATTAGAAACAACCTGTCCCACGAAGAGTCGTTTCTTTTTTTCGCTTGTATTCATTTGGCACCCTTAACGCATTGCCCTCGAGTTAGACGGCCTTCTGTCCCAAGAAAGTCTCTGCTCGTGCAATATTTTTTCGTAACTTCTTAAACTGTGAATAGTCTTTAACGTGAGCGGTTGCAGCATTAATTCGCAAGCTAAAAAGCTCTCTCCTAAGAGCATCAAGCCTTTCCTTAAGGTCGTCTACCTTCAACTGAGAAAGATCATTTTTTAATTCTTTTACTGTCATCATAACACCTTATAAAGCGAGTAAGACGTCGCCGCTTTCGTCATCCCTAATTAGACTTGAGCCGGTTTCTTTACGAACTTTGTCTTTCTCGGAATCTTATATGTAGCTTGTTTTAAAACTTCTCGCGCCACCGACTCTTCAAGGCCGCCGACTTCGCAAATAACACGTCCAGTTTTCACGACAGCAACCCATACTTCTGGATTACCCTTCCCCTTACCCATACGGGTTTCGAGAGGCTTTTTACTCACTGGCTTGTCTGGAAACACGCGCAGGAAAAATTGGCCTTCTTTTTTCAACTTACGAGACAAGGTTACCCGTACAGCCTCGATTTGTTGAGCCGTCATCCAGAATGGCTCAGCTGCTTGCAAGCCATACTCTCCGAATGCCACTTCGCGTGCACCTTTTGAGGGTCCCGCCATAGTGCCTCGTTGCACTTTTCTATGCTTAACTTTTTTTGGCATCAGCATGATTATATTCTTCCATAGTATTAATGATCAAGCTTGCTGGAATTCACCCTTACAAATCCATACCTTAACGCCTATAACGCCATACGTTGTATGCGCTTGCGCAACCCCATAATCAACATCAGACCTAAGGGTATGTAAAGGAATAGATCCCACACGAGACCACTCGGTTCTTGCAATTTCAGCGCCATTTAAGCGACCGGAACAACAAATTTTAATTCCTTTTGCGCCACTTCTTGTTGCCGATGCTGAAGCCCGCTTCATCGCTTTTTTAAAGCTTGCGCGCTGCTCTAACTGGCTTGCTATACTTTTAGCAACCAAGGTAGCGTCCATTTCTGCATTTTTAATTTCTTGTACTGAAATTTCAACATTTCTTTTTTCGCCAAGTTCTTTAGCTAGAAAGTTTTTAAGTTGTTCAATTTCTTGACCTTTTTTCCCGATAACCATGCCTGGACGAGCAGAGTGAACAATAACCTTGATGTTATCTCCAGCCTTCTCAATTTCTATTTTAGAAACTTCAGCGCCTTCTAAAGAACGCGTAAAGAATTTTCTAATTTTGAAATCCTCTAACAATTGCTTGCCGTATGAATCACGAGCAAACCACCGAGACTTCCAATCTACATAGATACCTAGACGAAAACCTATTGGGTGAACTTTTTGTCCCATCCTAAACCTCTTTCTGATCTAAACGTTCCAACGTGACGCTCATATGACAAGACCGTCTTTTATACATATTGGATCGACCCATAGCACCCGGCTTGAAATACGTACGCGAAGGACCACGATCAACTCGAATGTCCTTAACAATTAAGAACTCCTCGTTGACGTTTTCCAAGTTTTTCGCATTTGCAGCCGCAGATTTTACCATTTTTTCTATCGGAAGGGCTTTTTTAACCGCTAGTGTAGTAAGCCAATTGAGGGCCTTTTTAACATTTTGACCACGGATTACATTAACCAGCACCCTCAATTTCAAAGGGGAATGCGGTACGTACCGGGCTTTAGAAACAAACTGCTTTCGCATTGTATAAACCTTTAGCTATTTGCAAATGCGTTTTATCTATATTTCACGTTATATCTAATGTACACAATTTCCATTTAAGGGCAACCCTACAACATTATTTAGCTGGGGCAGCGCCAGCTTTACGCTGACCACTATGCATCCTAAATGTTCTTGTTGGTGAAAACTCACCCAAACAATGGCCGACCATGTTTTCTGTAATATATACAGAGACAAACTTCTTGCCATTATGTACGGCTATAGTCAGTCCAACAAAGTCGGGCGTAACCATACTTCTTCTCGACCATGTTTTAATGGCCTCACGTTTGCCACTTTCTTTAACCTTCTTTACCTTTTCAGATAAAGAGTCTTGAACATATGGCCCTTTTTTGGCAGATCTAGTCATACCGGTGCACCCTGTCTATGTTTAATCAAATATCTTTTAATCGTTTCGCCCTTTGCGGCGCTTCAAAATCAATACATTCTTGCGAACACGTGTTCTGGTACCCTTGCAGCCCTTGCCCCATGGAGTTCTTGGATGCGATCCAGATTTGGAACGACCTTCACCACCACCATGCGGGTGATCTACAGGATTCATAGCCATACCACGAACTGAAGGTCTAAATCCTCGTTGGCGAGTACGACCAGCCTTACCCCAAGATATGTTCTTGTAGTCGGCATTGCCCAATTCTCCAACAGTTGCCCAACATTCGAGTGAAACCATACGGATTTCCCCTGATGGCATCTTTAACGTAGCATGCGTATCGGTCTTTGCAACGAATTGCACCGACGTTCCTGCACTACGAGCAAACTTACCACCAGAACCTGGTGTAATTTCAACGTTGTGCACCGTAAACCCAACCGGGATGTTCTTGAGCGGCATTGAATTACCGTTCTTAGCTTCAGCTTTTTCACTTGCTGTTATCATGCTGCCAACGTGCAACTTCTCTGGCAAAAGAACATAAGTCTTTGCACCATTTTGATAGAACACCAAACCAATACGAACGTTGCGATTCGGATCATACTCAACAGCAGCTATTCTACCAGCCACGTCACGCTCAGACCACTTAAAATCAACCATTCGATATTTTCTGGCCGCTCCGCCACCGCGATGACGAACCGTTATTCTGCCATAAGCATTTCTACCACCGCTTTTCTTCAACCCTACAACAAGACTCTTTTCAGGAGTTGTTT